>Ga0233429_1005410_pt1 | contig 10621 bp, 6 predicted proteins | sample SI_118_April2016_3_FD_179879 | JGI IMG/M metagenome (GOLD analysis project Ga0233429, IMG submission 179879) | Seawater microbial communities from Saanich Inlet, British Columbia, Canada - SI_118_April2016_135_MG | ecosystem: Environmental > Aquatic > Marine > Inlet | place: Canada: British... | reverse complement strand
CTTCATCGGTTGGAGCTTCCATTTTTTCTTCAATTCGTTCCCAAAGATGTGCTCCTATGAATACCATGAGTAAAATTATTGCCTTGATAATTAAGACAGCCGGAAGCCATAAAGCGGCTATTACGGTGGGTGCCCATATTCATAGTGCCACATAAAACAATACTTTTGCAATTATGCCACCTTCGATTGCATGTGCCCATCCTCAATAATTTTGACAAAATCCCCATTTGACCAATTTTGATTCAACTAGTTTACGTTCTATTTTTTGCATCCATGTGTGAAATTTTTCGTACATTTTATTCTCCTTTGTTTAGTGTCCAAATCTTGATTTTACTGCGTTATAGTTTTGCAGCTGTTGGACTGATGTCAATATAGTATTATATACTTTTATATTATCTATTTTTCCATTAAATAAATACGAACCGGAGCTTCGCCTTCCAATAGTTAAAATCATTGTTCCGGAAGAGTAAGTGCTCGTTACTTCTCCAATATATATTCCATTTATGTATGCCTTGACAGCGTTTGCAGACATTGTTACAACGGCATAATATCAAATATTTAATGTTGGTGTTATTATTGAATTATAATCGCTACCTGCACCAAAATGGCCAAGACGCAAAGCTCCACCAGAAAGTTCAAATGTAGGTTTGCCCAATGCAGTTCCAGCATTATTACTTATCAATGCACCACTTTGTCCAGCAGAATCAGACATAAATCAACATTCAAAAGATGCATCAGTATATGTTCCGGTTAGTGTGGGAGGAGCCACTCAACCGGCCCCTGCATAATCAATCAACGCATTTGAATCATAAGTTGCATTTGCTAAATCGGCGTGATTGTCATTACCACTTAAATCTTTTAGACCATCGGTTGAAGAGCGAGTGCCAGTTGTAAATTGTGTTGCATGTGATTTCTTTTCAATTTGGGGATGTCATATTGCAATAGTACCATATAAATGTGTGCTTTGACTGCCAACAAACCCAAATGCAAATGATGTCTCAGAAGCTAAAGCGGTATATGTAACTGAAACTCTTGTTCATGTTGTTGTATTAATTGCTTGGGACGAAGCCGTTCTATTTCCTGAACCAGCTCCATCATAACACCAAATATAAAGACCTCTTCCGGATTGTGTAGATGGAGCAATTGCCTTAACTCAACAAGAAAAAGTAATTACATCTCCAGGAGTTATTGTGAATGTGGGTGAAGTTAAATTACGCTTATAAAAATATCCACCAACTCTTGTAATTTTTGTTGCTGACATTGTTCCATCGGGCGCGATTACAGCATTATCTTCAATAGTTCCACCAGTAAAAGATTCCTGAGTATATCCTGTTTCAAACGATAATGGTTGAGCTAATAAATTAGTTGTAGGTTCTCCAGGATAACTATCAATATTATCTACATCATAGTATAATTGTAATCCGCTTGTTTCAATATGTGGTCCGCCTTTGATCATTAAAAACCCACCCTTCCCTTTGTTGCATTGTAGTTTTGTAAAACTTCCGTAGCAGTTAGCTCCTCAGAATATGCTCTGACCATAGAAATATCACCATATGCACGATATAAGTTATAAGCCATTCCACCAATTTGTAAAGTATCCGAATGGTCTCTAATATAATATGAGGGTCCCATTGTTCCAGTATTTACATTGATTCCGTTTTTATACATCATACACACTCTATTATTCCACGTCAATACATAATGTGCTCAAACATTATCTGTTATATTTCCAAACGATTTATTTACTTGACCTGTACCACCCAATGTTGTTCTAATTTGTCCAACTACCGAAGAGCCGAGGTTTGCTAATATTCCACTATGGTGCCCAGTTCTACCTACTAAGAAACATTCATTTCCAGTAGTTAATCCCATATCTCTAAATCAAACTTCCAATGTTCATGCCTCAGTTTCGTGTCCGTAATCTAAAATTCCAGTTGTGCTTGTAGGAACGGTCGCTGTCATGTATTCATAATCCGCGTCACCACTAACATTTCTAAATTCAAATCATCCACCAGAATTAAATGTTGTTCCACCATATTTAGTAGCATCTCTATTGTTACCACTTAAATCATACCAAGTTATTCCACTTCCTGGATATGATTTTGTATTTGCGGCATCTAAATAAAGTTCTAAACCTCTAGTACATATTTGCGGTGAATATGAAGTACTCATTATAATCCAAACCTTCCTTTAAGTGCGTTGTAGTTTTGTAAACATTCAGTCGCAGTTAATATCTTATTTTTATAAATTTTTACAGTTGGCACTCTCACATCCGAATAAGTATTTCCATATGAAGGAGTGGTTGGCGTATAATATCTTGCCACATTGCAACACCCCGTATCGGTAGCCCATTTTGTAATTTCTTCGGTTGCCGCTGTTCAATAATAAGTTGTTGATAATACACCATTAATGTAAAATTTAACAGTCTTACTAGAAGTATCAGTATCTGCAACTGTTATAATTCCATGATTTCATTGATTAACTATAATATCATCGGTTTCACTACTCCACACATTTCATTTCCAATAATTTACACCTAAACTTAAACCTAAACTATTATTTTTTAATCCGTATTGATCAACGGTCCTAACATAAACCCCATATCCCATTGTATATGTAGGTGATAATGCATCTTGACCGTAAAATATTCCAGAGCCATTGTCATAATCAGGATGTTTGAATCAAACATCAATTGAAAAATCTGTTCCCAAATCTAATAAGCCTGAATATGGTAATGGGAGAACTCTTGAAGTTCCATCAAATGTGAATATTCCAGGTGTATCAGTTCCTATTGCGGCGGTTGATAATGTGCCACCATATGAATTGCCTGATAGATCATTTACCGATGTTCCCGATCCAATATATGATTTTGGATTTTGAGCGTCAATTATAAATGATAAACCGTCTGTCACTATTTGCGGACTGTGATGAAAAGCACACATAATTAATCCTCCACTACTATTTTAAATTGTTTATTGGGGTATTTTTTCTCTAAATGTTTTATGCACATTTCTGCCGCTCTTTCATGCATGAAAGCGTATTCCTTACCACTTTTTTTCAAGTGTCGAACTCATAAATTACAAGTTGCCCACGTTGGCACTGGAGATAATTCGTCAAAATCATACATTTGCATAAATATTTTATAAATTTTGTTTTGCATCTTCTAGCTCTTTCAGTTTTTCCTTTAATATCCGAATATCATTTTTGATGTCACTAATTCCATTTTGAGGTAACTCTTTTTCTATGATCATTTTAGCCAACCTATGATTTGGTATGATAATTTTCGTTCTCTCGTCCTTGTCTTGTGAAATCAAAATAGTTTTTGTTATTCCATGTCGTGTAACTCGACCTTTTCTGCCATTTTCTAGTGTAATGAGATTTTCAATATCAACATCATGACCCATAAAAACACTAATTCCTGATATGAAATGTGCAATGGTATCTTTGAGGAGTGCTAACAGAAACATTCCTCCAATTACTCAAATGGCTTTCCCTGCTAATCCCATTATTAATAATTCTAATGATCCTGCTTCAAGTTCCATTATGTTTTTATGTCCTTTCGTCTGCCATGTACTATATAATGATATTTCATCTTGTCTCGTTTAAAACCTCATTTTTTCACTTCATTCTTAATATAAATAGTATTATCTTCAATCTTTTTGACGAATAATTGCTGATAAAAGTCTATTGGTGTTACTTGTACCGTGATTGTTTCGTGATCAACTAACCACTCCCAATAATCTGGTAGATCAATTGTGCTTCCACTTGCTTGACCTCTGAAATATACATCAGGTTCAGGACCTTCAAGTGCCATATGAGTCAATTTTTCACCAGTTTGTGGATTGTCAATATAGAAAGCTTTGTATCCACTTGCTCTGATATTACCTGTTACATCTAAATCACCTGTTAATGTCAGTCCACTACCTACTGTAGCACTGCCATTCGTATATAAATTTCCTTTATGATAAACGGAACCATTTGTACCGTCTAAGAATATTCTCGCATTACCATCTTCTGCTACATACATTCCTCAACCATCAGCCGCGACTGCAGTTCCTAAATCAGTTGCGTTTAAAAATGTTGCTCCACCACTACTTGCATATAATGTGTGCCCTATTCCATACATATTCGATAATGTTTCACCATCAGGATTATAACTACTCCCCATAGTAAAAATAGGAGTTGTTTTTAATGCATTATCACCAATATTTTGATATCCACCAACTAAATGTCCAGCATGGTGACTATTTCTCCCTAAATATGTTAATGGCGTTATTACACTACTTACAGTCAATGAACCAGTTATATGTGAATTACCCGCATAATCAATTGTGAACCTTTCAGTACCAGCAGTGAATAACTTAATTCCCACATCAGCGTGACTGGCACCACCTAAACTAATTTTTGTCCAAGTTACTCCGGTACTCCCAGCTTGTAAATATACATCTCCAGCATCAGCACCATTTTTTATATATTTTGTATATGGATATGTTGATTGTTCATAGATACCGTGAGTTTGTAGATACCCAGAAGCTGATACATTACCTTCAATTGTTAGTGGTCATGTTGGTGATGTGTTTCCAATTCCAACATTACCTGCTTTTGTAATTGTTATTTTATCATCATATGTGGAGCCGCCATAAAATCCAATTCCATATTTTACATTAGCATCCGCAGTCCCGTTTGCATAAGTTCTATTATACCCATAGAAATTTACAGCTCCTTGTTGGATTTTATATCGTATACCACTATACGCAGTACCTGAAGCTATATTTGTTGAATCATCTATGAGTATATCAAATTGAGTATAATCATTTGCCGAGTGGCCACCGCCTTCAATGTTAAATTTAACACTAGGTGTTGTCATTCCAATACCAACATAACCGGCCCCAGTAATTCTCATTTTTTCACTAGCAGATGCACCATGTAATCTAGTTGTGAATTTTAAAGCAGCTCCATAATTCCCATCGGCTTCACTTTCTTTTTCCATTGAAATATTTGGACCAGTAGTATATGTTCCTGATGAATTGTATATATATTTGAATGTGATTCCGCCACCTAAATTAGCTACACTATATGCGCTTGTATCTGTAATCTGTATTCTTGGTGTTGCAGAATGTATATCTAATATTGTTAATGGGTTGCCTGTTCCAATACCTACAAGACCCGCTGAATCAACTCTAAATCTCTGTGAAACTGCAGATGTGGTTCCAGTTACGATTGCTAAACCCATTGCACCCGATCCGCCTTCATCTATTGATATGATACCAGTCGCCGCTTCATTATTATACCCAAAACCTATACCAGAAACAACTTCGCCATCCACATTATCCAATGAAGTGTCTGAAATATATAATCCAAGATTTCTTAATTCTGTAGGCGTTATTGCTGTAGCAGTTGGTGATGTAGACGCAAATCGTACATCTAATGCTGTTCCAGGAGTTGTAGTTCCAATTCCAACATTTCCACTTGTGTCAATCGTTACATTTGCTGCAGACACTAAATATGTAAATCCAAGTTGCATTAGGCCACTTGATTGTATAACAAATGCTTCATCAATACTGTCTTTTATGCCAATTGAAGCGAACGCATCACCAGATTCAAATTCTGCCTGTTTATCGTTTGTTGCATCATATACATGCAATGATCTTGCAGGAATAGTAGTTCCAATTCCTACGTTACCATCATGTGTTATTCTCATTTTTTCAGTAAGTGTTCCACCATCACCAGTTTGAAATGTAAGTGCGGCTTTTCCACTATTAATTACTTGGTCAGTTTGTACCGTTGATATTCTAGCGGTATCATGAAGTGTAGTTGAAGTATAATATTGTTGTCTAAATACCAAGCCGACACCGGCACCATTTCCCCATCTATCAGAATATTGATAAGGTGCTGGGCCACTTCTAATAACTGCGGTATCTTGGATTGTTGAAACAATACCATCCCCATAAGTATTATTAAAGAGATTTAAGATTGGTTGCGTGCTACCTAAAAGATTTATCGAACCTGTGAAATCGTGGGTATCATCATACGAATCACCAAATTTAGTTGAACCACTTGAATATATAATAGAACTAGATACAAATTCAGCATGAAATTCTTGAGCTGTTACTGTTCCACCGACTGTTAAATCTCCAGTCATTGTAGTTGTACCTGCAATTACTACATCACCTGATTCATCAACGCTAAATACTGTATTTGTATATGTACCAACGACTTTTTGACTATGAACCACTGCAAATTTTTCTGTTGTTCCATTATTATTAGAATCAATATGCATGATAATTGAATCTGGTGCCATGATGTCTATTCCATAATTACCATCTTCCCACATACCTAAATCATCACGACCTCTGAATTTATATGAATTACCTAAATCTAAATTTACGAAACCACTACCTGATATATTTCCCTCGACTGTTAATTTTTGTGTTGCATTAGTTACTCCTATACCGATATTGTCATTGTCAAAAACAATACTTCCAGCATAAGTCCCAGTTCCGATTGCAAAAAGGTCAGCTGTTCCTCAAATGTATCCTTTGTTTGTACCGTTCATCAAAAATTGTAGTCCAACATTGCCGCTATCACTATTTATTCGGACCATATCAGTTGCACCGACGCCTCGAATTTCCAATTGACGTGCTGGATTAGAAGTTCCTATTCCTACAAATCCGCCAAATTCAATAAATAATTGTTTTGATTCGGCTTCATCAGTACTAAGGGATAGCCCCATACTATCTGCACCTCGCATGGCAACTTGACCATACAAATCAGTAGCACTATAATTAGGATTGACATAAAGTATTTTTCCACTTCGTTCATGTGTATGATAATTTGCTGTTCCATAAGTATGTAATTGTGATGTTGGATTAGTAGTTCCAATACCTACATATCCAGACGATAATTCAAAATTCATCCATGGTGCTGAAACACTTGGGTCATAACTTGGACTAATTGAGAATATACCCATTGAATTATCATAATATATATATGCCTTACTAACTCCACCTGTTTTAAATTGTAATCTTGGGTCTGGGTCATATCCTGTACCAGACCCATTAATATCTGCATCTAATATTAATATTGCATTGTCATCGTATGATTGAATTAATAGTTGAGCTTCCACTGTTCCATTATATAGATGTAGCATTTGAGATGGGTCGGTTGTTCCAATTCCAACCAATCCAGCGGAATCCAACGTGATAACATCAGTCGTTCCGACCGTTAAATCAAAATCTGTACTTGAACTTACTTTTCCATTGAGAACTTTAATAATTGCCATTAGCTTTTCCTATGCTTAAAATTTTCGTACCATTGCCAAAATAACGTAATCATCACCTTTACCATCTTCAAGTGCTTGGGCTATAATAGTACCAGGTTCGTGATGTGTTATCAATAAATACTTCTTAGTTGGATTATACTTCATTCCACGACCCTCTTTATTGGAAGTTGTAATAAAATCACCCTCTTTGATTTTTCCGGTCATTCTAACTTTTTCAGCACCTAATACAAGAGGCATATCGAATTCTTTATGAACCACACCTTGAACAGTATTATCATATTTTTTATTACATGGTATCAATTTACCTTTTCTTCAAACTAATACAGTTCCTTCTTTATATTTACCTATTCCTTCAGTTTTAAGACCAGATTCAAGTGTTCCACCTGTTAGTGTAGTTGTTGCGTGAACTTCTGCTCATCGTTTTGTAGACGAACCTAAGTTATATGTATCATCTGCACTTGGAATTATGTCTCCCGCTAATGTAGTTGTTCCTGCTATATCTAATGCACTTCCTGAGATTGTTCCTCATACGTGAAGTGTTGATGATGGAGCCGCGGTTCCAATACCGACCCTATTTGACGTATTAATAACGAGATTAGGACCAGTATCATCACCAAACCAAATATAATCTTCACCCGATGTTCTTGAGGTGGTGTTCACATGTAAACCATATCCAGAGCCATTTGATGCGGCTTGAATTTCCAATTTTCCATCTGGTGTTGTCATACCAATTCCTACTTTACCACTATAACTACCTTCTGTTCCACCGACAAAGAAATCTGTTGTATGTATTGAAACATCTGCCGCGCCAGCAGAATCAAAATGTAATGTGCTTGTAGCATCTTCATCATAATCAAGTATTGCGTGTCCACCTGCTACTAAAATCATTCTATCATTTAAAAAGCGTATATATGTGTCGCTATCATCATTGTGATATATGTGTTCATCAATACCCATTGTACCAGCGACTTCTAAGTTATATGTAGGATTATTTGTTCCAATTCCTACAAGCCCACCCGTCAATCTAATTGTTTCCCCCGATGAATCTGAAAGGGTTAGGTCGGCAATTGGAGCACTAATTCCAAAATCTAAATTACCACTACTATTATCACCAATTTTACCGAAATCAACTGAACCATTATCAGTTTGAAATACTAGTTGAGCATCACTACTTGCAGAAGGTTCTGAATTTCTAATTATTAATGGATAATTTGTACCATCACCATGATCAATTATAACCCCACCACCCATAACATGAAATAGCTCTTCTGGGTTAGTTGTTCCAATACCGACACTACCACCATCAGTTATATTTAACCCGAGACCGGCGGCATCTCCTGAAATTCTTAGTGCACCGTAATTACTACCACCATCATAATGAATTTCTAATCTATTATCAGCACCACTTACTCCTTTTCCAATAGTGATATATGAATCATCATCAGAAATAAATGCTCCAACATAATCAGTTGAACCTGCATCAATTTGTAATTGAATGGTTGGATTTACAGTTCCAATACCAACATATCCATCACTATTTCAATTAAGAACATTTGTTCCACCAGCAATAAGTGAACCTGTATCTGCTCCGGCCAACCCAATTCCTGTGTCAGTATCTCCATAAAATGTAAACACTGGATTGGTTGATGTCGCTATTTCATTAACAATTGTTGGTTTATCACCTGTTACAGTTGATAATAAATATGTTGAGTCTGATTTCCATCTTGCTACTCCTGCAGATGCATATCACATTGAGTCATCAGAAGCTTCATAAAATCCAGTATCTCCATCACCAAAAGCTAGTGTAGGAGTAGTTGCATCATTTGAAATTGGTAATTGTAACTGTGCAGTCGTTGTCATAAGTTGAACATCGCCATCGGATTGAATTAATAATCTATGTGCTCCGCCCGTGATTAAACTCAAAGCATTTGAACTTGACCAACCAATTCCAGTATCATCATCGCCTCTATTTGGAATCAATGTTGGATTGGTTGAGCTTGCCGCTTCATTTAACAAGGCTGGGGCATTTGATAATGCACCACCAAACGTATCGTCAAATATTTTCCATCGTTCCGAACCGGCAATTGATAAATATATTTGGTCATCTGCATTTTCATAAAATCCACTATCGCCATCACCAAATGCTAATGTTGGAGTTGTTGCATCATTTGAAAGTGGAAGTAATAATTGACTATTATTTTTAGAAATTGTTATTGAACCACTTACAATTAATGAACCTGATACAATTTGACTATCAGTTGTAATAGTATCTACATATAAATTTGAACCAGATATATCACCTCATACGTGTAATTCTGATTGTGGTGTTGCTGTTCCAATTCCGACATTACCATTTGGAAAAATAACCTTACCAGCTGTTGCTCCATTATCAATTGCTAACTGAATTAGTGGAAATGTTTCTAATTGTATTTCAAATGCTTTTCCATTTGCATATCCAAAATCTCCTGAATAATCCATGTAAAAATTAACAGACCCGTAACCGCTTGAATTTTTCATTCTTAGTGTTAAGTCTTTTCCTGCATTTCCTGGCTTTTCAATATCAAGAGGAGCAGTCGGGTTTGTCACTCCAATTCCAACATAACCACTGGAATTCCAATTAAGAACATTCGTTCCACCAGCGATTAATGAACCAGTATCTGCTCCTGCTCACCCAATTCCCGTGTTTGTATCACTATAATCAGGAACAAAAACTGGGACGGTTGAAGTTGAAGCAAGGTCTAAGAATTTTCCACCACCACTTGTGCCAGAATACATTCCCGCAGTATCAATATTAAATACATTTGCTCCGCCTGCAACCAATGATAAAACATTTGTGCCTATTCAACCAATTCCAGTGTCTACATCGGCCCTATTTGGGACAAGAGTTGGATTTGTAGAAGTTGCGGCTTCATCCAACATTGCAGGTCCTGCCGCATTATCTAAATAAATTTTTGTATTATCAATTCATAATGCTGAATTTCCGCCTGCTACAAATTGAATTAAATCTGCTGAATATTCTCTAAGGTATGTATTATGTCCGGTTCCATCTAGGAAAATCTGTTGTGTAGTTGGAATTTCAAATGTACCACCTGCCTCTGAAATCCTAATTGAACCAGAAACATCAAGACTAACGGTAGGACTATCAGTTCCAATACCAACCTTACTTCCAGTAACAACCAATGTATTCTGATTAAATGAACCCATAACCACTCTGTCATCACTAAACACCTCTAAGATTGGGAGTCCTGAAATATCATTAACTGAAAGTAAACTACCTTCTAGTGAATCAATAACTTCAAATAATGAACCACTAGAACCTTCTACTCTGAATAATGAACC
>Ga0233429_1005398_pt1 | contig 10646 bp, 25 predicted proteins | sample SI_118_April2016_3_FD_179879 | JGI IMG/M metagenome (GOLD analysis project Ga0233429, IMG submission 179879) | Seawater microbial communities from Saanich Inlet, British Columbia, Canada - SI_118_April2016_135_MG | ecosystem: Environmental > Aquatic > Marine > Inlet | place: Canada: British... | reverse complement strand
GTGCAATAACAACTGTAGGCATTTTTTTATCAATTAAAGCTATAGGTCCATGTTTCATTTCACCTGATGCATAGCCTTCTGCATATATGTAACTTATTTCCTTTAGCTTTAATGCTGCTTCAAGTGCAATAGGAAAATTGTACCCTTTTCCTAAAAATAACATGCTTTTTGTTCTATAATACTTTTTTGCTATACGCTTAATTTTTTCCAAATTATTTGTTAAATAATTTTCCATGTAATCTGGAATTTTTCTAAGATTATTTAATACTTCTTTTCTTTTTTCTTTATTTAACATATTTCTTGCAGTTGAAAGATAAATAGACAACAATAGTAATGCGCCTAATTGTGACGTAAAACATTTTGTTGAAGCTACACCAATCTCAAATCCACATTTTGTATAGAATACATAATCAGAGATTTTTGTAATTGCGCTATCTTTTACGTTTGTTATTGTAAAGACTCTTGCGCCTGCTTTCTTTGCTAGCTTAACACTTTGCAAAGTATCATATGTTTCACCTGACTGTGTGACTGCTAAGACAAGATCAAATTTTGATATATAGGCTTCTTTACTACTAATTTCTGATGCAAACTGCACATCAACAGGAAGGTTTGCAAATTTTTCAATCCAGCATTTTGCAACCAATCCTGCATGATAACTTGTTCCACATGCTATTATTAATACACGCCTAAAATCTAAGCTATAGGGCATGTAAATTTTATCATGCAATATTTTTCCGTTATCAAAATCAATACAATTATTTATTGTATTTCTTAATGCATGAGGTTGTTCTAGTATTTCTTTGAACATAAAATGTTCATGACCATTTTTATCAAAGTTCTCTACAGTTAAATCAAATGTGACTAGTTTCCTGTTTTTCTTTTTACCGAAATTAGTTATCTTAAAACCTTTTTTTGTTAATTCTAATATGTCATTATCTTCTAGGGTTATTAAGTCTTTTGTAAACTGAGTTAACGCTATCGTGTCGCTGCTTATAAAATATTCTTGTCCTCCAATAATACAATTATCACCAACAGAAACATCACTATCAATAACAGCACTATTTTTTACTCCTAACAATAGAGGCAATCCTCTTTTTGTTCCAAAAAGTTTATTTGTTTTTTTCTCTAAAATTATAAATGCATATGAACCAATTATAAGTTCAGTTGTTTTTTCAATTGATTTTCTAACATCAAGTCCTTCATTAACAAACTTATTGATAAATTCTAATATAACTTCTGTGTCTGTGTCTGATTTAAATTTTGTACCTGATTCTAATAACTGGTTTTTTAATTCATAATAATTTTCAACAACACCATTATGAACAATTGTAATATTATCAGAAATATGTGGGTGAGCATTATAAAGAGTTGGTTTACCATGCGTTGCCCATCTTGTATGACCAATTCCTACTGTGCTGTTAGATACATATTCATTAAGGAATTGCTTATAAATTTTAGGTCGCAGATTATGTAATTTTTCTGTTGTTTTAAAATTACTAAATTCTTTGCTATCATTTACAAAAATGCCTGAAGAATCATATCCTCGATACTCAAGCTTTTTTAATCCCCTGTAAATAATATCAAGTGCAATATTATTTCCTGTATACCCAAAAACACCACACATTTTGAAAAATAATAAATTGAATGGTTTTAATAAAATTTATTCATTATCTTCTTCAGGCAAACAGTTCGGAACTCCTCCTGACGTTGTCGAAGAAGATGTTGATAACGTTGGATTATTTTTTTGTGATGAATTATTAAACACATGTTTTTTTAAATAATAAACAACTTCATCATTGTTTTTGAATTTACTAAGAATAATATTATCATTTGATAGTACGTAATAACTAGGATATAAATCAATATTAAATCCTTTAATTTCATATTCATCAACAAGTTCTTTTTTTCCAGCAAAGACATTATTAATCAATTCAAGATCATATGACCATTGCTGAATATCCCCAATGCTAGGTTCTACACCTATATCATATGATTCAATAATAATAATTGCGTATGATATACTTGATTCAAATAATCGTTTTATGTTCAATGATTCAACAGACGCTTCAGAGCATGCATGACACCACATTGCCGAAAATTGTAATACTTTTACTCCGTTTAAATCATTTAATAGTCTTGAATTATTATATTGATCTTCTAACTGTACGTTGCACATTTTTTGTCCAACAGCATATCCACAAGGTTTATAAGCATTAATTCCTTTTGGTATATCATTGCCTGAACTGCACGATAATATAAAAACTAAGAATAAAAATATGATAAATTTACATTGTTTCATTTTGATAAAATATCTCTTATATGTTAACTTCTTTTCCTACGTAGAAAAATTTACTTACGTTTTTTATTTTTATTAAACTTTTTTCTTCTTTTTTTAACATTTTTATTTATGTCCTTAATTTTTTCACAGCTAGAAACAAATTCAATTGCCTTGTTAATTGCAATGTCCATTGATCTACCATCTTGATAAAAGATACAAACAAAATTATTTGCATGATACAACAAAAATTCATCATTTCTGTTTGATTTTTTCGGTTTTCTTATTTCGTAAATTTTGTTATTTACTTCTAGTTGCATGTAATTTTAATTCTTTAACTAGATCAAATAATTCATGATATTTTTCAATTGATATGCAATATGCATTTCTTTTTTCAACCTCAAAAGGATCACCTATTAATACTGCCGATCCAATGCATTTAGAAATATCATTAATCAGATTATCAAAATTTTTATTTTTCATTTTTACTTTTAAGCTTATTAATGTCATTAAAAAAATCTGAAAATATTTTTTCTGCACCAAGTTTTGTGTTAACAAGTCCCATAGAAGTTGCTTGTTTAATATCTTCTTCAAATTTATCAAGCCTCTGAGTTAACATATTCTTGCTGTTTTTTAAAACTTTGATCTCGTTCTCCAATTTTTCAATCCACTGTCTCATGTTACACTCCTAAAGTGGTATGATATTTGATAAATTTGTTTTTGAAAAATAAATTGTTTTATTATTTACTAGAAAATAATGTTTTTTTCTAGCAACTCGAGAATCATATTTTCCATTTTTAAAATCATCAATAATTCTTACAGTACCTAAATATATTCCAAAGTCACCATAGCTACATTTGTGAAAATATGTATCAGATGCACGTTTTGCTCTTGTTATTACGTGCGTATCTTTTTGTGATGAATCAATAATATGACCCATTACATGTGTTCCATAATGATTACTGCTATCTCTAAGTCTTTGAGCTTCTTCAATTGCAATATTTTTTGAAACATATTTTCTTTTCCAGTCATGAGGACCAATAATAAATCCATCACCTTTTGTCAATGTTTCAAAATCAAAATCATCATTATGAATATTTTCATATTTTCGATTGTACTTGGATTTTCTTCTAGAAGGTTTCATAGCTCTTTTTTATAATACCATAAGATCTATTAAAATTTCACATAATATTAAAACTATTACATTTAAACTTTTTCAATTTCCCATCTGATAAATTTGTGTTCACTATCACCCCAAAAAACGCTCACAATAGAATCAGATGGTTGCCTGTTTGCTTGGCTACTGTCTTCTACATTAATAACAACACCATATTCTTCTATTTCAATTTGTTGTGAAGTAAAATCAACACATAATATTTTCACAAGGTCACCTGATTTAAGTTTATGTTTCATCTCTTTGTTAAATTTACGTTCTGAATCTAGCAATAGTTTTTTCATTTATTGTTCTAAATAAGTGTTTTGTATCAATCGCACAGATTTTCAAATGCTAGTTTAAACTTTGCCCAGTATTTATCGTTCAACATACTTTTAAAATCATATTTTTTAAACATATTTTTGACATTATCAAGAGATACATTTTGCTCATTAATAATATATTCTGAACCCTGAGATTGTTCAAGCCAGTAAAATTTGATTAATTCTTTATTTCTTTCAAATATTAAAAGTTTTTCTTTATCAGAAAGAAATGAATTTCTAAAATTATTATCTGTAACTAGCCTGTTTGCAGTTTTAACACCAACGCCAGGTATTCCTGGAATGTTATCTGAAACATCACCTTTAAATGCTTTCCAATCAAGATAGCAATAATCTGGTTTTTCAACAAATGCTTTTTTAACAGGATTATATAAATTTAAGTTGTCACTGTTAAGTGTATCCCACAGCTGAATAAAATCTGAATCAGTAGAAACAACTGTTACATTATTATTTTCTGAAAACCTTTTTGCTAAATTCGCAATTACATCATCACATTCATAATCCGGATGCTTAATTACTGTTATTGGAAGCATTGAAAGAATATTTAAGATTTCATCTTTTTGTTTCCAAAAAGAATCTGGTGGTGATTTACGATTCTTTTTGTAATCATTTAAAAGATTTTTTCTGTGATGTGGATTTCCTTCTAAAACAAAATAAACATTATCAGGTTTAAACTTTTCTATGAGAGGTTTTAAACTTCTAAAGAAACTAAAAACTATTGAATGATCACCTTTTGTAAATCCTGATCTTGCTCGATGAATCAGGTTCATTCCATCTAATAATAATACATTCATTATATTATAGAGGCCAAGGAACTCCTGTAATCCTTTCGAATTCTTTACCTCGAGCAGTTAACAGCCCAAGTTTATTCATTACAGATTCTGCAGTTGCTCCTGGTTTACTTAGCTCCTCGTTAAAACGCCTAGATTTTTTCAAAGCATTCGCAATTGCCGGAATATCTTCGGGGCGAATTTGAAGTTTTGAGCCTTTGTGCAAAACCCATGCTGCGGTAGCGCCCATAAAATATTTACCTGGTAGATTTAATTTAAACATATTGTGTTTCCCTTCTTTAAATTATTATACCTTATTGTTTGTTTATTTTTCACAAAATGTTTTTCTTTTTTATTTATGATCTACCGATTTTAAATTTCTTGTCGCGACATAAACAACTTCGTTATCCATAAAACAACATGTGATATTTTCTTTTATTTCAAGCATTATAGATTTTGGAAGTCCAGAACCTGTGTCATTCATTACTACTCCAATATTTGAGCTTGAAATACTCCAAAAACTACCAAATTTAACTTCTACAAGTTCCCCTTTTTTAAACATTTTAAATTAATCTGACATTGCCCAATAAACCAAAGCTAGCAATGTTAATGAGTATAATGAGTTTAATCCTTCAGATAAACCTTTTGTTAACATATTAGAACCTGCAAACAACAATGATGCCAAAACTAGTATTGTAATTATCCATTGTTTTTTTGTTACGTTTTGTAGTTTCATTTATTCACCTTTTTTTAATATACCATATTAACAATCGGAATAACATAGTTATTTTATGTTTTTGTTACGATATAATCTTAATTTCTTCAGGATATAAAAGCACAACGTTTCCCTTGACTATGCACTGTAATAGTTCAGAATCTAATTTTGATCTTTTTGTAACAATACCGATTTCGTTTTGCTGCAAATCAAACTGTGTATATGTCTGATAATGATGTATAAGATCTTTTACCAAAAAAAGCTTACCAACATACTCATTACATAAGCCAGTATTTGGTTTCATTTCACAAATATAATAATTCCTATAAAGAAATTATAATATTTACACTATTTTTTCTATTTCAGTATAAAATAAAACGTTAACCCGACCATTAACATATACGTCTGCACACGAATCCCAATCATAATCCTGACCATAAAGGTATATTATGATTCCAATTGTTTTGTATTTAAGCTGATGTACAGCCGGAAATCCAGTAGGTAAGGTTATTGTATATTGTGAAACATAAACAAGATCACCATTAATAAACATTTATTGAATAGATTCTAATGAAAGTAGCTCGTCTTCTGTTTTGATTGCTTCATCCCATAGGCGCCTAATATGTCCTTCATTTCTTAACACTTTAAATGCAAGATTTTCTACAGAATATTCTCCTTCTGTTTCAAGGCCACATTTTCTCATTCTTTTAATTTTTGCCTGAAGCGTTTCAATTGTTTCAAGTTTATCTTCTATAGGTAATGAAATTACATAATTAATTTGTGATATTAAATCATTAGCCTTTTGCATCACGGCATGTAAATCAATAATTGTATCAGGATCAGATGGCAATGGCTTTTTTATCCAATTGTTATCTAAAACACTGTATATCCCTGTTGAATGATGAGGATCTCCTATATTTTCAAAATAAATCTCAACTTCTGCACCTCTTATTTTGATTTCATGCATATCATTCCATAATGTTTTTTTTGCCAATAGGAAATCCCTAACTAATGTTTCATTTTCATCAATAACATTAAAGTTTAAAATTATATGTAAATCAATATCGCTATATTTTGAATAATTGTAATTAGCCAAAGAACCAGTAAAAGTAATATCATCTAAGCTAGTTTCTAATTCTAAACTTTTTATGACATCAACTGCAATCTTTAAAAGTATAGTTCTAACCTCTGATCTTAACTTATCATTTTGCCAAAGTTTTGGATTTAGTTCTGAGCGAATCTTGAAATTATTAACAACATTATTAGGCATAATATTAATTATCTTTTAATTTTTAATATATTGGTGTCATTTCGTAATAATGTACAAATATGCATCTATTGTCAACTAATACTTTATGTAACGTATTAAATTTGCCATGGCGTCCAATAACTAGTCCTATTTTACCTTTGAACTGTAAATCTTGAATATCAATTGATATCAATTGACCAGATTCAGGATCCCACGATAAGTAATTTTTTGTTGACACATAAAAATATAATATAGTTTATTATAATTTTATAAGTTTCTCGTCGAATGTATTAAAGATTCTTCTGCAACCCATCTTAAACAAAAATTCGAATCAGCAATTACATATGCTTTATCATGTAACTTACAAATATCTAATTTTTCTAACATATCTTTAATAATTGTTTTTACTTTATTATCATCGACTCTATTTATTTCTTTCATCACAAGTATAATTGACCCTTCAAATAATACATCAAAAGTCTCCGTATACCCAAATGAATAACTATCAGGCTCAGGCCAATCCCATACACATAATCCAGTAGGATCAATAATTTGCCGAAGCTCACCTATGTGTGGAATATTAGAATTTTTTGATAGATTTAATTCTTTAAATATTTTTTGAAACATCAATCAATAGTTTCAAGCCAAAAAATAATCAAAAATATACATATCACAAATCCTACATGTAATAAATAAAATAACACTTATATAAAACAATATAGATTAATTTATTCTAGTTGTTTACTATTCTTCTTTTTTAATAAGAGTAATCCAGAATTTTTCAAAATATGCATGTGCTATTGTCTGTACTAGTTGTGCAAACAATGTTACTTTTGTTGCCATTGTTATGTTACCAGTAATCAAATGTATTGATACTATCATTAATAAAATGGAGATCAATCTCCATACTAATATTTTTAAAACAAATAATAATTGTTGTTTTGTTTTTTCTTTCATATCATTACCTCTATAGGCACTTTAAATATACAAAAATAGAAGTAAGTAATGATAATAATATAGTGCTCATTCCAATTGATCTGATTACCCAAGAGTTAATTTTAAATCCTCTAGACATTCGTTGTAAGTCAGATTCTCTATTTACGCCTATTGAACCAACAAATAAATCAACAAGTCCGCCGCCCCAAAATAATATCCATAACAACATTAATGTCGTTGTAGGCATTGTTCCCCAGAATACAAATAAAATTACAGATAATAAATCAGGTATTCTCGGAGCCATTGACACCTTTGCCGATTGGTATTCATTTAATGTCCTGTTCGCTGTCCACGTTATGCTTGCAAATGCAAATTGTCCTGACTTTAATACATGAGGATAAAATCTAAACTTTACTGTTTTAATTTTTACGTATTGTTTTAAGATAAAATAATGAGACAACTCATGAATCACGGACCAAGCTAGAAAAACTATAGGTAATAACAATAACAAAAATAATGATGACATAACTATATATATACTTAAAAAATTTGAGCGTATACCAACTTGGTAAAAGATTGTAACATTATTATAATATATTTTTACGTATCTTTAAGTTTAACATTTTTTCTTTTTTAAGCTGCAGTTCGCGGACCTCTTGTAATAGTTTTGTTCGTTCTTTTCTAAGCTTTATATTTTGCTTTGCTATATGATCTTGAGGTATAAATGTTTCTCGATCTTTTCCCATTTGCAGTATAGACATAGTTACGCTAAAAAATATTGATACAAATGCAAAACCTAAAAGATAGGCACCTAATTGGCGTAGTTCACCACCGGCAAACCCTAAGCCTACACCGAGCATACCACACATTTTTGCAAGAATAAAACTCCATAGTGCCAACTTATGATATCGTGTTAAATCTTCAAACATAAACTTAAATTTCTAAAACTAAGCATCTTGCTGAGCCGCCTGATTTAATAAACTCTGACGTATTAATTATGTTAATGCTATATCCTTTGTCCAATAATTTGTCCAATAATTCGTTTGAAGCTTTTGACATAATAATTCTATTTGTAATACAAATATTGTTACACACAAAATTACATGCATCTTGTTCAGATACTGATAATAAATTAAATGGCAGTTTTTTTATTTGTTTTTTCAAGAATGCATTAGGATAATACAATCCAAATCCCTGTTTGTTTAAAACTGACATGCATGTATCTAAATGATAAAACCTTTCATCTTGCAATTCTAGCATTATAGGTTTGAGGTTTAATAATTTAGCAACTTCTTTTATTGCTTTTTTATCGCTTCTAAACCCATATGCTCCAATTAAGTAATCATTCCAAACAAAGCAGTCACCCCTACCTTCAAATTTTAAATTATTTTTGAGTGTTAATACTTCATAATTATTTTTTTCAAACCATGCTTTATATTCTTGATGTTCATCTTGTCTTTGTTGATGTTTAAAATTTGAAAGCACAACCTTATTGTTATGTACAATACCGGCGTTTGCACAAAATACCATATCAGGTAAAGTTTTGTTCTGCGTTATTGTTTTAACTTTAGCACCACTAGAAATAATATTTGATACTAATATCTGCCATTGAGTTAATGCATGTTTAGAATCTACAGGATTTTCTAAATCCATCCAAGGATTAATAGAATACTCGATAGAGAATTCCGAAGGTTCGCACATTAAAAATTTCATATTACCCCTACCTTATTGTAAATAAGATAATAATAAATATAATTATTTTAATTTCTTTATACGAATTTTACTTACAATTACTGTTTGCTTACTTGACAATAGTAGTTTAGCATGATATGTGCCACGCGCTTGAATAACCATTGCAATAACAGGACTTGAACCGTTGGCAGGAGAATATATTACAAGACTGCCAATTGTCATTATAACAATTCAAGTTCATCGCGATATAATAGTTCAATATCTTTTGTCGACCACATAATTCGTACAGCAGGTTTAAACGCATGTTTGTGGTCGTTATATTTATCACCCCAGATATTAATATTATCCTCAAGAACAATACCACAGCTGCGACGATTCACATTACGTATAATTGTATTTCTATTTTTCGCACTTGTTGTAAATGCATTTCTATTAATAGTAAGTCCTGAAATACCTAAAGAAAATTTTACTAAGTCACCTTTTTTCATTTTAAGATATTATCTCCAAATTTTCTTCTTTATGATATCTATGATAAATAAACTTGCATCCCCATCCAATTTTCCATCTTCTTAGAATGCTAGAATATTTTACTGCAATTCCAACTGAATCGTTTTTAAAAAAAGTAGATACAGTTGGTATCTTAAGTTTAACAAGATCACCTTTTTGTATTTTTCTCATTTTATAATAATTTAATCTGATAATAATGATAAGTACAAATCTTACTACCGTCACATCCGGCTCGTAAGATTATATATTTTTTTGATGTATTATCGTATCTCAATACGATACCAACGTCAACAGGCGCTGAATTAATTGAGTCATAACTACAGGCTCTATCAATGAAAGAAACCATATCACCGATTCTAATTTTATCCATCAAAGTCTCCTGGCCTCCAATTATACAGTGTTACTTCAGGGTCTTCTTTAAAGTGTTTTCTTAACACCTGAACAAGAAAATAAAGATTGACAGATATTATTATTAATAGTGACAGCATTTTTAAGTAATACATTATCCCTATAATAAATAGAATATTCACGCAAATATTTCCTACTCTAAACGTCTTAAATAATAAGGAGACATATCTTCAACTTTATTATCACTAAAAAATATTATTAATGTATCCTGTCCTAAGTATTTCTTTTTTCTACGCCCAATAATTATACCAATACAACGATCATCTACATGTTGTACCAGATCACCTACAAGCATATCTTGTTTCATAACTTTTTTATAAAGTTGTTACTAAAAATCATTGTACGCCGAGTAACTGAAAGATATATCATTGAGTCGTTGATATACCCACGAAGAGAAGAACTCTTTGGTGCAGAAAATTCATCTGAATCTGATCTTGCAACAACAACACCGATTTGATTTCCCCACCAATATGGAGAATCATTAATCTGTACAAGATCTCCAATTTCAATTTTTTTCTCTGACATTCTTAACACAATTTGGTTATAAGTTTATCTGTAAATTGAATGGTTTTTGTACCCCATAGAATCTTAGAAGATTCA
>Ga0233429_1005395_pt1 | contig 10647 bp, 5 predicted proteins | sample SI_118_April2016_3_FD_179879 | JGI IMG/M metagenome (GOLD analysis project Ga0233429, IMG submission 179879) | Seawater microbial communities from Saanich Inlet, British Columbia, Canada - SI_118_April2016_135_MG | ecosystem: Environmental > Aquatic > Marine > Inlet | place: Canada: British... | reverse complement strand
GGGAGGATTTAATTGACTGTCAGTCTGGTTTTGAGGATCTCTGTTTTAAACAGCGGAGGCTATGGGAAACTTGAGCAACAATATTCTTCGTATCGCAAATGTGGGAGACATTACCCAGGAAGAATTTCAGCGTTTTTTAAAAGTGCTGGCAACTGTCTGCTAATTTCCGCTTTGGTCATCTTCGACCTCAATTTCCATCGTCCATTCGGCTGCCGGGTTGGCATTCAACATCCACGGCTCGCGCGTATATTTCTCGCCTTTGCGGTTGCCAAACTCCTCAAGGCTGCCTTTGTTCTCCTCAAGAAATTTTCTAAAAACCATTTTGGGCCTTTTTGGTCTCTCTGCCATCTTTAAATCCTTAATTGACTTAGCTTTGAAATATTCTAGTACCGTATTTGAACACGATTAAAGGAAAATCGCAACGGGACGAATAACCAAACAGGTATGGAGGACCTACATTTACAAGTTAAATTGCAATAGCTTCTTAATGATCAGGCTTCTGGCCCCATCATGAGGATAAAGGAGTTCAGCAGTTTCGGGTCAAACTCTTGACCCATTTTGGTTTTCATAATGGTGAGCGCCTCAATAACTTTCAAGGATTTCTTGTAACTGCGACGGGTTGTCAGAGCATCATAAACATCAGTCAATTTACATATTCTTGCAAACAGGGAAATTTCTTCACCCTCAAGGCCCCGGTGATAACCCTTTCCGTTAAATTTTTCATGGTGCTGACCTACCATTTGAATGACTTTTTCTCCATAGCACCCTAGATCATTCAAAACATCCTCACCGCTATCCGTGTGTTTGATGATCATTTCAAACTCTTCTTCTGTCAAAGCTCCTTTTTTATTAATTATTTCCTTAGGAATTCTTGATTTGCCGACATCGTGCAACATACCTCCGAGACCCAACTCATGGACTTCGTCGGAAGACATGCCTAATTTTAGCGCGAATGACATGCATAAGAGCCCGACGTTGATGCTATGGGTGTAAGTATAATAATCTTTCTCCATGATCTTGGTCAGCCCGTGGAACCCTAATTCATTACTCTCCAAACATTTCCCCATCAGGTCCACCACCTGATCAGAACCTCGCAGAATTTCGGGGGAGGAATTTGCATCAAAAAACTGCCGAGTCACATCCCTGGAAAGGTCATAAACCTTTTCCATTTTTTTTTCAGGGGTAGCGTCCGAGTTGACAACGTAATCACGCAGGGAATTGGTGGCATGCTCAAAATAAAGAGTCAGATCTTCTTCATGGATAAAAAGCTCTTCCATAAAATCTGAAGATTGCAACAGTTCCTTCACCTTATCGCGATAACGAGGGTCTTTGCTGGCATACAAAACAAAGTTATCTTCATCAGCACCCTGTTTATAATAAATGTTGAATGCGAGATCTGCATTTTTATCCAGAATCTTGCTATCAATGGGATGAAAATGCTCGGTACCAAGCTCAGAAGACATGATGAACCAAACTCCAATTACAGATATTTACCGCTTAAAAAAGACGGGGTTCACTCGATATAAATGTATGGACACTAATGTAACTCTACTTAGAGTTAAAGCTTTTCTTAAGTAGAAGCAATCATTTTATTTTTACAAAAGTTCTCCCTCTTTAATATGGCAAAATAAACGCGGAAAAATCAAAGGGTTTGAGTTTATTCGTCTCACCTTTTCAAACCTTACATTTATCATTCAGCCGCAAATTCAATATTAAAGGAAGACAAGTATAAAAAGGAGCACAACAGTCATAAAGGCCATAAAAACTATCCGCTTCCAACTTGACAGGGAAGCATGTTCTGATTTCCTGCCATCCCAGTTCCTTGAAACGCCTTGAAATGGTGCACTGTGCATACCCATGACAACCTCCATCGTTAATATATTATTCATCCTCCTACTTTAAATGGTCGTTAAATCCATCCAAATATTCCAAAAAACTATCTTTAATTTTAGTGGAAGATTTATTTTTCAAACCTATATTAAATACGAGGCTAGTGTTCGGTTTCACCTCAAAATATAGAGGAGGTGAGGAGAATGTTTTTCCCGGTTACTATTTACGATTCTGAGGGGAAGGTCAAAAAAGTCCATTCATCAAAAAAATTACATGAAAGACATTGGAGGCGGTTCTACGAAGCTGAAAATCTTTCATCCATCACCAAGGGAAGAAAACGCGAAATGCCCAAAGGCTTGAAGGCAAAGTTGGATCAGGAGTTTCCCAAAATATCGGCTCGCCCTCTTCATTAACGAGAAGAGTGCGCTATCGGTAGTCACCGGTAAGGTTGAAGGCCGCCCAGTACGAGGGGTGTGGGTAAAGACGCTTGACCAGTAGTTGGGCTTTCCTCAGGCTTTCAGCCTTATTTATGTGCCCGTAGTTCCGGTAGAAATGTTTGATCAACACTGCCGTGGAGATATCGCTGACTCTCCACAAGGAAGATAAGATGGACCGTGTGCCTGCGTATATAAAGGCACGATTGAGCCCCACCAGTTCATCGCCTCCAACAATATCCCCTAGTCCGGTTTGACACCCACTCAAGGTTACGATATCGGCATTGATTTCCAACCCAAACACTTCATTCATCTCAAAATTACCATCTTCCGTGGCTGTACGTGCCAGCTTTAACGATGAAAACAAAGGGTTGACCGGATCAAACTCACCATGCGAAGCAATATGTATGATCTGATACTCTCCGATACGTTCATGAAGCAAGCTCTCTGTGGCATTCTCGCGGGTAAAAATATCGACCTTCGGGAAATCCCATTTGATGGCGTTGGACTCCATTTCTGCCAGAGGCAAATCATAATTAAAGTCTCCCAGATCCGGGTTCCCAATTGCCAGAACCTTGATATCCCGATCCCGCTTTGCCACCTCTTTAAAAGTAAATTGCATAACCGAAGCGCTGGGAGAATAAAACAAAGGGTATTTTTCAACCAAATAGCCCTGCTCATCCTTCAAGGAGGAAAAAGAAATATAATGCAGGTGTCCATGTGGAATGATTCCTAAAATTCTTTTCCCTTTAAAAAATGGCTCAACGGGTTTGATCAGCAGCGAATATAGCTGTTGCGCCTGTTCTTCAATGGGAGCCAGCTTTTGAATACGTTCGCGATAATCAGCGATCAAACCGTTCAACCGCTTCTCCTCTAATGGCACACGGGCGACCTCAATTTTCTCCTTAGAGATCACCCAGGCGACCAGCTCGTTTTCTGCCACCATGTACTCTATCAGTGCCACCGAATCATCCAACAATGACTGCAATGCTTTGAGAGTTATCGCTTCTACCGTAACAAAACTGGAAATTTCAGGGTTCTGCTCTTTGGCATTAATCAGGAGATCCTGATACTGGTTCCTGGCTTTCACCAGTTCCTCAGCCAGCGATTTTGCGTCTTCATCCTGACCGGAATTGCGGGCGTTCGTCATGTCCTCTTCAATTTTTCGAATGGCTTGTTTCTTACGGTTCAAAGTTTCATACAGGTTTCTGCTGACATCATTCTTCAAACTGATTTTCTGATTTCCTAACAAATCGATAAAACTTCTCGATTTTGCACGTTCAGCGAATTGGAACGACTCGTTAATCTTTCCCATATTCAATAGCAGGAGAACCAGCTCTTTATACACATCCTGTTTGTCGGTCAAAAATCCATTCTGAAACTCTTCCACCTTGATAGCCGCGCGCAAGGCATCTACTACAGCCACCGATTTTATATACGCAACCCGTGCAGGCTCATTTTTCCCAAGTTGAATGAGGGCGAATCCTTCTCCACGTAAAGCCCTCCAAGAAACCTCCTTAACATTAATGCGGGTGGCAAGCTCTAAGGTTTTTCGAAACAAAGAGACTGCCGACTCCCACTGATTGCGTTCCAATGCTAAATTGCCCAACTCCAACATCGCCTTTACAAGATTCGTTCGATTGCCAATTTCACGACTGAGCTCCACGGCCTTCTTTAGATGAGTCTCCGCCGTTTCCAACTGGCCCATACGCAAATAGCTCATCCCCATGTTTCGATGCGTATAGCCCTGCCCCCATTTTGATTTGAGTTGTTCATCCCTCTTTAAAGCTTTCTTAAAAAAATCAAGGGCTTCGGGGTACCGCTTTTCCTTGCGGTGCACAAGACCAATGTTGTTATAGGCTGTGGCAATATCCAGGAGAGATTGAGATGCTTTCGCCAACTCCAGGCTCTGGCTCAGGTTTTCCAAAGCCCGGCTCGGATCGTTAAGAGTCCAATGGATCAATCCCAATGTGTTCAGGATAAAGGCCTGCTGAAGTTTATCCCCCAGTTCTCTGGCAATTTCCAAAGACTGTCTTTGAAACCTGAAAGCTTGCTGGTAGTTTCCCTGAAACCAATGGGAATTGGCCTGATATAAAAATGCTTTAGCAAGTCCCGACCTGAGGCCAGCTTCTTCGGCCAAAGCTTGCCCTCTTCCATAAAATTCAAGAGCCTGTTTAAAATCCCCTTCTTTCTCTGCCACCAGGCCCAGTTCCAAAAGAGACTCCACCTGTTGATCGACCTGCTGCAGATCTTTGAACAATTCATAAGCCTGATTAAAAAATTTCCTGGCTTCCGGGAAGCGATTCAAGCGCAGATAATAAATCCTGCCAATGCGGCGCAATTCGCGGCCTCGGTTCAGGTCTTCTCCAATCTCTTCATTGATCGCCAGCGAAGCATTGAACGCTTTAAGAGCATTGTCATAGTCCAGTGCATTTTCTTCCACGATTCCCAATGTGCTATAACTCTCCGCCAAACGATCGAGGATTTCATATTCTTCATATATCCGCAGAGCCTTTTGCAAATGCTCGACAGCGGAAGGAAAATTTTCTGTGCGGGAATTTAAAATCCCCAGGAAATAATGCGCCTCCGCCAGCTCTTCAGGGTCTTCTTCGGAATAAGGCAGTATCTTTTTTTGGTACCTAATAGCTTTGGAGTAGTCCTCAAGGTTGTAGGCCGCCTGCGCCAGCGTTTTGTATATCTTTCCCGCCATCTGTTTATCTGCAAGATAGGTTTGCAATACCAATGCTTTTTCCAGGTGGTCGATGACAGTCAGCCAGTCTTTTCCCTTGAATGCAGATGCACCTTTTTGCAAATTGGCTTGAAAATGCTTTTCTGCAAACGATTTCTTTTCTTCATCGCTCATACCAGGAAAACCAAAAAAGCGGTACTCTGCCCACTCAAAGCTTTCTGGATATTTTTTTGAAAGTCCCATTTGTATTCTTCGTAATAATTCGGCAGGGTTTATCTTTCTGATATTTGCCATAAAATGTTTCATCATTTCATGGTGCAGTTTTCCGTCCGACTTTCCGGCATGGAGCAAAACTCCAGGATAACCTTTGAACACCAATCCATCTAAAAGCAAACTGGTTGAAGAAAGCGATAATAAAGGATCGAATTCATGTTCTACATCAGCCATCACCATTAAATTAGGCTTAAAAGGTTTTTCATAAAGAGCCGATAAAGGAATTCTTTGAAAATGGTTGGTTTGGCGATTCAAGGTGATGAAAGATGATAAGGGATCAAGACGGTTTAAACGAACCGGGCTTTGAATCTGCACCACACCAAAATGCTCCCAGTTTGTTAAAAAATTTTTAAGGTTTGCATCATCACCATGGAGTTTCAAAATAGTGGAATAATCCGTCGCCTTATTTTCTTTGCCCTCCGCATCCAGAACCAGGAGACGGGAGTTATACAGGTTTTTTAATTTTATCGATCGTTCCCACTGTGAAAGCGAAGAGGCAAAAGTCAGTGCTGAGGTTTTTATTAAGGGTTCTGCCCCCAATTTCATTGCGGCCCACGGCAAAAACTCCAGTTTTCCATCAGCAACCAATATCACCGACTCCGTCTCTGGCCCTATCAATTCCATTAGTGGAGTCATAACAAGTCGAGACAAATCGTTAACCAATTGAGAACTTATCCGGTTTTCGTTGTTTGCGGATAGCGCTATCAGGTCAAAAAGTTGTTTGCTTCCGGGAATTCGTTCACCCCCTGCTTTATCGTTTCGCACCCACCAGACCAAAATTTCATTATTAACCCTCTGAAATTTCAAAAATAATTGTCGAGGTTTCAAAAAGGATTGCAAAACATCAAGCGGTGGAACTCTGGGTGATACCCAGTCAATAAGTGTCGGGTCATCTTCATCGACCAACTCCAGAAACTCCTGATACTCATCCAAAAGTGCTGAAACCTGCTCTTCAGGAGTCGTTTTCAAAAGCTTGGAAAAAGAAACAATTTCATCTAGATAAACCTGGCGATCCTCATCAGAAAAACGTAGAGGAGGAGCCAATGCCATCTGGACTTGTTTCTTGCCCTTTTCTGAAAACATTAATGCGGAGGAAAACTTTTTCTGACTGAATAATAAGGATACGATATCCTCATAAAGTTGCTCGACCAATGCGAGAACAGAGCGGTCCACCCAACCATAAGGCAGGCGGCTCAATTCCTTTTCCGCTTCCAGCAATAGAGAAAGACGGTCAACCTCAACCGATTGCTTTGCTAACGAATAGGTGGACTGCCAGCGATCCTTGATAGAAGCAATATGGTTATCCGGTTTCATCCCCGCGAGATAACGGGTCCATTCAAGGTTCTGCCAGATCGCTCCAACCAGTTTGTTCGGCTTGACCTGACCCGCAACAGCCAAAGCTAATTCAAAGTTGCGGATGGATTTTTGAACACTTTCCCATTGCAGTTTCAATCCTATCAGGCTAGATTTGAATTGGTCTTCTATCCTATTTTTGTCCAGGCTTTTTGCCGCTTTGTCCAAATGAAATCCTTGAAAATGATACAGAATGCCCAAATAATTATGCAGTACCATTAATGGCTCTGGCTCAGAAAGGATTCCTGCTCCGCCCACTTTTTCCACAGCCTTTTCTAAAATCCAAATCGTCTGGTGAATATCATCTTTCAAAGAAGCCAAAGGATTCTGGGAACTCAAAACAAAAACTGTACGGCTTATATTTGCCGCATTGACCATCATCCCACGGTGGCTGTCCAGTTGTTTTGAGAGTTCGAAAGATTTTTTAAAGAATTCCAGACTGGAATCATAATTAGATGACTGAAAATAATAATTCCCGATTTGATTCAATAGGAGCGCTTTTTCCAGCAAAACTGGAATATTTTTATCAACATCCAGACCAGAAGGTATTAGCTCCAATTTTTTCTTAAAATATTCTATGGCTTTTTCATGGTGACCAAAGTCTCCATAAATTTTTCCGATGTAATGGAAGATGAGTTTCATCTCTCCGGTCTTATCAAACCCATGCGCCGCTGAAGAAACATCGTCCCCAATCCCCGTCTCAATATTTACATCTATTAAAGCACTTGATTTCTTTTTCAACGCCACCACCCCATACTGCTCAAGCTTTTCAATAGACTGAAAATAATGATTGAGGGCACGAGTCATCTCTTCTGAATCAGGATCATTTTTATTTCCAGAATAAATATTGTTGGCAATATTCCTGAGCGTCTTAGACAATGAAGTCTGATTGCCCGCCTGACGATTCAATTCAAGGCTCTTGGTAAAATGCTCAACAGCCTGGGCATAATCTCCGTGGTCTTGATAAGCCAATGCGATTCGATCATGCAATTCTGCTACACGGCCGTTTTTCTTTTCTTCTATCTCAAGAGCTTTTTTGAATTGTGTGACTGCCAACAGAGGGGCACCCGACTTGAATGCCGCAGAACCATACCGCTTTCGGTAAATAGCCTCCCTATCAGGATTGAGAAATGGCTCTCCGCTTTCTTCCCGTTCCCTATAATAATGATTGGCAGACAAAGGATTGTTTAATAGATAATGTCCATTCCCTAAATTGAGAAGCAGGTCCGCCTCGTTACGAGAATCTTCTTTATTAAGTGCCAACGCAATTTGGTATTCGTGCAGGGCTTTTTCCATGAAACCGGATTCCACTCGCTCTTTCTGTTCATAAATCCACCCTAGAGTCTGATGATAAAAAACTTCTTGAGAATTTTGCGCGAGAGCTTTACCGATTTCTGCTTCCGCTTCCTCCAGTGCAGGAGGATTCAGATAGGTAAGGGCCAAGCCTAATGCATAATGATCCACCGCTGAACCCGATCTTAAACGCTCTTGATAAAACCTTACGGCACTTTTCCCTAAAGCCGCATTGGCCTGCAGATATCCCCTATGAGCTTTCACTACATGAGGACTAGACTTAATCAGCTCAAGAAATGTTTTCAACGCCAACTTCACTTCTCCGACCCGCAATTCCCAGTAGCCTTTTTCCAGTGTTTTTTGTATCAGGCCTTCACGGGCAGACTGAACATAAGATCCATCCACCCCACCGGATATCTCTCGATAAATGCTCAAGCTCTTGTCGAAATTTTCCTCCTCGGCATAAATGCGAGCCAGGGCAAACTTGGCTTTGAAGACTTCTTCTTCAACCCCTTTGGTTTTCTGATAAGCCTCCTTGGCAAGAAGGTTTTCCGCTGACTGATGATACAGTTCCCCAATGCGGTTCTGCACCATGGCAGATAGCAATGGGATATCCGTTTCTGCCAGAACCTGTAAGCTGGAAACTTTTTTCTCAATAGTTGGCTGGTTTTCGTAAATTCGGAGAATCTCTTCCATTGATTTTTGTTTCCAATATTCAATGTCTGGATAATCCTTTATCACCTGAATCAATGACTCGACAAGTTTTTCCCGGTTTCCTACCAGAGCGTGAATGCCATTTTGGGAAAATGCCGCTTCAGCAGAAGTTTCACGTTCCGTTGGGTATTGCCGGATCACTTTTTGAAAATATTCCAGAGCCTTATCCGGTTCATCCAAAATTAGCGACTGGTTTCCCATTTCCAGCAGGCCTCTTGCCTCCACAGCGGTCACACCCGCGTAATCGGCAACAATTTTTTCCAGCTTATTCAAGTTTGCTTTCTCTCCATCCTGCAAGCGCAAAAGCTCTATTTCAGAAAGACCCTGAAAAACTTTATCGCCCTCTTCAAGGATCAGATTGAAAATGGAACGCGCAGACTCGTTATGCCCCAGCCCCAAATATTGCATTGCCATACGGTAGCGAATTTTAGCTATTGTTCCTTTTTCAGGAGTTGCAAGATTATTCAAGATCAACAGACAAGGATAGGAGGCAACCTTCGGAAAACAATTTTCATTGGTAAATTCTTCTGCCCCTTTGTCCAAAGCAGGCATGATCCCGGAATGAGGAAGCTTCCATATATCCGAATTGCCCTTGTGGTGGGAGGTGAATAAAAAATGCTTTTCATCTAGCGGGCGGGGCAGAAAATCATAAGTAGAGCTTTCGGTCAATTGGCGAAATCGTCCTGAGTGCCCGGCTACAAACTCCACGCTCCAGATATCGGAATTGTCATCAATGCCCAACTGACCATCTTGATTGGTATCGTTTTGATAGCGGGTAAAAAGAATAGATTTTCCATCCACCGACCAGCGAGGGAATGCATCAATGAACGACCCTTGCGTCAGGATCTGGGTAGAGGTAGATTCCAAATTATAAACTTTTAAATCGCCCTCACCGGTCACAAACGCAAGAAACTTCTCATCAGGAGACAACGATAGGTTTATGCCTCCCTGTTTTAATAGTTCAGTGCGCTTTGCTCCCTCTAATTCAATTTTTTCAATTACCGGTTGTGAAATACTCGATGAACGAGATGAAAAATATATCGCTTTCTGGTTCAACGACCAGACAGGGTCTCTTTCCTCTCCCGGTTTTTGAATAACCGGTTTGAGCCCTTCCTCTTTTTTCGCAGACAGGTCAAGAATATAAATATCCCCTCTTGGATCGCTTCGATGAGAAACGAAAACCACCCTTTTTCCATCGGGGCTGATCTCGGGACTGCTATCTTCTGAACTATGAAAGGTCAACCTTTTGTCGGGAAGTTGAATACCTGGCCCTAAACGTTTTAACCACAAATCCAGGTTTCCCGACTTGTCCGAGACGTAAACCATAATCTTCCCGTCTGCTGATACAGCAGGGGCAAAATCTTCTCCTGGGTTGGAAGTAACCTGAATAGGAATGTTGAGAGGGGTTGAAGCCTTAGATGCAGGAATATTTAGAAGAAAAAACGCCGGAAATATAAATCCCAGAACTGCCCAGCACCGAAATTTATCTTTTCGAATCATCATTCACCAGAATCTATCCTGTTTTTTTATTATAACGTAAATTTGAAAACAGGATTTTAAAGGGGATGGAAAAGCGAATACAGGAACTCAGGCCTCCGATATATCCATCCATTTGAAATTCTGGACAGGCAATATAGGGTAAACCGTAAAAAGCGGAGTATTGTAAGGGACAATAGCCGATTCGGTTCCTGGACTCAGAGCCAAGTGAATGTTGACGAAATTGAAACTCATCCCTTCCTGCCAAGGCTGAGAAGTATTTTCCACATAGGCCGGAACCTTGTCTGCGGCGTGGCTACGCACCATAAGGCCAGAACCCCCTTGAAGCCCATACTCATAAAGATCAGGAGATCCCTGAATGAGAATCGATACCTGACTAGAATCGAACCAGATTTTAAAATTTGAAACCACCTGCACATAGGGCCCCAGAGTTCCGGTACGCTCCAGAACTGCACGAGGGTAGGCATATTCCACTGGAACTTCCGGCGTGCCAGGGTAGGCGGGGGCCCTGAACTCCCTTTCCTTGATCCGCGAAACCGACAGGAATATCAAATTTGGATCGTC
>Ga0233429_1005391_pt1 | contig 10651 bp, 8 predicted proteins | sample SI_118_April2016_3_FD_179879 | JGI IMG/M metagenome (GOLD analysis project Ga0233429, IMG submission 179879) | Seawater microbial communities from Saanich Inlet, British Columbia, Canada - SI_118_April2016_135_MG | ecosystem: Environmental > Aquatic > Marine > Inlet | place: Canada: British... | reverse complement strand
TAAGGTGGGGTCTTTGAACGGGACGGCTCCATTTCGTAGGCGGTCCCAGCAAAGTTCCTGACCGTCCTCGTCCCTGACAAACAGTCCGTGATCCGCGCCGCCGGGGTTCTCGACCACGAGGTAGGGAGCATTGGTATAGCGGATGAGATAATCGATATCGACTTTGCCCGCGCGTAACAGCTCATGCATCAAAGACATCACAAATAAGCCGTCGGTGCCGGGCGTGATGCCGATCCATTCATCGGCAATGGCGGTGTAGCCGGTTTGAACTGGATTGACCGAAACGTATTTCGCGCCCCGGCTTTTAAGTTTGCTGAGCCCCATTTTGATTGGGTTACTGTCGTGGTCCTCGGCAACGCCAAACATCAGGAAATATTTTGTGTTATCCCAATCGGGTTCCGAGAATTCCCAAAAGGCGCTGCTGAATGTGTAGATGCCACCGGTGGCCATATTGACGGAACAAAACCCACCATGCGCCGAATAGTTGGGCGTGCCATATTGCTGTGCCCACCAACTGGTCAGCGCCTGGCTTTGATCACGGCCGGTAAAGAATGCGAGCCGTCTTGGATCGGTGGCACGCGCTGAAGCCAACCATGAGGTCGCTATATCGAGCGCTTCACTCCATTCAATCTCTTTGAATTCGCCCGAGCCACGTTCCCCGACACGGCGCAGCGGCTTGGAGAGACGCGCTGGAGAATAATGCTGCATAATCCCGGCTGAGCCTTTGGCACAGAGCACACCTTTATTTACCGGGTGATCGGGATTGCCTTCGATGTATCGCACTTTGCCGTCGAGCAGATGCACTTTGATGCCGCATCTGCAAGCGCACATGTAACATGTCGTAGTGTCCACTTTGTCTGAGACAATAGGGGACTTGTCGACAGGAAGGTGGTTACCATCCATGAGCGATTCCCAGTCTTAGGAATTGTTAGCGGTGGCTTAAATTAGCCGCCCTTTTTAAGTACGTAGGTAAATACGCCATCGGCTTCTGATGTTTCGACCAATTCGTGGCCACCAGTGCGGCAAAATGCACTGAAATCTTCAACTGAACCTGGATCAGTGGCGAGGACTTTCAATAGGCCACCTGCAGCCAACTCGTTCATTGCCTTTTTTGCTTTCAAAATCGGCATGGGGCAGTTCATGCCTTTGGTATCTAGTTCCATATCCATTTTCATGTTCTCTCTATAAACCAAAGATTTAGTATTTTCCGATTCCCTAAAATATAACTAACCCTGATTCACAAATCAAACTTTTTATTCTCACATTACAGTTATTTGGCCGTTTTTGACTTAATTCCACTTGATTTTTAACCAAATTTTGCTTCAATAGGATATTATATTTTCGATTTCTCTAAAATATGGAATAGTTGATGAAACCAAAGAGCAGCTTTGAAAGAACGGCTTTGTTATGACCGGAATAACCCGTCGAGAATTTGGCACATTTGTTGGCGCAACGGCGCTTGCGGCGCTTCCGTTACCGGCTATAGCGGCGCGCAATAAAGCAGATTTGGCGGCATCCAAGGGGCCGCGGATCGTCGTCCTTGGCGGAGGATGGTCGGGGCTCTCTATCGCGAAATATTTGAAACAGGCAGATAACACGCTTGATGTTGTTATGGTCGAACGCCGGAAGTCATTTTTCTCTCTACCTCTCAGCAACCTTTGGCTGGGTGGTTTAATTGAAAAAGCTAAATTGAGCTACCGCTTTGAAGATGCTGCTAAGCTCGGCGGATATACCTATTTTAACGCCAGCATGACTGAGCTTGATCGAGATAAACGCCGCATTCAAACGGATAAGGGCTGGATTGATTACGATGTTCTCGTGTTGGCACCCGGCGTTGAATATGATTATGCCTCCTTCGGCGTTAAAGATCCGGCGGCTATCCAAAGCTTGAAAAAACATTATCCAGCTGGCTTTGTTTCCCAGCAAGAGCAACAAATTATCCTCGATCAGATTAAGAATTTTGAACAGGGCATCTTTGTTCTAACGGCACCCCCTGGCATTTATCGCTGCGCAGCCTCACCTTACGAACGCGCCTGTCTTATTGCGGCAAATTTTAAGCAGCGCAAAATTAAAGGAAAGGTTGTGCTGATTGATTCCCGCGAAGAGCCGGCAGTGAATGGTGAGGGGTTTCTGGCCGCCTTCGAAGAGCTTTATGGCGACACCATCGAATATATGAACTCAACCGTCGTTGAGGGAGTTAACCCCGAGGCCAAAATCATTAAAACCGATTTTGATGAGATAAAATTCGATGGCGGTGCGATCTATCCTCGAACCCGCGCCGCTCGGATGATTGAGCATTTCGGTTTGAACGATCCAGCCAGTCCACAGAAAGAAGCCAAGATTGATCCGTTCAATTATAATTTTATCGGTGACGAACGCGTCTATATTGCCGGCGATTGTCGCCCGATGCCGTTCTCCAAAAGCGCCAGTGTCGCCCACAGTGAAGGCAAGCATATTGCCAAAGTTATAGCCGCAAGGTTACGCGGCAAAGCAACGCCTTGGATTACGCCGCAGTCGATTTGCTATTCGTTGGTGAGTGCCCATCCAAAGGAAGCGATCTTGTCACGTTCATACTACCGCTATGATCAGGCGACCAAACAATGGGCCTTTGATCCCAAATCCAAATCATATAACTCCCGCAATGAAGCCCTCGGCAAAGATGCCCTCGATTGGGGTGATGCACATTTTCGTGAGTTATTTGGAGCTTAGTAGCTAATTCGATAAGTAACATTTATAATTCATAGAAATTTATGTAGAATAGACGCATGAGGAAGGAAAATATTGTGAGAAAATTTAGCTTGGTAAAACTGTTGTTAATTTCGGCTTTTTTGATTTTCAGTGCTGCCCCTGTATTAGCTAATGAAGGCCAGCTTCCCAAGGTTGGCGTCAGTGAGGATGGCCTGCACGTACAGAAATGGTTTCATGACAGTTTCTTGGATCTTCGCGAAGACCTTGCCGAAGCCAAGGCAAAAGGCAAGCGATTGGTGATTATGTGGGAACAAAAGGGCTGCCCCTATTGCAAGCGCACCCACGAAGTTAACTTGCGTATTCCTCGAATTGTTAAATTTATCACTGATAATTTTGTCGTCATCCAATTGAATTTGTGGGGTGACAAGGAAGTAACGGATTTTGATGGTGAAGTGACCACAGAGAAGAAGCTGTCGCAAAAATGGGCCGTACGATTTACACCGACCATTCAATTTTTCGCGGAAGACCTTAAAGACATTGGCAAGAAAGACAGCCGGACGGCGGAAGTCATGCGCATTCCGGGCTATTTCAAGCCCTTCCATTTTTATTTCTTATTTAAATACGTCAAATCCAATGCGTATAAGACCGAGCCAAATTTTCAACGCTGGTTGGGAGAAGAGGGCGATAAGCTGGCTGCCAAAGGCCTGGATATTCAAAAGCAGCTTTGGGCGGACGAGTTGCTATTTGAGGAATAAATTCTTGAATACCGCGTACAGATTGTGCTTTCTTAGAATTCTGAATTTAGTTTAATTCTGTCAGAAATGGGCATTGGGTAGCCGTGGTAAATTGGTCTCTCCGCATCATTGAAAAAATCGGTAATGCTGGTGCAACGATATGCGTTACCCTGGTGATCGTATTTATTTCGGTTTCCATCTCTTATTTGGATTCAATTATTTTTGGCCACGACCTGTTTCCATCGCTTTATTTGTCGACGGCAATCCCCTTAATTGTAGCCCCTCCGACGATTTTTTTCCTCATTCACCTGGTTAAGCGATTGGGGCGGGCGGAAATGGAAGTTGCCACTATCATCGAAAGCGCTGGTGATGCGTTTCTAATTCATGATCTTAGTGGAAAATTTGTTGAAGTTAATGATATGGCTTGTTGCACCTTGGGCTATACTCGGGACGAATTGCTCGGTATGTCCCTGAGCGATATCCAGACTGATCGTGACAGCAAATTACTCTCGGAAATTTGGCGCGAGATGAAGGCAGGAACTGCGGTCACGTTGGAGGGAGAACATCTTCGAAAAGATGGTTCTACTTTTCCTGTCGAGGCGCGGCTAAGTATTTTTCACTATGGCAAGGAGGCAAATATCCTGGCTCTGGTACGAGATATATCTAACCGAGTGCGTGATAAACTGGCCTTACAAACGAGCGAGGAGAAATATCGTAATCTCGTTGAAACGTCTCATGATTTTATATGGTCGGTAGATGCTGATGGTATTTTTACGTTTGTAAACGAAGCATCGAAGAGAACTCATGGGTACGATCCTCATGAGATGATTGGCAAACCTTTTTTCGATTTTATGACTGAGGAGCAGGCGGAAAAAGATTTGGCTATTTTTGAAAAAATTAAAGATGGTATTGAATATTTCAATCTAGACTCTATCCATTTGAAGAAAGATGGTAGTCCAGTCTACCTAAATTTTAATGCCATCGTAGAACGAGGTGCGGATGGAAATGTTTTGGGCACAACCGGGAGTGCAAAAGACATTAGCGAACAAAAAAATGTCGAAGAGCAGTCTAGAATTCATCGGGAGCAGTTGGCCCATGTTACACGTGTTGCTACTTTAGGAGAGATGGCAACAGACATCGCGCACGAACTCAACCAACCATTGGCAGCTATAGCTGCCTTTATCGATGGTAGCCTCCGTCGTCTTAAATCGGGGGAGGTGACTTCGGAATCTATCATCAATGCTTTGGAAAAAGCTTCAGAGCAGGCGGTTCGGGCAGGCGATGTTATTCAACACTTGCGCGATCTGATTCGCCGCGACGATCGCAAATCCGAGCACTTAGATATCAATGATTCGATCGACAAGGTTTTGCAACTTTTGAAGGCTGATCTAAGCAATAAACAAATAAAACTACTGCTTGAATTGACCGATGATGCACCAATAGTGCGAGGCGATCCAATTTTATTAGAGCAGGTTATACTAAACTTGGTACGCAATAGTGTGGATATTCTGGGTACAGTAGAAAGTGACCGGCGCCAACTCAAAATCTCCTCGCATATCGAAAGTCGCCTAGTCTCAATAATTATTAAAGACAATGGACCAGGTGTTGCTGAAAAGTATCAAGATCAGTTATTTGAACCATATTTCACGACTAAAAAAACTGGTCTAGGAATGGGCTTGCCAATATGTCATTCTATCATCAATGAACACGACGGTCAGATATGGTATGCGTCAGAGCCAAACCAAGGTGCCACATTCCACATTCAAATTCCGCTTTCCACGTCGAATGTGAATTCTTCTAGCCAACTTGGATAAAGACTTGGAAGGGTGTCGAGTAACCAGTTTGGCACTTCAGCGAGGTCGCAGGTGACGCTCTCAAAGCCTTTAGTCGGAACGCTGGGTAATTCTCTTTGGGAGTGCCCCAAAATCTTCGTCGCTGTTAGGGACCGCGTTATCGACAATTGCTTTCGGCAAAGTGAAGGTGAATACCATCGGACCATTTTGCTGCTTCTCGGTGCTGATCGATCCTTCGTGATTTTCAATAATTGATTCACAGATTGAAAGTCCGATGCCTATGCCATCCTTCTTAGTTGTTGCAAACGGGAAGAATATTTTATCTTTAATGTCATCGCTGAAACCTGGGCCATTATCTTTAACGCTGACTTCAACTTGGTCGTCTTCATTGTGGCGCGTCTGAATGATTAAATAGCGCGATAGCGTCGGCAGTTCCGCCATGGCTTCCATGCCATTACGTGCCAGATTAATAAGAACCTGCTGTATTTGGATTTCATCGATTTCAACCAAAGGAAGATCTGGTTGAAGGTCCAAGTGAACGGATGCGCCATAGCGCGAAATATCAAACTTGAGCAGATCGACGACTTCTTCAGCGACCGAGTTTAGATTAATTGGTGAGCGATTAAGCTCAATTTTTTGAGTGGCACTACGTGTGCGGCGGAGGATTTCTCGCGTACGATCCGCTTGCTTCAATGCCTTTTCAATCGATTCAATAATGTTTTCAGGAACAATGGAAATATTCACTAATCTACGGCGCACACCTTCGAGATAACCAAATATAGCCGTGAGCGGCTGGTTAATTTCATGGGCAAGTCCGGAAGCCATTTCACTCATTGAAATTATTCGACTGTTATCTGTCATAACCGTATGGCGGTCGTTAAATTCTGCTTCCTCCAATTTGCGTTCGGATATATCGCGGACAGTACACAGATAGGATATCCGTGGAACCCGCCGTCTTTCCAATTTGTGCGTGCTAATGGGAGTTTCAATTTTGGAAATAGAAAGCTCTATTGGAAAAGTTAGGCCATCGTTCTTTATACCAAGTGTTTCCGTCTCTCCCGCTTTGAAATATGCGGGATCGATGGGAGAAATATTTTTCTTATTCTCCGATCTTTTATTGCCAATTATATAACTAATATTTTTACCGGATATTTCTTCTTTTTCGTAGCCAAACAGCTTTTTGGCCGTATCGTTGAAGAACTCGATATTTCCATTCGCTGTGAAAACGAAAATCCCATCGAAGGTGTTGTCGATAATGCTGCGGACAAATTCATCTTGGTTTTTAAGTGCCATGGATGAGCGGAATGCGGCGAGTGTTTGGATATCTATCTGTTGAGTCCAGCCAACAAGAGCGCTCACTATTAATACAGCAAGGAGCGGTGTTAGGTCGATTGATACGGGCGCCAAGGCATAGAGAAAAGTTGAGGCGGCGACGAGACTAGAAAGTGAAAGGGCTAGAATCAAGATACCTTTTTGCCAGGTCCAATTTTTAAATTTCCTGCCGATGAATATACCGAGCATAAGCATCAAAAAGAGAACTGCCAGGGGATGAATTTGAGCGATTGCTCTATTTTGTGAAAGCGATTCAATGGCTTCGACGAGAACTATGCTACTGGGTAATGCCTGGTAAATCGGCACGGCCAAATGATTTCCAAGTTCGATGGCTGTTGCGCCAATGAGGATGTTTTTACCTTTTAGAATCTTTGGATCGATGCGATTAAACAAAATGTCAGAATAGGGAATAATCGGGATCGAACTCGGTCTGATACCAAAATCAATCGAAAATACTGAGTTTGTGATACCTCGCGAATTCGCAAGAACGGCGGGAAGGGTAAGGACTTTCTTGTCCCCGATATCCTGAAATATGGTGTAGCGTCGGATGATACCATCCATGTCAGGTCTGATATTCGCCGCCACAGTAACGGCATGCTGAGCAAAAGAGTCTATTGGGGCATTGGTGGAAAAAATATTAGCCTTGCCGACGCGCTGATGTTGCTGGAATGCAATCATAACCACCTTGCCGGCGGCGCGTTGTAAGGCCTCGCTAAATAAACGGTCATCCTCAATATTTGAATTTGAACTGAAATCTAAATTAAAAGCGACACGATTGGCACCGGCTTTTACAAGATTATCGAGAAGGTGACCATGAATGCGGCGTGGCCACGGCCATACACCGACCTCTTTCAAACTGAAGGAATCAATAGAAATGAGTACGGTATCTGACGTTGCATCACGTTGAATATATCGAAAACGTTCGTCTTGAATTTTCTGTTCAATAAAATTCAAGTTGCCAGATAAATAAAGTAGGGCAACCAAGGCGACAGAAGCCACCGCGGGCAAGCCGCTAAACAGACCCCGTATTTTTGACAAATTGTTTGTGAGCACAGACAGCATTAATTATTGCCTTTACCGTTGCCGCCGCTGTTCCCATTGCCGTTGCCACCGCTGTTCCCATTGCCGTTGCCACCGCTGTTCCCATTGCCGTTGCCACCGCCACCGCTGTTACCGTTGCCACCGCTATTTCCATTGCCGTTGCCACCGCTATTGCCACCGCCACTGTTGCCGCCTGCACTACTGCTGCCACCGGAACTGCTGCCGCGTCCGATTCCAGTATTTCCACGACTACTATTTCCGCCACCGGCTTTGGCCCGGTTGTTGTTAGATTTTTTTCCAGCACTGGCGTGTCCTGGGGCAGAGCCTTTACCTGAGTTTGCACCAGGGCCTTTACCGCTGGACTTACCTGGTTGCCCCGAATTAGCACCGCTACCTGGACCATTGGCCAAGCCTGATCCGCGTTGAGATCTGCCAAGCGAAACATCGCTGCCGGGATTGGAAGTTACCGCAGCGGTTTGTCCGGGCGTGGTATCTACGGAGTTTCCACTCGCCGAGGTTACACCGACGGTACCTTCACTGACACTTACGGTGGCGCCTGTAGATGATACTTCGACGCCAAAAGTGGTGCCTTTGACACCTGCCACCAAATAAGGCGTTTCGACTTCGAAGGCCTGGCTTGGGGTCTTGTTGACCTTGAACAGTATGCTGCCAAGAGATTGGAAAATACGGGTGATTTTTCCCGTTGGGTTTCTGGCTGGTTTTACAGACGCAGATGAAATTGCCTGACCGCGAGCCTTGGCTGGAATGTTAAGTGTGGTTTTTGCCGCAACCGCCATTTTGTTTTTATTGTGGGAAAGTAGTGCCCAGCCGGTTGTTCCGGTTTTAATCGATGAATTTGGACCGATTACCAAGCCGGGTTTGAGGGAGCGCCAGGTTTTGTCAAAAGGAACTTTTACCGACGCATCTCCTGACGCTTCTTCGACGGTCCATTCGTTGTCGTTTGCTCTCTTAGATTGGGGAGAAGCCGCCGCCGAGGCCGGAATTATCAGTTCGGTTTGGTTGCGGTCGTCGCTCTGAGCCGGCTCGGTCACCAGCAACATCGAAAGTCCAATAACTAACACTGAGACAATTTGTATGGGACTTTTTTGCCTGATATCTCGCTTTGTCATGCTTTTTTCCATCTTGAATGCCATTCGACCGCTTCGTCATCCAGTCTCTTAATTTGATTTTTATCTAAGAAAGAGGCGACGAAGGTTAAGTTATGCTCAGATCCGGCCTGACCATTCAGTGAGGCGAGGCTGATCCAAAAGAAAGCCAGTTCGGCATCCTGTTTGATGCCTTGTCCCTTGAAAAACATAAGCCCAATTGAGTTTTGTGCAGGGGCATAGTTTTGCCGCGCAGCAGCAAGAAAAAGTTGAGCAGCTTTTTCATAATCCTGCTTTACACCATGGCCGAGTTTATACATTTGACCCAAATTATTTTGCGCCTCAGCTATGTTATTTTCTGCCGCCCGGGAAAAATAGGCAGCGGCTTTCTTATAATCTTTCGGTAGACCTCGCCCATTGTCATAGAAATTACCCAAATTGAGTTGGGCGCCGCCGTGACCCTGGTCAGCGGCTTTCGAGTACCATTTCGCGCTCGTTTTGTAATTTTGTGGAACACCCAGGCCGTTTTCATAGATCCAGCCGAGACCATGCTGAGCATTTGGAACACCGGCATCAGCTGCAACACGCCATTTCGCTCTGGCCGTAGAGTAATCCGCTTTTTGAAAGGAGTTCAGTCCGGCCGTGAAGCGGGGGTCGGGCGTTGAGCACGCACCCAAAGCCAGCATGAATATGATGATTATCCAGGTACGCCAAGGTCTCATAACATAGCCCTTAGAGGTTCCGTTTATAATTGAAACGGAGGAAAATAAATTGTCAAAAACTGACATTATTATCTTGATTTTGCGCTATATAGGTACCCAAAATAGGGTTTAAAAACAAGTAGGGATTGTACGCACGTCTGGCTTTTGGCTAGCCGACTTGGGTAAATGCGGGGAAGGTTTCTAATAGCCAGTTCGAGGCTTCAGCGAGATCACCTGTAAAAATTGCAATGCCGGTAATGATGAGTAGGACACCAATAGTTATCTCAATTTTCCGCATTTGTTTTTTGAAGCGACTTAGGAATTTCATGAACGGCTTAACGGCAAAAGCAGCTGCTAAAAATGGGATGCCCAAACCGGCAGCATAAACGGTCAATAGTGAGATACCATAACTGACAGAATCACCAGAAGCAGCTACCATAAGGACAGAGGCTAGGATTGGACCAACGCAAGGCGTCCAGCCGAAGGCAAAAGCAAGGCCGAGGATATAGGATCCAATGAGGCCAGCCGGTTTGTTCTCAAGATGAAAACGTTTTTCGAAATTTAGAAAGCCAATTCGGAACACGCCCATGTAATGCAGGCCGAATATTACAATGATGGTGCCGGCAATTTGGCCAAGAAGAAGCGAGTTCTGCGCAATCATTGCGCTGATCGCCGTCGCTGTCGCCCCTAAAGATATAAAGACGGTTGAGAAACCTAAAACAAAAGCGATGGCTGAATAAAATACACGCTTTTGCGTCGCCGCATCAATGCCGTCTTCTTCGGTCAATTGACTTAGCGAGGCACCGCCTAAGAAGCTGATATAAGCTGGGATGAGCGGGAGCACGCAAGGGGAGGCAAAGCTCAATAATCCAGCGATAAAAGCGCCGAAAAAGGTGATTTCCATCATGGTGAGTGCTATTCCCTCAATAATATTTTCTTAATCGGACTTTAAAAACCTGTCACTTTAATCGCTGTATTTTCGTCAATCTTCACTGATTTCTCGCGTTTGATATAATTGCTGACCACATCGTAAATCGGCGGGCCTTTGGTCGCTTCATTGACCGATGCCCAACCACCAACGATGTATGTTTTGGCCGGATCAATCCGCTCCCCCGTTGATAGCAGGGTCATGTTGGAAACACGAGAACCAATGGTCTTACTAACGTCAAAGTGATAGCCCATGCCGCCAACCCGGACCATATCGCCGCCTTGTTGGAAATAAGGATCGGGATTGAACAGGTTGTCGCCAACATCTT
>Ga0233429_1005382_pt1 | contig 10673 bp, 9 predicted proteins | sample SI_118_April2016_3_FD_179879 | JGI IMG/M metagenome (GOLD analysis project Ga0233429, IMG submission 179879) | Seawater microbial communities from Saanich Inlet, British Columbia, Canada - SI_118_April2016_135_MG | ecosystem: Environmental > Aquatic > Marine > Inlet | place: Canada: British... | reverse complement strand
GGGTTAGCTGTGTATAATAAGCCATGTGCACCTCTCTTTCTCTTGACAAGCTTTTGAGGTTGCCATTTAACACAGCTAACCTCTCTTGTCAATTCTTAAGAGTTGCACTTATTAGTTGAATTCAGGATAACATTTAGCGCAGTATATGAACATTTATACCATCCTGCATCAGGTTTAAGAAAAGCGTTGAAGTGGCTTAAACCAAATGGAATAATTCACATAGAAGTACCTTCTTCAAAACATCTCATGGCGAAATTCATTAACTTTTATTTTAAGTTGCGTTGAACAAATTATGTCACAAACCTAAGTCCGATGCATCCACCATTCCATTTATATGAATTTGGAATTAAAAGTTTTGAAGAGTTGTCCTCAAAATTAAATTTTAAGATTGAAAATAGTATGTATGATGTATGTTCAATCTATTTTGTGCCAAAAGTTTTCCATCCAATTCTAAGGCAATATATGAAATGGACAGATACGGGTATGCAATTGACTGTTTATCTGCGTAAGAAATAGTACTGGCTGAAACACTGGATGAAATGGCGCATGCAACCAGAACTTTGCTGGAAGATGCTGAATTGAGAGTGCGTATGGGAAGCACGGGGCGGTGTAAGCTTGAGCGGACGTTTGCACTGGAGCGGCATAACTGCTGACATTTGCAGAAGGGGTAGGTAATATATGTGTGGTATCACAGGGGTATTTGGGTGCACAAATGATAATGATTTAACGCGAGTTGTTGGGGTAATGGCGGATTCTCTGGTGCATCGAGGGCCTGATGACTGTGGTGTGTGGTCAGATGAAGCAGCCCATATCGCTTTCGGGCACCGACGTCTTTCTGTTATTGATTTGTCTCAGGAAGGCCATCAGCCAATGCATTCTGCATGCGGACGATATATCATTGTATTCAACGGAGAAATTTACAATCACAAAGCTTTGAGGAAAGAACTGGAATGCGAATTTGCCTCCAGCCATTTATCGAAAGACGAGGGAGTCGTTGGTTGGCGTGGCCAATCAGATACGGAAACCTTGCTTTCCGCTTTTTCTCGCTGGGGAATAGAGGCGACGTTAAATCGAGTCGTGGGGATGTTCGCCATCGCTGTGTGGGATCGTTCAGATAGACGGCTCTGCCTCGTACGTGATCGCATGGGAGAGAAACCTCTCTACTATGGTTGGTGTAATGGCCGCTTTGTGTTTGGTTCTGAATTGAAGGCGGTTTGCCGGTATCCGGGCTTTTCAAATGAGATTGACAGGGATTCCTTAACACTCTATCTGCGGCACAATTATGTTCCAGCACCATACAGCATCTATAAGAATATTTTAAAACTAGAGCCGGGCTGTCTGCTCAGTCTGAAGTTGGAAGACACCGCTTCTCGTCCTTCACTGAAAATGTGTGCTCCTGAGTCAAAAGGAAGTTTACATCTTACTCGTTGGTGGTCCTTGCATGAAGTTGTCGAGGACGGCCGGGCTTCTCGAATTACTGACGAAAAGGAAGCCATGGTATTGCTGGAGTCGCAACTGCGCGAGTCTATCCGGTTGCAGCTTGCTGCCGATGTGCCTCTAGGCGCCTTTTTATCAGGTGGGGTTGATTCCTCACTGATTGTGGCACTGATGCAATCAGAGGCAAATACGCCGGTTTCCACCTACACGATAGGCTTTAGTGAGGCCAACTACGACGAGGCAGTTTATGCTCGGTCAGTTGCTAAATATCTGCAAACCAACCATACAGAATTGTATCTTTCGGCAGCAGATGCGCAGGAAGTGATTCCACTTCTCCCCACGCTTTATGATGAGCCATTTGCAGATTCTTCTCAGATACCGACATTTCTGGTTGCCCAGATGGCAAAGAAATATGTTACTGTCGCACTCTCAGGTGATGCTGGTGATGAATTGTTTGCTGGCTATAACCGGTACTCCAAGGCACCTGGTATCTGGCAAATAATATCGAAATTGCCGATCGGTAGTCGTAGCTTGATATCAAAAGCCATCAATGTATTCTCTCCTCAAACTTTCAGTACCATGGAGCAAGGCTTGAGTTATGTCCTGCCCAAACGATGGCAGACAACCTTTCTTGGTGACAAGTTGCTCACGTTGGCCAATTGCCTGGGGAGCATCAAAGATAGCGATGATCTCCACTATAGTCTGGTTTCAAAATGGAATAATCCTGGTGAAATTGTTATCGGTGAGAAGGAACCACCTACCTTGCTCACGCGCCGCTCTGAGTGGCCGGTTTTACCTGATTTCGAAGAGCGTATGATGTATCTCGACGCCATGACTTTTTTACCAGATGACATTCTGGTAAAAGTAGATCGTGCGGCGATGGGTGTCGGCCTGGAGACCAGAGTTCCCTTTCTGGATTATCGTATTGTAGAATTAGCCTGGCGCTTGCCGCTAAGCATGAAGATTCATCATGGCCAGGGCAAACAGATATTGCGGGATATTTTGTATAAGTATGTGCCGCACAAATTAATAGAGCGGCCGAAGCAAGGCTTCGGTATCCCGTTGGGGGACTGGTTACGGGGACCACTAAGAGATTGGGCAGAGACATTGCTGGACGAATCACTTCTAAAGCGGCAAGGCTTCTTTAATCCTGGGTCAATTCTATTGAGGTGGAAAGAGCATCTTTCTTACAAACACGATTGGGAGCATAGTCTTTGGGGTGTGCTGATGTTTCAATCTTGGCTGGAGAATAAATAAGTGACAATACATTGGCTTATGTATCCGTTTAAGAGGACATCTTAATGATTCGAACAGTAACTGGACTACTATGGCTTGGATTTTATCTGAGAATGTGTGTGGCGGCATGGAATGGCTTCATTGGACCTAGCATCGGGGCAGGAGGCGATGCTTCATATTTTCATTTGGTCGCCGTCGGACACTCATACAACTTAGATATTGGCAGTATGGATAGTAATGCCTACACTTATCCATTAAAAGTTTGCTGGATGTATCCCTATGTTTTAGGTGTTTTCTATGCTATTACAACTCCCTCCTTATTTTTAGGAAGCTGTTTGTCCGTTGTGGCGTGGGCTGCATCGGCATTTATATTGATTAGGATCCTGCAACTGCTGTCGTTTGGCAATTCAAACCAGTATAAAGTAATGCTCATTTATGCATTGTTTCCATCTTCAATTATCCATACAAGCGTAACTCTGCGTGAGCCTTATCAGTTGCTTTTTGTTAATCTTGCGATTTATGCAGCTTTGAAAATTTATTTGAATAAATCTATTGCCTACTGGCCTGTTCTGCTCTGTGCCGTGATAAGTATGGGCATACTGCATGGTGCTCTGATTGTGTTCGGAGCGCTTCTGGCGTGTGCTACATTGCTCATGCTCCCTCTTCGTTACCGCAAGAGTGGCAAGCATTTCTCGGTTAAGAAGTTTGTGTTCGTGGTGCCGTTAGTAGTTTATGTGGTGATCTATGGAATATCTTGTTACGAGTCATACTCTTACGGTTCTTACAGTGTTGAAGGGGGTTTGTATGCTAAAATTGAAAGTTTCCAGCAAGTATTGGTAAGTCTAGAAGCTCGTTCAAATTACAAAAGTAGTGTTGCTGTCCACAGTGGAGCCGACTTACTGTTTTTTGTACCGGTTGGCCTTTTTAAATATTTCTTTGAACCTATGCCCTGGCGTATTTCAAATTTGTTTGATGTTGCTGTGCTGTTAGAGAATATATTGCGTGCCTGGTTGTTGTGGAAGGCATGGATTTGGTTGTGTAGTGCGTCAGTGCAGGGAAAAAGGCCAGTATTGTGTATCTTGATATCCTATTTACTCCTTGAAGTGATGTGGTCGTTGGGAACGGTCAATTGGGGTAATGCTGTGCGGCACCATATTCCAAGTTTAGGGTTGCTGCTGATTGTGAGTTTTGCGTATGTGGACGACTCATTCAAGAAAGGCAGAGCACATATAAGTAGCGACTGACCTGATAAATGCGTGGAGTATGAGGTACAGTCTATTAAAAATGTCTACAGCTTGTAAAAGTGTACTTAACTATCCAGTAATATAGCAAGGTTTATTGGTCAACCGTTGGAGTAAAAACGCTATGTTTCTTGCTATTGTCTTTGCCGTTTCTCTAATCACAGAGATGGGGTGGATGTTCTCTGAAGAATATGACATCAGGGCACAGTTACGAGACAGGATGCCTGATGTACGCAAGAAGGCTGAAATTGTTGCTATGAGTAAGACCGTAATGGTTTAGTTTATAATTTGGATAAATACCTTGCTGAGGTATATAAAGAGGATTTAATGATAGCTTCAGACAAATTCGCCAAATTTGATGTTAGTATAGTTGTCCCTGCGCTGGATATGGAAGATTATATGCCAGAACTTTTAAATAGCGTAGAGTCGCAAACTCTCCTGCCAAGAGAGATAGTCATTGTGGACTCAAGCGAGACAAATAGAACCGCCGAGATTGTGGCAAAATGGGTAGGCATTGTGCCTATAAGTTATCATAATGTGGATTTGGCATTACCTGGGCGTGCACGGAATATCGGTGTAAAGGAATCTAAAGGGGAATGGATTGCTTTTCTAGATTGCAAAACTATTCCTGTACCTGATTGGCTCGAAAAATGTGCCATTACTGCCCAGAAAAATGAAGTATTCTTTGTCTGTGGATTAACACTATTTGAAGCAGACACTTCTTTTAAACAAATACTGAGAGCAGCATCAATTGGCTGTGTGGCTCATAGGACATTAGTTGGATCATTAGTTCTTAAGGAATCGTTTCTAGAAACAGGAGGTTTTGTTTTAAATGTTCGATCTGGTGAAGACATGGAATGGTTGGAGAGAGTGAATTCCTTGGGATATAAAATGAAGAGTCCAGAGGAGCCGGTCATTACATACCATGGGTTTCCAAACTCATTATGGTTGGCAATAAAGAAATATTGTTTATATTCCATGTCGCTAGCAAAGATAGATGTTTCAATACGACAAAAAAGATGGTTTTCAGTGGTAATCATACTATTAACTATGTTTTTTGCTCACAATTGGAATTCAGTTGTTACACACTGGAACCCAGGTCACTGGTTGTACATACCGCATATGACCAAGATATGTATTATTTTGTTGATATGCTCTCCACTCTTTTTTAGAGGTGTTTTAAAGCTAAAAAGAGTAGATGTTTCAGCTTATCACAAAAGGTTCTTTTTAGTGGTAATTGTCGTGTTATTCATGTTTCTAGCTTACAAGTGGAATGCAATCTTTGCACACTGGGACACAAGTCACTGGTTGTTTGTACCACATATAACAAAGATGTGTGTTCTTTTCTTGTTATGTTCTTCATTTTTTTTTAGAGGTGTTTTGAGACCACTTGCTTATAAAGTTGAAGTCTCATACTTATTCCCATGGCGTTGGTTATTAGTAGGTTTCGTCGGATTAACTCTGGATGTTGCAAAAATATGCGGATTCTTGTTTGGGTATGTTCTGAAAGCTTTGAAAAGATGAATATCTGGTGTTAAAAAAAGAGTTAGCTGTCTTTGATTGTAACAATTTAGTCGGATGTTGAAATCTTTGGAAGTATCCACCATAAGCAAGTATAGATAATTAACGCCTTGTCGTTTATGATGGTTTCTGAGATTGCCTCATGTGTTACTTCATGGGTAGTTGAAGTGTGGACAATGATAATACTGAGTGATACAGATCCGTTCATGTGGCAAGGCCTCTGAATTCAGACATCGCCAAAAGGACAAGGGTTTTGATATTGAACTAAAATATTCGAGGAATAAATTATCGTACACAAACCTGTAGTTTGTAGAATATCTGTTGTCCCGATGGCTTTCCAGGCAATTTTTAGGGGACAAATGCGGTATCTTAATGAAAACGGATTTGAAATTAAAATCGTTTGCTCTGATGGACCGGAAGTTCAAAGTGTTAAAGAATCGGAAGGATGCTCAGTTCTCACAATTCCTTTTAGTAGGAAAATTTCACTTAAAACAGATATTATAACTATCTATCGTCTTGTTCTACTCTTAAGAAAAATTAAACCTCATATTGTTCATACGCATACATCTAAAGCAGGGCTGATCGGGATGATTTCGGCCTTTTTAGCAAGATGTCCTATCCGTATTCACTCTGTACCTGGGCTTCAGATGATGGAAAGTAAAGGTTTGAGGAGATTAATATTAAATTTGTCTGAAAGATTGACATATTTTCTGTCAGACACCGTTTGCCCGAACAGCAACTCGCTGAAAGAGTACATATTAAATCATAAAATGTGCTCATCTGAAAAGGTTAGGATTATAGGTTGTGGTTCCTCCAGCGGGGTGAATTTGGATAAATATAGTAGACATTTAAAAAAAACAAGTACCAGGAAAAGTATAAGGGAAAGATTTTGTATAGATGACAATGGTATTGTGCTTGCGTTTGTTGGACGTATTTCAAAAGAAAAGGGTATTCATGAACTTGTAGAAAGTTTTGTAAATTTGTCTAAGAGATATGCTAATTTATATCTGTTGTTGATTGGGAAATATGATGATATTGGGGAATATGATAGTATTAATGATGGAATTGAAAATGATACAAGAAATGTTATTAATAATAATACCAGGTTGAATGTGACGGGATGGGTTGAGGATGTAGAAAACTATTTGGCGGCTTCGGATATAGTTGTACATCCTTCCTACCGTGAGGGACTTTCCAATGCTTTGCTTCAAGCAGGTTCCATGGGACTGCCTTCTGTCACAACAAATGTTTCAGGGTGCATCGATGTTGTAAAAAATGGAGAGACAGGCTTGATTGTCTCCCCAAAAAATTCTGCTGCTCTTGAAGAGGCGTTAGAGGTGTTGATTCTTGATAGAGACAAGCGTATGGAATTTGGACTAAATGCTTACAATCATGTAGCTGCAAACTTTGCAAGTAACATTATTTGGGAGGAAACTGCCAGGTTTTATACGGATATGTTAAATAACAGGCTTATCTATGGAGAGGGGAGTTTGTGATAATCGTTTTATGAAAGTTTTGTTTATAGTACCTCCGGAAGAGACTTATATAGGCGCTAGTTCCCACAAGTCGATTGATTATAAGAGGGAACACCGGCCTCGTTTAGGCATTATGTCAGTTGCAACCTATTTGAGACAGAATAGACAGGATGTAGAGGTTAGATTCCTGGACTGTATAGCACTTGAAATGAATTTCAGTGACCTGGAGAGAGAGGTTCTTGATTTCAAGCCTCATCTTGCGGGAATCACCTGTTTAACATTTACCTATATTGATTGCCTTCGGACAGCATCTATAATTAAACGGGCCAGTTCGGAAACAAAGGTTTGTCTAGGTGGGTTTCATGTTACTTTATATCCAGAAGAGACTCTCTCCCAAAAGGATGTTGACATTGTTATTTGTGGTGAGGGTGAACAGTCTATGTTAGACTTAGTAAACGGCTTGGACAAAGGAACTCCTGAGAAAGCAGATATATCCGGCCTCGGGTTTAAGGAGAATGGTGCTTTGTTTGTAAACAAGGATAGACCCACGATGAAAAACCTGGAAGATGTTCCATTTCCTGATTATGACCTTGTCAACATAAACAGATACAGTCATGTTTTAGCTGGTGGAGATATTAATTTGGCTATAGAATCATCACGCGGATGTCCATTTGGATGTATATTCTGTGACATTAGACATTCCAGCTTTAGGTATCGTAGTGCGGTTGCAATAGTAGATGAGATTGAGCGATTAATGGCGAAGGGTGTTCGCTCTTTTTTCACAGTAGATGACAATTTGACAGTTAACAAGAAACGGGTTATTAAAATATGTGAACTAATCGTGAAACGGAAACTCAGAATTGACTTTAAGGTCAGTAGCCGAGTTGATACTGTAAATGAAGAAGTCCTTTATCATCTCAAACATGCTGGCTGTTCCAAGTTATCTATCGGGATGGAATCAAGTAATCAGAAATATTTAGACTTTCTGGGTAAGAATATTACTGTAGATAATATTATAGAAACAATTCAGACGGCACATAAGGTTGGCTTGCCGGTTTTTGCTTATGTAATGTTTGGATTACCTGACCAGACCAGGGAAGAGATGATGGAAGAGGTTGAGTTTCTAAAGCGTTACAAAGTCGAATATGCCAGCTTTTCCGTTTGTACTATCTACCCTAAGACACTACTATATTATCAATGCTTGGAAAACGGACATATCGTACATGACCCTTGGCCAGAATTTGCTCGGAATCCTAGAGATGATGTTGAAATTCCATTTGCCAGTAACATATACAGCCCGGAAGAGTTGCGTGAGATTCAGCTTGCTGCCACACGGCGCTTCTATTTCCGCCCTGGTTCTATTGTTATGCACTTAAAGAGTATAAACTCCTGGCACGCTTTCTTCCAGAAAGCAAAGTTAGGGTTACGTTTTATGGGTATCTCCAAATGAATAAGGAGAACATGAGATGTTTGGTAAGAAAATAAAGAAATTAAGCATAAAATATTTCTATGATAAATAGCGCTTTAGTTACAGGAGGCAATAGTTTTATTGGGATACATTTGGTTAGCGAGTTAATCAGGAGAGATGTAAGCACATCCGTATATGTCAGATGTATAAAAACAATACCTGATGAATGGATAGGTAAAGTAAAAGTAATAGAAGGCGATATAATAGATAATAATTCGTTATTGAACCTTGGTGATAAATTCGATGTGGTATTCCATCTAGCTGCTTATGTGCATAAGACACCGAAATCTGATGATGAAAAAAAATACGTATTTGCAGTTAATGTTGAAGGCACAAAAAACCTCTTAGAATCTCTTTCCGATTCAGTAGGGAATATCGTCTTTTTTAGTAGTGTAAGTGTTTATGGTAATGACATGGGTAGGAATCTGGATGAAGATACCTCAACTAACCCGACGACTCTATATGGCAAAACAAAACTGTCAGCTGAGCAATTAGTTATTGATTATGGAAACAAGCATAAATTTAAGACTACTATTTTGCGATTACCACTTGTATATGGTCCTGGTAATAAAGGAAACATCTATAATATGATTAAGGCAATTTACAATAGACGATTTGTGATGATGGGTAGAGGGCGAAATAAGAGGAGTATGGTTTATGTGGGTAACGTTGTGGATGCGGCAATGGCAGTGCTTAATACAGAAGTATCGGATGGTAAGGTTTATTTAATTACAGACGGTATTGATTATACGGTTAGGGATTTGTATAAATTGATTTCTAAAGGTCTAGGTAGAAACCCATTACCGTTTAACGTTCCAATGGGAATTGCGAAAATGCTTGCTATGGCTGGAGATATTGGGAATAAAATAATAAGAAAGCCTTTACCTTTTAACTCAGAGGTTTTAGGGAAACTGACAGACTCACTCACTTTTTCTTCCGGGAGGATTCAAAAAGATATTGGGTTTAAACCAAAATATAATCTATATAATACTATAGATGAGATAATCAGGTGGTATAAGACGGTGAGGCATAGACCAGCAAGCAGTAGGCAAAATGATTAAAATTAACTAAAATTTAATACAATAAAACAAAATGGAAAACCAATTTATTTTTTGCTCTTTGTTCTCATTTTTCTTGAGCCTGATGTTTGCTGCCATTATTTCCAGATTTGGTTTATATGTTGGTTTGGTTGATGCTCCCAATGAAAGAAGTTCGCATAAAACGCCTACGCCGCGAAGTGGTGGGATTGGGATATGGCTTGCTTTTGCTTTTTTAGTAATGTTTTTTATTGGATCCCAACTCTTTGCATTATTAGCAGGTATAGTAGGATTAATAGGTCTTTTGGCAGATTACTCTTCAGTACGTGAAATGATAAGATTGGTATTACAATTATTTGTCTCTTCTGTCCTAGTAGGCTTGTTTGTCGGGATCGATCTCCATAATGATATAGTACTTTTTGCATTCTGTGTAATTTTTATTACAGGAACAGCAAACTTTTATAACTTCATGGATGGAATAGATGGAATTGCAGGTTTAGCCGGGTTTGTGGGTTTTGGCTTTATGGCTTTTTTTTCTTTCTACATGGCGAGTGATCATGAGATTGCCTTGTTTAGTACAATATTATCACTTGGTTGTCTGGGGTTTTTAACCTTTAATTTCCCAAAAGCCAAGGTTTTTATGGGAGATACAGGGAGTATATTTTTAGGTTTTATGTTTGCTTCATTTGCTATTAAATTGTCGTTAAGTACAAGTATGTTTCTCTGTGTCATAATGTTTATGTGTATGTTCTATGCAGACGCTTTGATAACAATTGCCTGCAGAGCGAGAAGAGGTGAAAACTTAATTATAGCGCACAGAAGTCATTTGTATCAGTATCTGTCTAATGAATTAAAAATACCACATTGGAAAGTATCATTAGCATATACACTAGCACAATCTGTTTTTGCACTTATGGCATTGGTATCATATAAAATGGGCATAATTTGGCAGACCATTGTATTTGTATTCTTCATGGTAATGTTTATGGTTGCCTATAGGTGTATTAAAGGAATAAAATCAAAGCTGTTACTGAGTTAATAGGTTAGCTGTATCCAAATTGACAATTGAAGACTAATAAATTGTTGAACTTAAATCCTAGAGAATAGATCATTCCGGAGGCTGGGTAACCTTACCACTTAGCCAACACCCTGGCGTCGTCCGATTAAAGGCTAACCACACAACTTCAGAAAAAATTTTGAATTTTTCCCTGCTTTTTTTTATCTACATTCTTCAGAGCACTTTCAGGATTGTCTTACC
>Ga0233429_1005379_pt1 | contig 10676 bp, 7 predicted proteins | sample SI_118_April2016_3_FD_179879 | JGI IMG/M metagenome (GOLD analysis project Ga0233429, IMG submission 179879) | Seawater microbial communities from Saanich Inlet, British Columbia, Canada - SI_118_April2016_135_MG | ecosystem: Environmental > Aquatic > Marine > Inlet | place: Canada: British... | reverse complement strand
ATATTCTTCACTTTGTATTGACGTAGGGATCGTTCATAAATAACTTCACATAATCTATTTGCAAAAGCCCCAAAAACACTGGACATTTTGCGAACAGAATGTGAAGTAATTTATGAGCCGACCCATAGATGGGAAATAATACGCCTTTATGTGAGCAGACAGTCCCCTGCTTGCAGAATTTAAGAACTTTTGATCCAGAAAAACGAGGTGTAAACATTGTATCCTCAGAAATGGTAAGACGATGGATTTCGAATTAGGGAAAAAAATCATTCAAAATATATCTAACGTGATGCTGGGAAAAACCGATGCGCTTGAACTCCTGATGGTGGCTTTCCTTGCTGATGGTCATGTTTTACTGGAAGATGTTCCAGGTGTCGGCAAAACATTGGTAACCAAGTGTCTGGCAAAAAGTATGAAGGGGTCATTCAAACGAATCCAGTTTACCCCCGATCTATTACCGGCTGATATTACTGGATTCAATGTTTATGATCAGCAGAGCGGGCAGTTCAGATTTCAACCAGGACCGGTTCTGACTAATATTCTGCTGGCAGACGAGATCAATCGTGCGATTCCCCGCACCCAATCCAGCCTTCTCGAAAGCATGGAGGAACGCCAGGTGAGCATTGACGGTCAGACCATCCCGCTTCCAAAACCATTTTTAGTCCTGGCAACACAAAACCCCATTGAACTTGAGGGGACATTCCCTTTGCCAGAGGCTCAACTGGATCGTTTTTTACTTAAGGTCAGGCTGGGTTATCCCAACAAGACAGAGGAAATGGCAATATTGGAAAGGTTTCAGAAAGAGGACCCTTTTATGACCCTGGAGCCCGTTGCCAGCCCTGAAGAACTTTCCAGCCTGCAGCAACAGCGCAAGGAGATCAAGGTGTCGTCTCAAATTCGAGAATATATTGCAGACATTGTTTCTGCCACCCGCAACCATGCTAGCTTGCGTTTCGGATCGAGCCCGAGAGGATCACTAGGATTGATGAGAGCAGGCCAGGGACTCGCAGCCTTAAGAGGACGAGTGTATGTACTCCCTGATGACATCAAAGAGCTGTTAATACCTGTTCTGGCCCATCGTATTATTTTGAGTGAGGAGGCAAAACTCAGCGGGGAAAGCCCTGAGTTTATCCTTGAAGGAATTATCTCCCAGATTCCGGTACCGATCTAGAAAATTGGGGTAAGAAATATGAGACCGGATTTAGAACCTCGCACATCTGCCTTCACAATTACGTTTGTTCAGGTAATCATTTTTGTTTTCCTGTTTTTTTCCCTGCTTTATGGGGTGCCGGAATTAACCCTGTTTACACTTATTATCCATACAATGGGCATCGTTTCTTACCTTTGGAGCCGAGCAAGTGTGAAACATGTCAAATGCAAAATAACCCTTAGCAAGAAAAAGCTGTTTCCGGGGGGGAAGCTGAAGTTAGATATTTGGGCGATTAACTCGAAATTGCTCCCGGTCCTCTTCAAAGTGAATTTTTTTGTTCCCGGTGCAATTTCGGGATCTGATACGGATCAATGGATCAGTGAGGAGATAAGTCTGCTCTGGTATCAGCAATCCTTCTTTTCCAGGGAATTCTTCCCCAAAAAGAGGGGCGTATACAACCTTGGTCCTCCGCAACTGAGGGTGGGGGACCCCTTCGGATTCTTTTTGAGGATGAAAAAGGAGAGAAACCGGTCTGAGGTCATTGTTTATCCACGTATTATTACCATCCGGCCTGTCACTGTCCCCAAAAAGGAGTTCTTTGGTATTCCAGGCGCACAAAGTCCGGTGGAAGACCCGATATTTGTTTTCGGAACACGGGATTATCAACCGGGAACGCCTTCACGACGAATTCACTGGAAGGTGAGCGCACGGCACAATCGCTTGCAGGAAAAGCTTTGTGAGCCCGCAGAGCAGGAAAAACTGCTCATTCTTCTGGATGTTGATCAATTTGAGAATGAACAGGCAAGGGATGATTTTGAAAGAACTTTGGAAGTGATTGCCTCCCTCGCTCTTCAGATGGATCGCCGGGGCATCGCTGTGGGATTCGTTACTAATGGCAAGATCCCGGGAGGACGGTCAAACATTACCCCCATCGCAAGAACTCCCCAACAATTGGAGTTCATACTTGACTCCCTCGCCAGGATAAGGTTTGAGAAAATCGGGCCGCTAACGGATCTCCTCTCGAGAGGTTATCAGATACCATCCGGTGTCAGCAGTATCTGTTTTGCCTGCGGCAGGAGCAGCCAATTGCGCGCTACCAATGCCTTTTTGAAAAATAGAAACATTCCTGTTCGATTTGCCTTAGCACAGAAAACCACTGCTTGTGAGAAAACCAACCGTCTGCAAGACGAAGATATATTCTATCTGGATGACATCCTGGTCCCGGAGAACCGATAAAGATGATACACCGTAAAAATATTCTTCTGATATTGTCATCCGGCGGGATGATGTTATGTTGGTTTTATGGGTGGACATCTTTTGTCTTTGCCAGCCTGTCTCACAAAATGATTCCTTTGCTGGAAACCGCAGTGATTCTTTTTTTGGCAACCATCATCACTTACATTCACAATCGGAAATCATGGCGTTGGATATATATCATCGGCCTGCACCTGTCAGGGATTTTGTATTCATCCTTCTGGCTCTATCATCGTTATTACAAGCTTGAGTCTTTTTTCTGGGACCTGAATTGGATAACGGATTTCTTTTTACTCGAGCGGACACTCAGCGACTGGATCACTTTCGTTCTGCTTCCTCTGTGCGGCTGGATAGTCTGGTTCTGCGGGACAAGGTTATGGACAAAACCGACCGAGCAAACAACAATCAGGAGTCGTTTTGATTGGGGGCTGACTTTTTTTCTTTCTCTGCTGTTGGTCAAATTGGTCATTGAGATGAAAGGTGGTTCCATTCCGATGGATCATTCAATCAAAGAGCCTTTATTCTCCTTTATGATACTGGGTCTTTTTTCATTGGGTTTTGTCCGCACAAGAAGCACATCTCAACAGGAAAATGTCACCTATCTCAAGGGGGTTGGGATTATCCTGAGTTTTACGTTTGTCATTTTGATGCTGGGAGGTGGGCTGTTTATTCTTTTTTTACCGCAACTTCAATCCTTTGCCGAGGCAGGTATAGAGCTGCCTGCAACCATGAAAAGTGCCATGCTGCAAGTCCTGGTTCCTTTTATGAGAATGATCACGAAAATGGCTTCAAGACAATCCACATCACAAATTCAAGAGAGGACCCATTTTTCTACCAATAATGTTTCGACCAACGATGGGGCCAATCTCATAAACGGACCTGTTGCAGACCCCGGCATCTTTTTTTATCTCTTTGCTGGCGTTATAGTTGTGATACTGCTGGCTATAGCTGGTTTCATAATTCTACGTCTCCTGAAATGGATTTTTTCAAGAACAGTTCTGGAAGTCGATCAGAAAAAGGGGATCTGGGAACTGCTACTATCCTATATTTACACTGTAAAGGCCTTCTTTTTATCTCTCTCCATCAAAATCATAAAGAGGCCCGATACCGCCTCTGCAGCAGAAAAATATTTTAATTTCCTCCTGCGTTGGGGCCGGATCAGCGGCTTGAAACATACTGCTTCAGAAACACCAAAAGAGTACGGGAGTCGACTGGGAGATCGATTTCCAAAAATCGAAAAAGAGATTGGACTTATCGTCCATATACACGATGAAGCTATTTACGGATGCATTCCCGTTGATCAAAGTCGAATATCAAGCGCAAGGCTTGCTTTAAGGAAGATTCGTAGCCCTCTCCTGTGGTTCGCCCGCATAAAATTTCTCTGTTTTCAGAACCGTTCTTAAAGGGATCAAGCAATAGCCCGGGTCTTCCATCCCTGCTCACCAAAATAATCCATTTGACCACTTTGGCCTTGAGCATAAGTCAGGGCAATCGCATGACTTTCCCTCGTCATCATTGCGTTAGCGCTATTGTTGGCATTGAGAGGGAGGTTACTCAAAATTAATCAAATTGTGCCCGTTTTATGCTGAATTAAGTAAATGTGCATGGTGCAAGCAGTGGCCGATATTCCGCGTCATTGTTGGAATTTTCATGCGATTGCCCTGGAACATGGGTGTTCATCCATTGCATTTCAGCATAATATGTGGGAATCTGTTGATAGATTTGATGGATCACCGATGGGAGGATGCTTGTTTACCGCTATGAATTCATAAGTTCCCGTGATCCAGACACTCTCGAACGGTCTTTCTCATCTGAACCTGGTGGCCTTACCGGAAGGCCAGGTGATCTTTTAATACCTCGCCGCTGGCGACGGGGTCACTCATTATTGAGAAAATTGAATATAAGAGGAGGGAAGAAAAAATGATGACTCTGTTTCAGGAAATGGAATTTTGCGGGTTCACCCTGCGGAATCGAACCGTTCGTTCTGCTACCTGGACAGGACTGGCTGCAGAAGATGGTCGTTGTACAGACAGGCTGATCGATTTCTATGAGCAGTTTGCTGAAAATGAAGTCGGACTGATTATCGCCGAGCTCACCTATATCATGCCGAATGGCCAGGCAGTTCCCAGTCAAGTCGGAATCGCCAATGATGAGATGCTTCCTGCTTTACGGCAACTGACTGATCGCATTCATGCAGCCGATAGCAAAATAGCAATGCAAATTGCCCACTGCGGTGCTCAGACCTTGTTGAAGCTGGACCCGGTTTGGGGGCCGTCTGATGTTGCAAATACTGCTTTTGAATGTACCCCGCAAGCCATGAAACTGGATGAAATCCAGAAGTGTGTTCAGGCCTTTGCCGACGCGGCTGATCGTGTAAAAAGAGGAGGGTTTGATGCCGTTCAGATTCAGGCCGCTCATGGTTGGTTGATCAGCCAGTTTCTCTCCCCTCAAAAAAACAAACGTACAGATGAATACGGGGGTCCGATCCAGAACCGCGCAAGATTTCTTTATGATGTGTATGCGGCTGTAAGAGGGAAGGTTGGAAGCGAGTTTCCAGTTATAGTAAAACTAAACTGTCAGGATTTTGTTGAGAATGGAATGCAGGAAGACGATGCACTGCTTGTTACTGAACAGTTGGAAAGCATGGGACTAAATGCTATAGAGATCAGCGGGGGGACACCAGAGGCAGGATCACTTAGCGCTGCTCGGCTGAATATCAGCCAGGTTACAGAGGAAGCGTATTTTGCATCACAGGTAAAAAAGATCAAAGAGCGCCTTTCCATTCCTGTAATTATAGTCGGAGGAATACGCTCCCTTACTAAAGCGCGCGAAATTTTAGATACAGGGGTTGCCGATCTTGTTTCCTTTGCCCGTCCTCTTATTAGAGAACCTGGCTTGATAAAACGCTGGAAGGAAGTGGACCCGTCCAAAGCGCTCTGCATTTCATGTAATAACTGCTATGCCACAGCAACGACTTCTGACGGGCTTCACTGTGCAGTTGAACAGGCAGAAAAGATGAAAAAGCTGGCGCAATCAAAAAATAGCGAATTGATTTCAAACGAACGGAATTTTGTTTCTGCCATCAGGAAAAGGCTGGAATAGCGACAAGACTGTTGGGGGTTTTCTTACTAAAAATCATTTTCTTCAAAGATATTGAAAATCTGTTTATTAAAAAAAACTCGAATCAGGATTGGATAACTTAAGATTTATATTAATAACTCAATTTGAATATCAAGTACACTTTACGAAAGAATCGGAGATTTGCGATTGATATTTACAATGCGGGATTCTCGAAACGTTTGGAAAAATTGAACTGATCGTTACACAGCAGAATTAAGGATAGCCAATTTTGCTAAACAACCCAACTACTATAGTAGTTTACACCGTTTTCCTCTGATCTACCTTGTTTTTTCTCCTTAATTAGCCTAAATTACCGGAAGAAATCGATTATTGAGTTTTTTCTGTTCCGCCCGGAAAAAACATCTGTCAACTACGGTCCCTACAAACTTGTACCTGTGATTTCGGGAGTACAAAGACAAATGGATTGGCAACCAACAAAAAGCTTCTTCTATTCAATCGGAAAATAGTGAAGCACTCAAGAAGATAAACCTCGTTTTTTCCAAATTCGGATATGACGAATGTAAAAACACACTAGATGCGAATACGGTACAAGATAAGCTTTCCCAACGTCATTAGAAATACAAACTAAGCACAACCAAACTTGCCAATGCAGATCAGAATATCGACAAATTAATTGACACTATCGCCAAATTGAAGGAACGACAATAAAAGTTGTTTGCCAGACTCGAACTGGATTTTTTAGATGAGAATGCCTTGAGATATAGGTTGTCAAAGCTTGAAGCTTTTCAAAAGATCAAACAATAATTCCAAAACCTAACTACCGAAGTTAATCTACTCAAGGAGAAGCTGAAAGATAATCCCGAGTTCATTGAGCTCAGCAAGGAAGAGATCGCAAGCCGAAAATTATCAGCACAAGAAGACGCAGAGCGATTCAATGATATCGTGGAGGTAATTCAAGATAAAAAACTGAAAGTAGGCCAGGCCAAACAATCTCAGAAAACTGAAATAGCCATAGAAGAGGTAGATACCTGTCGGGACCATATTCGGCGTAACAAGGAGGACGCTTTATTTTCTGTAGCAGGCAATTTTTTATTTAGTCAGGTGGAATTAGAATTTGAAACCAAGGCGGCAGCCACCGGTCATTCAAGAGCCTGATAGGCTTTTCTCCATCTTTACCAATGGTCAATATTCTCTCAAAGTTGACCTATAGGTGGCAACAAAACAATCGGAGTTCAGAGCATATCTAAAGTAAGCATGAGGATAATTATGTGATCCTTTCAGTTTTGTTGTTTTATGTTTCTCCTTTGCTAGAAAGCCAACCCAGCCTGGATAAGCATTTGCTTAGTTTAGAAAATTTTTTTCAGTATCTCTATCAAAAAGGAACCCGCCTGAGAGGCCATATCTAACCTGGATTTTCAGTAAAAAATTAGAACAGAAAAAATTTGCGGCGTGAATTATATAATTAAACATTGGCGAGGAGAATTATCCCTTAAAGTATCATTCTGGCAAAATGTCGTTGTTTTCAGTTTTGTTACTAATCTGATAAATATAGTTATTTCCAAATTTATACCTATTGAAAACCCTGTCACATTAGCCAAAGTATCATTATCCTATTTGATAGCAGAAGCACTTATCATTTATCCTTGGCAAATAGTAGGTCTGTGGCGTTCATGTATACGTCATATTGTTGTAGTAAAAAAGGTTTTCTGGGCCCGTTTGATACAAGGTATTGTTATTGTGGGGTTATTCGCGACAGTAGTGAGCATTAACCGGTCTTGGATCGTTTACAAGACCTTGTTTCAATTAGGTTTTGGTGAAGCTCAATATGATAATTTTGAGGTTAAACTAGTTAACAATGATTTATACATCCAAATACAGGGTAATTTAGGTTTTGGAATATCTGATGATGTGAGAATAATTCTTACAGAAAAACCCGATATAAAAGGAATCATCCTAAATAGTGGCGGAGGTAGAATATACGAAGCACGCAAATTATCAAAATTGATAATTGATCACAAATTAAATACATATTCATTCAAAGAATGTTTTTCTGCGTGCACAATTGTATATATTTCTGGCAAAAAAAGGTATTTAGGTGAAGGTGCAAATTTAGCGTTCCATAAATATTCAACCCACAAAAATGGACTCGATGCAATTATTGACATAAAAGAAGAGCAACGAAAGGACCTCAAATTATTTAAATTTAGAGGAATCGAACAAAAATTCTTAGAACAAATTTATAGCGCTGCCAATGATGATATTTGGCTCCCAACTGTAAACGAATTGCTCAAATCTGGTGTCGTCCATAAAATTATTGATCAATCAGCGATTGCTCCAATTGAATATACAAAGAAGAAAAATGTCAAAGAAAGTAAAAATGTGTTTGCTGAAATGCCTTTTTATAAGGCCTTAAAAAAAATTGATCCAAAGTTGTACAACGACATTAACACAAAACTTCACGAACAGATAGCAAAAGGGGCATCCCAAATCGAACTGAATAGAACTGTAGCTAGTTCTATTAGCCCTTTAATGCTTAAAATGCTTCCGAAATCGAGTGATGAAAATTTGATAAAATTTTTTCGTATGGCAGTTGACGTTATGAAAATTTTTGAGAATAAAGAACCCATTCTTTGTCTCAAATTTCTTTATCCAAAAGAGTATGGGAAAACAGAGATTTTAAAATTTCTCCCAGAGACATACTCTGAAACGATGTTGAAAATATTTGAAGACATATTAGTCAACGCAGATAAAAATAACGATTCCATTGTTAATCCCGAATTTGCGGAAAAAAGCGGTGAAGATGTATTAGAATTACTTGGAGATAATTTGACTAATCTTCAAAATGAAAACTTGAAGAATACAAAAGATTACAGTAATCACTGTAATGCACTTATCAAATACTACTCCCTTGTATTTGATAAAGACAAAAAAGAAGCGGGAAACTTACTCCGGTATTTGATCTCAAATAAATGATGTAAAGAGTTTCCGTCAGATTAGTGACTCTTTAACCACTCTAATCAAAACAGTGAAAATCCACCTAAAAAACCTTGATTTTTGTCATGACTGTGGGGGGCTACTTCACGTATCCGGTTTGCAAGATGATGAGATGTGGCGATATGTCAAATTCCCATCGGTATAGGTTGATCCTTTACAGCTAGAAATCAAATTTCCAATTTACACCAAAGTATGTATTTGATCCCTTTTTAGTACCACTTGAATCTTTAACATAATCATAAAAACCAATTTCAGGCGTTATAAAAATAGCTGATGTCCATTTTATTGGAAGCTGAACATAAATCGCCGTTGTTTCATCTTCTTTGTCTCCGGAAATGCCGCTTTTATTAGATTGACTACCATAACCTGTTTCAAAACTAATAGTTTCGCTAATGGTTAAACTACCAACCAATATAAATCCAGTTGTTGTTGCGTTGGTTAGACTGTCAGTCGATGCATCATAAGTAGCTGTAGTTGAACCGCCTTCCAGCCATTGACCGTAATTTCCGGGATTGGTTGAAGAAATGATATTGAAAGCAAATTTTGTCGCTCCGAGCTTTACCCTAGCAAAAGCACCCATTACCGAAGCGGATACAGAAACAGATTTTGTTGTACTTTCGCTTTTAAAACTTTTAGTACCATATACGACACCGCCACTCAAACGACCGGCTGTAAAGTCGTATCTGGCTTCAATTGCGGGTAAAGAAGTCGTTGTATTCCCTAAACCTACAGTATCATATGCATTTGGCTTTACAGCTGAGAACATCAATCCTATTTTTGTTTTGAATAATATTTGTGGATTACGGCCAGTGTATAGCCCTCCTACGTTTAATAGTGCTCCTCCACCATTATGGGTCTGATTTGAGATAACAATATTTGCAGGAGTATAATGTTGACCTATCATTAAATGGCCGTATTCGGTTTTCCATCTTCCAAACAGCTTTCTAAGATTTGGAGTAGATCCATACTCGAAACCGGCATTAAACTCATCATTTTTAATTTTTGCGCCAATTCTACTGTTGCTGTTCATATCTAAGCTCATGTTGGAGCGATCTTTGCCAGTTGAAGATGCTTCTTTTGAAAAATTGTCCTGGAAAGTTGACAATCTTACGCTCCCATAAAAGTCCCATTCAGATTCTGCACAAACAGGTCCCGCCATTAAACAGACAGTTACACCAATTAAACAGATTTTTAAGGTTTTTTCAAACATAGCATTTTCTCCTTAGCTTGTTGAAAAATTACTAAATCAATTCAATAATACAATCTTTTCCATATCGATCATCTGGATATAATTACTTCAACTCATTCTGATATCTCCAGAGGAATTAGTTTTCTTAATTCCGCTTGAAGGGCAGTCTATATCTATTTTATTACTAAAAAAGCACTCTAGAGAACCATTTAATTGTTACTTTTATTTTATTGTTGGATCCAGATCAAGGGTTTTAAATACGTTCAGTACCGATTTTAATTTCCCATAATTGTATGTTTCTCCCGATAGTTCAATTAATTTTCCTTCTTTAGCAATTATATGAAAGACTGATTTCCTAGAAACCCAACGAAATTTATATTCGGTTTTAATCTCATGAGCTTTGTATTTCCCATAATTTTCTATAGGTACATTCGACAGGATTTTAATACTTAATCCACGTTTTGCAAATTTCTTTATAATTTTATCTTCATGTCCCTGTAAAACTTTATTTAAGCTAGCGTTTTCCGGAATTTCAAAAATTCTAACTTTCAAAATTTTTGACGCAGGAGAATCATAAAACTTACCCTCAAATATTTCGTTATCCTCCAATGCATACATGTACATTGTTTTGTCGTAATCAAAAGAGAACGAAGGTGAAGCAGTACGAACAAACTTACCATCCTTGGCCATTCCTTCTGCTGGGGTTAGTTCTTTATTCTTTGCTGTCATAATCTTTGACTGTTTCTCAACTTCTTCTGATGCAATTGAAATTTTAATAATCCAGCCCATAACACTCAGGTATTCATCCTTGGTTTCATGAGAGCCTTCAGGATTACGATATAAATAACGGCAAATTTTATAATTTGCGGACATCTGGATAGTTTTTCCCTCAATCAGCTCTGTACACAGTTTGTTATTTTCAATTGAGTATTGACCAGCAATCTGGTTGGCATTTTCTGGAAATTTTCCATTTATATATGCGCTAAATTCAATAATTTCTGAATTTTT
>Ga0233429_1005377_pt1 | contig 10679 bp, 14 predicted proteins | sample SI_118_April2016_3_FD_179879 | JGI IMG/M metagenome (GOLD analysis project Ga0233429, IMG submission 179879) | Seawater microbial communities from Saanich Inlet, British Columbia, Canada - SI_118_April2016_135_MG | ecosystem: Environmental > Aquatic > Marine > Inlet | place: Canada: British... | reverse complement strand
GTCTTCTTCCTGACGTTCTCGCCGCGCGAGAGGTCCAAAAGAATCGAGACACCGTGTCGCAAACACGGATTTGGAGACAGAATGTCACTGAAGCAGACGAAGCGTGAGAAGGAACTGGCGAGCGAGATTCGGGCGATGACCTCTCTCGCGAAGGCGGCGCAGACCCGGGGCTCGTTCTCTGCCGCGGTGGCTGCTCGAGCGAAGATCAGCGCCCTCCGTACTGAACTCGCCCGGATGCGGTCGGAGCGCGAAGCCGAGGCGCAGTCCGACCCGGTGGAGCGGGTGCAGCGTCTTCGCAGGCTGGCGACGGAGGCCGGCTCCTACGTGGCCGCCTCCAACCTCTCGAAGCTCGAGCAGCAGATGGTGGAGGCCCGCGAGACCGCGGCGCGTGCTGCGGCTGGCGACGGCTTCGAGGAGATGTCGGACGCGGACCTCGTCGGCATCATTGAGGGCGCGATCCTGGCGCTCCCTGACACGCTGGTCATCCGGGTCCGTGAGGCCGCAGAGGCCCGGCTCGAGGGGCGCCGCCTGCGGGTCGTGGGTGGCTCCGGGTCTGAAGGTTGACCGCTGCCCCCTCCCTCTCCCGGCTGGCGAGTGCTGCCCATGCGCTGTCGAAGCGTGCCGCGTCTCGGCCCGTCGACCACATCGCCTGGCTCCCCTACCAACTCTCGTTCCTGGGCTACCACTCCGACTCTGTGCCGGTCCTGCTCCGGCTCGGGAACCGGATGGGGAAGTCCCTCGTCGGGGCGTCGGAGCTGATCTTCCGCGCTCGGGGCATCCACCCATACAAGGACGTGAAGCCCGGCCCGGTTCGGCTGGCTCTGGTCTGCTTCTCGATGGTGCAGTCCGTCGAGATTCAGCGCGTCTTGTGGGAGTTGCTGGGGGCAGAGAACAACGTCGATCTCGTCGAGGGCACGGAGTTCTCCAGCCGTACAGGGTTCCGCGGTCACCGCCCGGTGCTGATGTTCCGCAACAGGTCCGAGATCCACGTCTACAGCAACGCGCAGGGCGCGGGGGCGCTGGCTGGCTCCGAGTACGACTGGATCCTCATGGACGAGCCGCCCGCGCAGGAGGTGTATGACGAGTGCAGGGCCCGCGTGCGGAACACCGGGGGCAATGTCGGGATCACGCTGACCCCCATCAACGGGCCTCCGCTGCCGTGGTTGCGCGACCTTTGCGAGACGGATCGCGTCCACGACATCCACCAGCCGCTCACCGCGGAGTCGCAGGTGAGCCCCGTTACGGGCCTGGTTCGGCGGACGAAGTCGGGGCGACCGTGGGACGACGACTTCATCGCGGAGTTGAGGCGCAGCGAGAACCCGATCGACGCGCCGATCCGTCTCGATGGCGAGTGGGAGAGCCGCGCGGAGGGGCAGTTCTTCCGGTGCTTCGACGCAGAGAAGCACGTCACGGAGCACTTGCCAGTGACGGCTATGCCTCTGTTCCTGGGGCTCGACTACGCCGCAGCGGATCGCGAGCTCGGGATGTGCGCTGTGCTCTCGGGCGTGGAGACCTACTTCGAGACGGAGGGCGACGACCCATCCCGCAAGCGGTACCGGACCTATGCGGTCGCCGAGGTGGTGGTCCCGGGCACGACGACGATGGAGATGTTCGCGCGGCAGATCGTGCAGCAACTCCAAGACCTCAACATCCGTTGGGGCGAGCTTGACGGCGTGTTCGGCGACAACCCGGTCAAGTCGCGGTTCACTCGAGCGAGCAACCGGGAGTTGGCGCGCTGGATCTCGCGGCACATCCGCGTCAGCCAGAACGCGCTACGCCCTCGCATCTTGTCCGCCAAGGAGGGTGGTGGCCGCTCCGGTCTCCAGCGCCGCAGCAAGGACATCCGGTGTGCGTGGACCTACGGGGAGATCGCAGGCGACCGCGTCCGCGTCCATCCCCGGTGTGTGACGCTCACGAAGGCGTTGCAGGAGTGGGATTACGGCGACCGGCATCCCATGAAGGATGTCCTCGACGCTTGGATGTACGGCCTGCGTGACCATTGGTCAGAGGCCCGTCGATGGGGTAGTATTCCTGCGGTGACCTTTAGCTGAGGGGCGCGCATGTCCGTATTGAGCCCGCCGCCGCTGCCGAAAGAGGCGTCCGAGATCCTCCGGGTGGAGCACTCCCGGCTCCGTCGTCGGATCATCTACTCGATGCACGAGGGCGACGTGAAAGACCGGCTGGTCCGGTCGGTGGGTATCTCGCGGGCTGTGGCGTGGGCAGAGCGCCCAGACATGAGCAGCAATCCCGCCTGGTACGTCTCCACGCAGCTTGCGGGCCTGTACCGTGAGATCCCCGAGGTCATGCCCCCGGATGGCGCCGAAGAGGCAGCCGCAGCCATCGCGGAGGCCGGGTGGTGGCAGCTCGCTCAGCGGAACCAGCGGGACACCATCGCGCTTAACGATGGCTTCGTCCGCGTGGACGTGGACCCCGACACACGGGAGGCGTCGTTTCGGCTGGTGCCGCCCGACATGTGCAAGATCGTGGCCTCGCCGCTCCGGCCGTCCCAGCCGCTCGCCCTGAAGGAGTGGATCCCCGACCCGGACGACCAGACGAAGTGGGTGCGGCTCATCACGGACCCGCGGACGCGGACCTACATGGCCGCCACTCCTGAGGGCGAGGACGTGTCGAAGCGGGTCTTGGGCGGGACGTTCCTGGGCGAGGACTACCCGTTCATCGCCGACGGCGAGCCGGTCCTCCCCTACATCGCGTACCACGCCGCCGCGACGGGTCACGCTCTCGACCCGTGGACGGGCCGCGAGGTCTTCGACGGCACGCTCTCGCTCGGTGTGCTCTACACCTACGTCGGGCACGTCGTGCGAAACGTGGCGTGGGCACAGCGGTGGGCGCTCGGTGTCGAGCCTGCTGGATCTGGTGTCGACGCGGACGGCAACCGGATCGAGGTCAGCACGGACCCGGCGACGCTGCTGATGCTGGCTCAGTCCGAAGGGGCCGGGAATCCGCAGATCGGACAGTGGAACTCCCCGGTGTCGCCAACTGACGTGCTGTCCGTCGCTGAGCGGTACGAGCGGCGTCTTGTCGAGATGGCGCTTGGTCAGACCGGCGTGTCTCGTCGGGAGTCTGACGTGCGGTCGGCGATGTCGCTGGCTGTGAGCCGTGAGAGTCAGCGCGAAGCCCAGCGGGCATATACCCCGGTGTTCCGCCGGTCGGATACTCGCCTGTGTGCGCTCGTCTCGGGCCTGATGGGTCTGCCCACGAAGGGCTGGCGCATCCGGTACAAGGCGATCCCGCGCGACGCGGCCGAGATCAAGGCCGAACTCGACCGACAGGTGGGGCAGATCGAGGCGGGGCTTCTCGACCGCGTGACGGCCTACCAGCAGATCCACCCCGGACTGACGCGCGCCGAGGCAGAGCGGGCCGTCGCCGACATCGCCCAGACCAATCGGGCTTTCTCTCTCTGACCCAAAGGACGCGCCATGAACCCTCGATACCTCCTGATGTACTCCCCGGATGACGGTGGCGGCGCTGCTCCCGCGCCGGCTCCTGCCGCATCCCCCGCACCCGCGGCGGCACCCGCTCCCGCAGAGCGGACGGTGTCGCACGATGTCTACCGGCGGGTGGTGGACGCAAAGCAGGGGCTCGAGGCGCAGGTGTCGACCCTCAAGGACGAGGTAGCCACGCTGTCGGAGCGCGCCGCGACGGCTGACACGCTCGCCGAGCACTCGCGCGAGTGGCAGAGCAAGGCGGAGGCCGCAGAGGGCAAGTTCACCCGGTGGCGCGCCATCGCGGACGGTCTCGGTACGACGGAGACCGAGGCGATCGAGGCGGCGGAATGGGCGCACTCGCGGCTCCCCGAGGCTGACCGGCCGGAGATCGGCGAGTGGGCGAAGGCCATGAAGGCATCCCCCGACACCGCCCCGAAGGTGCTGGCCGGCTGGCTGGCTGGGGCTGCCGCCCCCGCTCCGGCCCCGGCTGGTGCCCCGCGGAAGCCCGCGCCCAAGAACCCCGCGGGCAGTGTCCAGCAGCCCGGAGCTCCGGCGGCTGTGAGCGCGGAGTCATTCCGTGCGGCTCGGGAGAAGGGCGCCCGCTCCGGCGACTGGTCGGACTTCAAGGCGCTGAAGAAGGCCGCGGGCTACCGGACGGCTTGACGCATCGGCCGCCGATGGGTACGCTATTCACGCAGCCCATCGGCTGGCCCCACGTCACGGGCCGAGCGGTCTCCCACGTCACGGGTAGGGCAGGTCAATACACCTGTTCATGTCTGACGTAGGAAGTACACAATGGCTAACGAAATTATCGTCTCGGGCATCGGCGACATCATTGCGGGCGAGGTCATGGCGGCCGAGTTCCTCATGCTGCTCGCCGACCGCGAGGACGGAATCCTCAACCACCCCGCGCTCATGCACGCGACCGCCACGAGCGCGAGCTCCAACGTCGTCCGCGTGGCTCACCTCGGCCTCGGTGGCTACGACCTGCTCTCGGCGACCACGCCGGGCTCCGAGGTCGCCAACACCGCATTCACGGACGGGAAGACGGACGTGACTCTGGCCCCCCGCGCCAAGGTCTACAGCCTGGAGGACACCGCCCGGTACGTCTCCGACGGCAAGCTCGACCCGGTCATGTTCGCGCAGGACGCGGTCATCTCGATCAACCAGACGCTCATCAGCCTGATCGCCAACGTGACCGACGACTTCACGAGCACCGTGGGCACCTCCGGCGTCAACGCGACCTGGGCCGACATGCTCGACGGCAAGACCACGCTGGGCGTCGCCAAGAACGCCGGCCCGCTGCTCTCCGTCCTGCACCCGCAGCAGTGGGGCGACCTGGAGACCGACGCGCTCAGCCTCGGCGTCCTCCCCGCCAAGAGCATGGGTGGAGTCATCATGCAGGGCATGGGGCTCTACAAGGGCAACTGGATGGGGATGGACATCTTCGTCTCGTCCGCCGTTCCCACCGCCAACGGTGGCGCGGATCGGGCCGGCGGCATCTGGGCTCGCGGTGGTGTGGCCTGGGCTGACGCACAGTTCGCCCCCGAGAACGACCCCAACATCGTCGACCTCGGCCGGGGCCGCTTCGAGCGTGACCGCAAGGGCACGTTCCTTGAGACCTCGTACATCACCTCCTGGCTCGCCGGAGTCAGCAAGGCGATCGACGGCGCTGGCGTTTCGGTCATCACCGACGCCTGATTCACATTCTCGGTGCCGGTCCCGGGTCGCGCCCTCGCGTCCGTGGGATCGGCACCGGGACCCGGCACCCCTCCCCTCAGCAACGGACGCAACATCATGGCCAAGGCACTCGGGATCTCCCGCGACGTAGGCGACGGCGCAACAGGCCGCTCGTACCAGCCCGCATTCGCGCAGCATCAGACCGGAGCGACGCACCCGTTCTGCGAGGTCATGGCACCGTTCGTGTTGGTCCACAACCCCATCCGGTGGACGGTCATCGCAGGCCGGTTGATCCCGGGACTGCACAAGGTCACGCTGGAGCCCGGCGTGAACCACATCGCCCGGGACCGCTCGGGCCGCGTGATGTTCTCCGCCGCGCGGACGAAGATCAACGAAGAGGGCCGCACGGTCATCCCCTACGAGTGGGGTCCCGGCGGCGAGAGCTACGTGCAGGTGGTCGACACCCGCCCCAACGGCGCGCGGAACGTCCGCGAGACGTACCTGTACGCCTGGGAGACGGCGGCGCTCGGCGACACCAGCCTCATCGTGGACGATGAAGCGTATTCGAAGTGGGCCGCAAGCCTCGTGGCCCCGGGCAAGTTGTCCGCGTGCCCGCCCTACATCGCCCGACGCCTCGCCGACAAGCTGTCAGCGAAGCTCGAAGAGAACGAGGCCCGCGCCGCCAAGGGTGGCGAGGGTTCCGGGGCCGCGAAGCTGCGGGCTCGCAAGCTCCGCACCGACCTCGAGGTGGTCCAGAAGGCCATCGCCAAGACCCCGCGCAAGTCGGCGCGCGGTCGTTCCGCGACGGTCACCCTTGACGACGGGGTGGCCTGATGTCCGGCGAGAAGCAGGATGACCGAAAGGTCATGAGCAACAACGTGCGCGACATGGTGGCGTCCGGCGTCAAGCCCGACAAGGCCCGCCAGATGGCTCGCGAGAGCATGATCCGGGTCGACCGGCGGCAGCGCGAAGAGGGCAAGCGGTAGACCCGCCTGCCACCGAGGGCCGGCATCCGCCGGCTCCCTGTCTCATTCAGAGTCACCGGCACAGCCCGGTAGGGAGAGTCCACAATGGCCAGCAGCAACCCCCGTCTCGCGGACGACTACAGCCCTAAGGGTCGGAAGGTCGGTTTCATCCGTCTCGCCGACGCTCTCGGCGGCGCAACCACCGACTACGCGGACATCCTCGTCGTGGACGGCGTGCCCAGCGGTGCCTACGGGCGCGACTCCGGCGCTTCCATGCTCGCGATCCGCAAGGACGCGGCCGACGCCGACAGCGTCCTGTACCAGACCGCAGATGGTGGGACGACGTGGTCCGCCGCCAGCGGTGCCGCCGCACTCGCCGACCCCGGTGACGCCGCCGCGATCCCGGTCACCCGTTCGGCGTCCATCGCCATCACGACGGCCGCCGCGGAGACGAACACCCTGGCGATCCCGACCTTCGTGGGTCAGGTCCTGCACCTCATCTGCGACGTGTACGCGGTGGGCGACCGGGTCGTGACGGTGGCCGCCAAGGTCAACCAGACCGGCAACAACACCCTCACGTTCGGCGCGGCTGGCGACTTCATCAGCCTGCTCGCGGTGCAGGAGGCTGGCACGCTTCGCTGGCAGGTCGCGGCGAACGACGGCGTGGGCGTCTCCACCGTCTGATCCCCTGAGTGGAGGTAGACCATGGCCAGCGGCGCCACCACATCGTCTCTGTCTGCTCGATTCCTCGGGCCTGACATGCTGGAGCGGGGACGCGCCAACGCGCTGTCGTGCCCGCTCTGGCAGGACGGTGCGCTTGTGGCGCCGACTGAAGCGGGGTCTACCGTCACCATCTGGGACGGGTCGGGTACCGTCATCGTGGACGCTGCGGCGGTCACGGTCACGGCCGACATCGCGACGTACAGCTACACGCCCGCCGCTTCCATCGCGTATAGCGAGGGGTGGCGGGTGGAGTGGTCGCTCGTCATCAGCGGAGCGCCCCAGGTGTTCCGGAACGACGCGGCCCTCGTCCGGGTGGTCATCTACTGCCCCATTGCGGACGCGGACCTGTTCCGCCGGGTGAGCTCGCTGAACCCCGCTGGGGACCACCCCATCAGCAGTCTCACGGACTTCCAGGACTTCATCGACGAAGCCCACACGACGATTCAGAACCGCTTGATTTCAGCCGGGAATCGGCCGAACCTCATATCAAGCCCGTCTGCGTTGCGGGAGGCGTATCTCACGCTCGCGCTCGCCCTCATCTTCGAGGACTTCCAGACCCGGTTGAACGAGACGTATACCGAGCGGGCGACCGAGTACCGGCGGCAGTATGAGCGGGCCTGGGGGATCCTCCGGTTCAGCTACGCCCCCGACGATGAGTCCACCACGTCGGCGTCTCTCCGTCGCCGCTCCGCATCCCCCGCGGTGTGGCTCACCAGCCGGAGGCGCTGACCATGGCGGCGCTCACCATCGCAGAGATCCGCGGGCGAGTGGCTACGGCTTGCGCTGCCCTCGGCGGGTGGACGCAGAGCCGCGCTGCCCCCGGTCGGTTCGGAGCGGACACCGACCAACTGCTCCCGCAGTGTTTCGCGGTGGAGATTTCCGACACCGTGTTGCACCCCGCGCCCGGTCGACAGACCCCGACGCTTGGGGCCAGTGCTGATTCCGTCGTGGCGGTCGCGTGGGCCTATCGGCTCAAGGGTGACGCCCCGACTACCAGCCTCGACGCTGGCACGACCGCAGAGGCGGTCCTCGTCGCCGGAGTGCTGGGTGTGAGTCAGGCCGACTTGCACCTGACGTACACCGACGCAAGCCGCGACACCGAGACGGAAGGCTGGCTCATCGGCCGCGTCCGGTTTCGCGCCCTTCATCGACTCTCTCTCTCCTGAATCACAGCCCGAAGGGGCCGGAGGTACCGCATGGCGGCCAGCACGGTAATCAAGAACCTGAACGACGGAACCATCACCGTCGCCGACGGCACCGGCTCCCCGGTGACGCTCGCTGTTCCCTTCTCGACGGGTGACCTCGCGATCTCGAGCCTCTCCGAGACTCAGAACGAGGTCGCCAAGTACGAGACGCGCGGGACGTTCAACACCGCCCGCCACACGACGCGGACCTACCCGTCGGGCTCCTTCTCTTTCCAGATCGCGGACTACGCGGACGGTACGGACGGCACCCTGATCGACTTCGTGCGCAAGGCGAACAGCTACAGCGCGAACGTCAGCACGCTCGGCACCAACGCGGACGTCTACGCCATCGACATCACCCTCACCGTCGAGGGTACCGACCACGGCGACGCGGCCGACCACACCATGGTGATGACCGATTGCGTCTGCACCATGGACCTGAGCGAGGGCGACCCGAACACGGGCACGATCTCGTTCGAGTGCCTGGGCACCGTCACGTTCACCTGAACCGCCCAACCACCACCAACGGACGCACCATGACCACCGACCACGAGACGCCCGACAAGCCCCCGACCGCAAAGCTCGGGGACCTGTCTGTCCCACTCGTTCAGCCTTCCTCACTGGCCAGCCGCTACGACGTGCTTGCAGCGGCAGCTACGAACCTCCCCCGGGCGGCGTGCGCTGCGCTGGCGCTGGCGTGGAAGGGCCCCAACCGGCCGAAGGCGCGCAAGTCTCACGACGTGCTCGACTACGGCGGACGGGTGATGGACGAGCTCGGGGAGCGTGGGTACCACCCGCTCCAGATCATGGGCGCGGCTCTCGCGGCGTACCACGTCACCACGGACGGCCTCATCACGGCCGCCGAGGTGGACGAGGCGGAGGGAAACTCCGAGGCCCCGGGCGACTCGACTTCGTAACCATGGAGATCGAGCGCGCTTGGGGCCACGATGACGGGTGGTTCGCCACCCTCACCCGGGAGAGACAACTACGACTGCTCGCCTGGTACCGGGTACTTAACGACCCGCAGGGCAAGCGCCTCGCGGCGAAGAAGGCGAAGGGCAAGAAGTTCTGGGGGGTCTGATGGCAACGGCAACGGTCAAGATCGATGACAAGGCGCTGCTCAAGATGATCGAGCGGACGACTGGGAAGTCGAGCGTTGCCCGGGTCGCAAAGACGCTGAAGGCGGCGGCCGAGGAGCTGGGCGACCATGCCCGCGGCGATTTCCCGGTGTCCCGATGGAACGACGGCCGGGTCAAGAACAAGGACCACGCTCGCGACACCATCACGGTGGTGTCGCGGCTTACGCCGACCACGATTGTGTACCGTGTGGTGAGCGATTCGCCCTACATCTACTACATCAAGTCGTACCAGATCGAAGAGAGCTTGGCGGAGCAGGAGGACCGCTTCACCCGGCGCCCGGGAGAGAGCGACGCGGACTATGAGTCCCGCAAGACGGTGGGCCGGAAGCGTAGCGCATGGAATACGTTGGTCGCGCGCCCGGGCAAGAAGATGAGCAAGCAGATCGCCGAGGACCTCGCCGAAGACCTCCTCAAACTGTCGCAGGGTAGGTAGACCATGGCCGCACGCGAAACCGTATCGCTCTCGCTGAAAGCGGACATCTCCGACCTGAAGCGCGAACTCGGGAGCATTCCCGGGATCACGAAGAAGCAAGCCTCGAAGATGGCCCGGGAGTTGCAGACCCAGTACAACAAGGCCGAGAGGGCCGCCAAGAAGGCCGCCAAGTCGACGAAGGCATCATGGGCCGACGCAGGCCGTGGGGCCGCTCAGGTGGGCGCTGCGGTCGCTGGAGCAGCCGTTGCGGTGGTGGCCTTCGGTCAGCACATGGCGGACCTCAACAACCAGCTCACGGACACGGCGACGGTGTCCACGCTGGCGGTGGAGCAGATCGCGGGCATCAAGCTGGCCGCGGAGGGATCCGGGGTCGCATTCGCGTCGGTCGAGAAGGGGCTTCGTGCGCTCCCCAAGGTGATGAACGACGCGGCGAACGGCACGGGGGCGGCTGCTGGCGCATTCGATGACCTCGGGATTAGCGTCCGCGACGCATCGACCGGCGGGCTTCGGGACGCCTCCGAGGTGCTCCCCGAGATTTTCGAGGCGTTGAACGGGCTCCCCGACCAGGCGAGCAAGTCGGCCGCGGCAATGGACATCTTCGGCGCGAAGGCCGGCGGCGCTCTGGTGCAGTCGGGCGCGATCGAGAATCTCGATACGTTCGTCGGGCTCGCGTCCGAGTTCGGCATCAGCACCGGCCCGAAGGCAGCGAAGGCGGCGGCTGACTTCCAACGGCAGATGGCGTCGCTGAAGCTGGTCACAGAGGGGTCGGCGGCGAGAATCAGCGAGATGATCGGCGGGATGGAGGGGCTGTCTACCGGGCTGGTCGTGGCCGCTCAGGGCATCATCTTCACCACCAAGTTGGTGCCGTTCTTCGCCGACAACTTCGCCGCGGCGGTGTTTCCGATCACCACAGTAATCACGCTGGTGGGCGGGCTGGCGGAGGCGCTGTACGATCTGTCACAGGGTGATTTCAGCGGAGCCGCTCGCTCCGTGGCGGAGGGCGTCTCTGACGCCGCATCGGTAGCGGCTGATAGCATCGTGGCGCTTGTGATGACCCCGACCCGAGCGGTCGACGCATGGGACGAGGCGGTAGCCGCGACCGAGCGGTA
>Ga0233429_1005371_pt1 | contig 10686 bp, 11 predicted proteins | sample SI_118_April2016_3_FD_179879 | JGI IMG/M metagenome (GOLD analysis project Ga0233429, IMG submission 179879) | Seawater microbial communities from Saanich Inlet, British Columbia, Canada - SI_118_April2016_135_MG | ecosystem: Environmental > Aquatic > Marine > Inlet | place: Canada: British... | reverse complement strand
AATTGATACTGTTCCTGATGAGAATACTTTTCAAATGACGGAGTTTATTAATAATACGATCAATAATAAGCAAAAAGTGGGTGTTCATTTGATTGAAGGTAGCTGGATAGATGTTGGAGAACATAGTGATTTGAAGATTGCTCAAGGGAGATGATAGTATATTTATAATTTTTTTGAACGACAAGGCAGATATTAAAATCCAATGAAAAAGATTCTGGCAGTTGCTGTACATCCGGATGATGAGACCTTAGGCTGTGGTGGAGCTTTATTAAAGCACAAGAAAAACGGTGACGAGATATACTGGTTGATCATTACAACTATTAACGTAGAGATTGGCTGGAAAGAGGAGAAAGTAGAGTCACGACGGAAGGAAATTGATAAGGTTTCAAAGGTGTATAGTTTTAGTGCTACATACAATCTGGGGTTTCCATCCACCAGGTTAGATACAATTTCTATGAAAGATCTAATCTCTGAAATATCAAATATTATTCAGAAAGTTGAACCGGATTTAATTTATATTCCAAACAGATCTGATATACATACTGATCACCAGATAGTATTCAAGGCAATCATGAGTTGTACAAAGATCTTCCGATGTCCTTTTATCAAGAAGATTCTTATGTGTGAATGCCTTTCCGAGACAGAATTTTCGCCTGCAATGCCAGCCGATGCCTTTATTCCTAATGTTTTTGTTGACATAGAGGGCTTTTTGGAGGAGAAGATAAAGATCATGACGATGTATCGAGATGAAATGGGAAGTTTCCCTTTTCCGAGAAGTGAGGAAAATATCAGGGCATTGGCTATGTATAGAGGTGCCACTGCAGGAGTTGAAATTGCTGAAGCATTTGTCTTGTTGAAGGAAGTTATATAGATGAAAAGAGATAAAGTGTTTATCATTGCAGAGGCTGGGGTAAACCATAATGGAGATCTTATTATTGCAAGGAGACTTATAGATGTTGCAGTTGATGCCGGGGCAAATGCTGTTAAATTTCAGACGTTTAAGGCGGAAAAAGTGATAAGCAGATATGCCCAAAAAGCAGAATACCAATGTAAGACAATTGATGAAAATGAGACACAGCTTGAAATGGTTAAAAGATTGGAATTAGACGCTGAGGCACATAAAAAACTGATCCACTACTGTAATGAAAGGGGCATAATGTTTCTTTCTACTCCCTTTGATATTGAAAGTATTGAATTGCTAGATAAGCTTGGACTCAAAATAATTAAAATACCTTCAGGGGAAATCACCAATCTGCCGTATTTAAGAAGAATTGGTAGCCTTAAGAAAAAGATAATCCTTTCAACCGGAATGGCTGATTTGGAAGAGATCGGAAAAACCTTAGGCGTACTCATAGAATCAGGAACACCAAAGGATTATATTACGGTCTTGCATTGTAATACTGAATACCCGACTCCATTTGAAGATGTTAATCTGATAGCTATGCTTACAATCCGTGATACATTCATGGTCAATATAGGATATTCCGACCATACTCTGGGTATAGAGGTACCGATTGCTGCCGTTGCTCTTGGGGCCAATGTTATAGAAAAACATTTTACACTTAACAGAAGTATGGAAGGTCCGGACCATAAAGCATCCCTTGAACCTGACGAGCTCAAAGATATGGTGATAACAATCAGGAATATAGAAAGAGCCCTTGGAGATGGCGTAAAGAAACCTTCTCCGTCTGAATCGAAAAATATGCATGTGTCAAGAAAGAGTATAATTGCATCCACTAATGTTAAAAAGGGAGATGTGTTTACAGAGAATAATATTACCACAAAACGCCCAGGGACCGGTATAAATCCAATGGAATGGGATATGGTAATAGGGAAAAAGGCTATCAGGAATTTCAAGGCAGATGAACTGATAGAGATGTAAAGGAAAGTAGATATTTCCTTTATAGAGACTTATATGCAGTGTCGCCTTTGGAAACTTGTATGTGGGGGGATATGTCTCCTTCATACTTGTAAAAATACAATTGGAGAAACCGTTTTAGTCACGGATACAAGTGGTTTTTCAGGAAGCAATTTGCTTTGCAATTTAGTAAATAAAGTTATAAAAATAATCTATTGATTGCTATCCACCAATCTCAATTCCTGCCATGGGTTCCGTATTTATTCAAAATGTTGAAATCTGATATCTTTGTTTTGTTGGATGATGTGCAATTCCAGAAGAATGGCTTGCAAAATAGAAATCAGATTAAAACACCTAGTGGTGCTATATGGCTAACTCTTCCTGTAAAATTTAGACTGGGAGACAAAATAAATGAGGTAGTAATCTCTAATGAAATAAGTCTGAATAAAATTATAAAAACAATTACGCATAATTACAAAAGAAGCCCTTTTTACAGCGATGTTTTGCCGCTTATAGAGTCTGTATTTCATAAAAATGACAAGTTGCTTTTAGATATTAACAACAAGCTTTTGACAGGTATATTGGATTTAATAGGTTTTTCATGCAATATTAGATACTCAAGTCAGATAGAAACGACACAAGTAAAAGATGATCTTGTAATTGAAATAATTAAATACTTTGGAGAAAAGGAGTATTTGAGTGGGAAAGGCGCATTGGATTATATGGATTTAAATAAGTTCAAAAAAGAAGGTATCCGTGTATTTACCTATGATTATGAATATGTTGAGTATCCGCAACAGTGGAACAGGCAGCAAGGCTTTATTCCAGACCTGTCGGTATTAGATTTGTTATTCAACAACATAAATAGGGCCGGATGTTATATTCAGGATAATGGAATAGTAAAACCTTTGGCTTAGCCTAAGTGAAATAAAGTTTTGGTGATAACTGGAATTCGTTCTGGATATAGAGGAGAGAAGAACTTCACTGTCACTTTTTGATCTGTTTTAAAGATAATAACTTATGAGAATATTACTGGTAATATACGATAACGGTTCATTTATTAACTTTTTCCCGATGGGTATGGCATATATTGCATCGGTTCTCTTGAGAGAAGGTTATGAAGTAGAGGTTTATAATCAGGATAAATTTCATTATCCGGACAAACACCTCACGGGATATTTAAACAAAAATGTATATGATGTTGTTTGTGTAAGCGTTATAGCAGGGTACTATCAGTACCAAAAACTGTTGAAACTGTCAGAAGCAATAAATAAATCCAAGAACAGGCCTTTTTATATCATTGGAGGCCATGGCCCGTCACCAGAGCCTGAATATTTCATGAAGAAAACAAAAGCGGATGTTGCTGTTATTGGCGAAGGCGAGAGGACAATTGTTGAGCTTATGAAGGCTATCGCAGGGCGAAAATCTTTGAACAAAATTAAAGGAATTGCTTTCAGGGGTGGTAAAAAAATAACAGTTAATCCCAGAAGGACTCTAATAAGGGAGATAGATAGTATAGAATTTCCGGCATATAAACTTTTCCCTGTAGATTATTATAAATTGATGAGAATACACCCTCACGTAGCTACCACTGATTTTGTAATTCCTGTTATTTCTGGTAGAGGATGTACGTTCAAATGTAATTTCTGTTATAGATTAGATAAAGGGTTCAGGGCGCGGAGTCCTGAACGAATTGTGGAAGAGATTAAGTTTTTGAAGGCAGAGTATGGAGTAACATATGTTGCCTTTTCTGATGAATTATTAATGACCTCAATAGAGAGAATAGTTGGTTTATGCGAAAGTTTTATCAAGGCCCGCTTAAATATCAGATGGTATTGTAACGGCAGATTAAACTATGCGAAACCAGCGGTTTTAAAGATGATGAAAAAAGCGGGTTGTGTGTTCATAAATTATGGTATTGAAGCTATGGATGACACGGTACTGAGAAATATGAAGAAAGGGTTGAGGGTTAAGCTGGTTATCAAAGGTGTTGAAGCGACATTGGATGCTGGAGTCAGTCCCGGATTAAACATTATCTGGGGAAATATCGGGGACGACAAAGAAACACTAAATAAGGGGGTTGAGTTTTTGCTAAAGTATGATGATGGTGCTCAATTGCGCACTATTCGACCTGTGACTCCTTATCCCGGCTCACCACTCTACCACTATGCAATTGAGAAGGGGTATTTAAGAAATTGTAAAGATTTTTATGAGAATAAGCATGTAAATTCAGACCTGTTGACTGTCAATTTTACAGATATGAATGACGAGGAATTCCACAAATGTCTGCTGGACGCTAATACAAGGTTGCTGACAAATTACTATCAGAATAAAATGAAGAGCTCTATTAGGCAAACTAAAACACTTTACCTGAAGAGAGATACTTCGTTCAGGGGCTATCGCCAGCATTAAGGATTTCCATGCAATGAAAAAAATTATTGGCATAACAGGTTGTCGCTCCGAATATGACATTATTTATTCTGTTTTAAAGGGAATGCGTGATGATGGTGGATTTGATGTCTCCTTGATTGTTGGTGGGGCTCATCTGTCGGATAACTATGGATATACGGTTTCGGAAATTGAGAAAGATGGCTTCTTGATCGTTGACCGTATTCATAGCCTCATCGATAGCGATAGGGAAGTAGGTAAGGCCAGAGGAGCAGGGATTCTTATGATGGGACTTAGCGACTCTCTGGATAGACTGCAGCCTGACTATGCAATGGTTGTTGGTGACAGGGAAGAAGCTATAGTAGCAGGGATCGTTTGTACGTACTTGGGTATACCACTTATACATCTTGGCGGTGGAGACCGTACTGAGCCTGAGGCAGGAGATGTTGATGAGCCAGTAAGGCATGCAACTTCAAAGCTTGCAAATCTGCATTTCGTTATGAATGAAGATCACAAGAAACGGTTAATCATGATGGGAGAGGAACCTTGGCGTGTATATAACACCGGTAATCCTGCTCTTGACCGTTTTAAGGAAATTGAAAGAATGGAGAAGAAGGAGATTTTAAAGTATTTCCAATTCAATTATGAAGAAGACATAGAAAAACCTTTAATCCTGGTAATACAACATGTTATTAGCGGTGAAGTTGCAGATGGGGTAAGACAAATTGAAAGTACACTGGAGGCAGTAACAGGATTGGAATATAACTGTATTATAAATTATCCAAACAGTGATATGGGTAGCAGGGAGATAATAAATACCATTGAGAGTTACAAAAAGCTGCCTAATGTTAGGGTAAGCAGAAATATCCCGAGAAAAGAGTTTGTTAATTTGCTCGGAAATATTGATTTATTAGTTGGGAATTCAAGTATGGCTTTATTAGAGGGTTCATTTCTCAGGATTCCGGCTATTAATGTAGGCGAAAGAAATCGTAACAGGATAAATGGAGGCAATGTTGTTTTTGTCGATGCTGAGGTTGATAAGATCCAAGATATGATTAAGAGTATTGTCTGTGATAAAGAGTTTGCAAGTAGATTGAAAGATTGTAAGCAAGTCTATGGGAATGGTAACACATCAGAAAAGATAGTGGATTTCATGAAAAGGCTGAATAGAACAAGAAAAGAGTTAACGGCAAAAAATATTACTTATTAAATGAAGTTGATATGCTAAGGATTCAGACGATATGAGTGAAACTATTAAACTAGACAGAAAAGAAGAGATGCAGGCATATATCGAGAACTTTACAGATATGCCGGACCGTCTTCTAAAATATAATGAGATCCTTCTTGAAGGAGAGGATGCATATTCAGAGTGTTACCAGGATACTATGTCATATCGCCGATTGGCTGTTGCACTGACTACACGTTGTAACCTCTCCTGTAAATGGTGTTACCGCTTTGATCCTCAGTATAAAAGTATTTTAAACAAAGATCTGGATCTTAACTTATTTGAGGAATTTGTAAAAAATACACAGGGAATGTTTAGAATGGTTCACCTTGCTGGATTGGGAGAGCCTACATTATATCCAAGATTGGTAGAGACCATCAGACTGTCTAAGAGACTTTCGGATAATGTAAAACTTACAAGCAATGGGGTATTGCTTACTCCTGAGAATGTTAACAAGTACATAGATGCAGGCCTAACTCATGTAGAGATAAGTATTGATGCTTTTGACAATGAAAAACTCAAAGAATTTCGTGGGGTAGACCTGGAACATATTTCTAAGGTTGTTTTCTACATTAGCGAGAAGACAGACCTTCACCTTCAAATAAACTCAGTGGTTTCAAGCAAAAACTTTCAATTGCTAATAGATATGGTTCATGTTTTTAACAAGGCAAAGAATATTAAAATCTGGCACACCATTCCTCTTTTTGAAACATCTCAAATGCGTGAAAATGGAATTACGCCTCTTAATATAAAAGATTATCAAGATCTGTTATTGAGTCTAAATAAGAAAATAGTAGAGGAGGGTCTAGAATGGAAGTTGTATCCCAATGCTTATGGTGTACGTCTTGATCCGGTAATTGAGATGAAAAGAAGGCGAAATATCTGTTTTTCCTGTTTTGAGGATCCATACATTAGCGTAAAAGGGCGATTTAATTTTTGCTCAAGGCAAGAATATAATTCGGTAGCAGATATCTCTACAGGTTTTGAGAAAGCATGGAATCATCCTTCACTACTGAAATTCAGGAAGAACATGCTAAGAGGTATTTATCCAGAGTATTGTGGGAAATTATGTTTTTTAGAAGATAAAACCACAAAAGATAAAATCTTATCTGGTTCCTAGTCAAATTTGAGATTTCTCTCAGTAGTCATATGTATAAAGATAAAAAAATTCTTTCATTTATTGGTGCCCGTTCCGGTTCCAAAGGTCTAAAAAATAAAAATATAATTGATTTTGCCGGAAAACCGCTAATTAACTGGGCAATAGAATCTTCATTAAATTCAAAGTACATAGACCACACTATAGTGTCAACAGATAGTAAAGCAATAGCCGAAGTAGCGAGGAATGCTGGGGCGAATGTACCATTCCTGCGCCCACCAGAGATGTCCGAAGACGATTCGCCACTCTCAGATGCTATCAATCATTGTCTGGATTGGATATATAAGAATACTGATTATGTATTTGACTTTATAATCGTGTTACAACCTACTTCACCACTACGGAAAACAGGACATATTGATCAGGCAATAGAATATTATTTTAATAAAAAAGGATCAAATATAGATACTCTTGTTTCAGTAATTCAAATATCAGGAAAATTCGGATGGATTGTTAAGGGAGCAGAAAACGGGTATATAGATTACTGTTTTGATTTGCAACGACTCAAAACTGTTCGTCAATCTATGGAAAAATACTTTTTGCCGAATGGGGCCATATATTTTGGAAATGTGCAGTCAGTTTCAAAGGACGGTTTCTTCTCAGAACGTACTTTATACTACACAATGAAAGATGAGGATTCTGTGGATATTGATACACAAGAGGATTTGGAAAAGGGGTTAGAAATTATTCGTAGAACGACAGGTGGGGAAAGATAAAGTCAACAATTACAACGGAATACTAGAAGCTGATGTCAATAAGGAGATTAAGGCAGCCGTTGTGTACGTAGTTAATATGAATAGAGAAAATCAAGCATGAAAGAGGAACGATATTTTACAAATAAGTACCAGCAAAAGATATATTTCATCGAAGGTTATTTTGACAGGTTTAAAAAAGGATTTATAAACTACCATAAAAAGGTGGGTATGTCTAAAGAGCAGATGGTCAAGGAAGAAAATGAGGCAAAAGAAAATAAAAGAAGATTGGGTTATAATGGTTTCCTCCATAGGCATGCTAGAGTTGCAGTTTTAAAGGAGATGCTTGAAAAGTATGGGTTACGCAATTTCAAGTGTAGCCTGGATGTTGGCACCAGTCATGCGCTGATACCACGTTTAATGAAGGCTTTTGGGATAGTAAAAAAAGCTGTTGGATTGGATATTATTGATAGAAGTTATCAAATTAGCTCAAAAAAGATCTTGCGCTATGAAAAAATGCTGAAAAGAAGATATTTCATAAATCGATTAGTAAGAAGTGTAAACTCTGGAAGAGGAGACCTGTTTGATGATCAGTTTCTGTCTACTTATTCAGAATTTGGCTTCAGGCTGAATGAGATGTCTATGCACCCTAAAATTGCTAATAGAAATCTTGAGCTTGATAAAATGATAGTAGGAGATATATATGATCATATTGGTGAATATGACTTAATTACATTTTTTTGTAGTGATAACTATTTTGATATTAACTCTCTTTTTCAAAAATGTTCCAGTTTGTTATTAGAAAAAGGTGTCTTGTTTATGTATGTCAATTCCTGGTGGGATATAGTTAATCATACGTTATTGCCTGGACATTTTCCTTATGCAGTGGCCAGACTGGAAAAAGATGATTGGATACGCTACTGTAAACAATATCATTCAGATCATTTTGAGGGTATGCTTAAGACATATGAATGCTTAGAACATTATAATCTTACCGTTAGCCAATATATTAAGCTGGCAAGTGATCACGGCCTTGTTTTAGTCGGTTATGACCGCTGTATTCATAATGCGCCTCATAGCAGAAGATCAAAACTGTCAGCCAACTATATAGAATCTTTTTTTGAGAATTCTTATTTAAGTGAAGTCTTGTCTAATATTCGGATGTTTAGAGATGATATAAGGATTGAGGATTTACAGACAAGTGGTTTTTTTCTTGTTTTCCAAAAGAAAGAAAATAAAGGAAGACTGGAAATAAATGAAGACTTTATCCAGAAAATGGACCAGGCGGGGTTGTATTCCGGTAGACAGCTTTCCTTAAAACCAATGATTAAAAAGTATTTAAACCGTTTTCGTGAGTAGTTTAAAGTGTATTGGTAGTCAAATTAGAAAATGATGAAAGTAACTGGAAGAAGCTGGCTGTTATATACATCATGTCTACATGAAAAGAGGAATTTAACAGAGGGTATATTGATTATATTACTAAATGGCTTAAAAACCTAAGGCAGGAGGGGTGGATATATGGAAAAATTCAAGAGATATGTTCCTATAGATTATTCAAAATATGAAAAGGAAGAAGGGCCGTTTGAGGCCAAGTATGGCTTGCCGGAAAAAGTGAAGTTTTGTAAAAGATGCTTGATTTCTAACCAGAGACCAAATTCTGAGACCGAGCATACTCACAATATAGAGACCAGCAAGAAAACAGTCGTTTTTGATGACGAAGGTGTGTGTGATGCCTGTCGATTTGCTGAAATTAAACATGCAGATTTTGATTGGGATAAGCGTGAAAGAGAACTGTCTGAGTTATGTGACCGGTTTAGAAGGAGTGATGGAGAGTATGATTGTCTTGTTCCAGGTTCAGGTGGAAAAGATAGTCATTATGCTGCATATTTACTCAAGTATAAGTATAAGATGCATCCGCTGCTTATGACATTCTCTCCTCACGCTTACACTCCCTGGGGGTGGGATAACCTTCAGTCATGGATTAATGGAGGCTCCTCACACATTATGTATTCTCCCATGGGTCGTGTCTATAGGTTGCTAACAAGGATTGCATTTGAAACCCTTCTTCATCCACTTCAACCTTTTATATTCGGACTCAAAAATATGGCTCCTAAAGCGGCTATTACTTATAAGATTCCATTAGTATTTTATGGAGAAAATGAAGCGGAATATGGTAATCCCATTGACGAAAACAAAATCTCTTTGCGTGATGCCAGGTACTACTCGATTGAGGACAGGTCAAAGGCTTATTTAGCCGGAACCCCTATTAGTGAACTAATTGACTCTTTTGGCTTAGAGGAAGCGGATCTAAGAATATTTTTACCTCCTCGACCTGAAGAATTGGAGACAAACAGGATACAAGTCCATCAACTTGGTTATTATCTGAAATGGCATCCACAGCGCGCTTATTATTATGCGTCTGAACAAGGTGATTTTAAACCTTCTCCAGAAAGGTCAGTTGGTACGCATACTAAGTATAGCTGTATTGACGACAAAATGGATGATTTTCACTATTATACATATTTTATGAAATTTGGTATGGGGCGAGAGACACATGAGGCTTCGCAGGAAATTCGTTCCGGAGATATTACCAGAGAGGAGGGTTTGGCTCTGGTCAAAAGATATGATGGAGAATTCCCGAAACGATTTAGTGAAGACTTGTTCAGGTATATGAGTATCGAACCCAAGGAGTATCCAGTTGCATCACAAATGTTCGAACAGCCTACCATGGATCTGGATTATTTCTTGCACCTGACAGAAAGATTTCGTTCACCGCATCTTTGGAAATACAGAAACTCAGAATGGGAATTAAGGCACAAGGTGATTGATGAGATGCAAAGTACAGAGGATGGACATGAGGAGGAAGCCAGGGTGTGGCAGGGAAATGTTTATAAGCCCTTTAAGTAACCTGGAATTGATCACTTGAGTAATATAAGGATTATTGCCCGGCTAGATATTAAAGGGGCTAATCTTATTAAAGGGATAAGCCTTGAAGGTCTGCGTGTAGTTGGAAACCCCAATGAATATGCCTTACGGTATTATCAAGAGGGTATAGATGAGATTATTTTTATTGACGCAGTTGCTAGCCTCTATAGGCGTAATAACCTCAAAGAGATAGTAAGGCGTACCGTAAACGAAGTGTTTGTTCCGATTACAGTGGGAGGAGGGATTCGCTCGGTTGATGACGCGAGGGAGATTCTTTCTAATGGGGCAGACAAGGTTGCCGTCAATACTGCTGCAATATGGCGGCCAGAGTTGATTACTGAGATCTCCCATAGATTCGGTTCGCAGTGTCTAGTCCTTTCGGTACACGCCAAAAGAGACAATAAAGGAAGCTGGGAGGCACTGGTAGATTATGGCAGAGAAC
>Ga0233429_1005368_pt1 | contig 10688 bp, 5 predicted proteins | sample SI_118_April2016_3_FD_179879 | JGI IMG/M metagenome (GOLD analysis project Ga0233429, IMG submission 179879) | Seawater microbial communities from Saanich Inlet, British Columbia, Canada - SI_118_April2016_135_MG | ecosystem: Environmental > Aquatic > Marine > Inlet | place: Canada: British... | reverse complement strand
ACATATTCGGCCAGCGCGCCATTGCCAGCGGTACCCATCACCTGCGTCCCTGGCACCAAGCCCTCGACATCATCTGAGATGGCCTCAATCACGCCGGAAAACTCCATGCCGGGCGTGAAGGGCAGGGGATCTTTCGTCTGATAGAGACCCCGAACCTTGAGCCCCTCGACAAACCCGACGCTGGCCGCTTTTACCTTGACCAGCACCTGACCAGCACCAGGGACAGGTGTCTGAACTTCCTTGATCTGGATGTTTTCGATCGAGTCATATTGTTCAACCAGAACTGCGCGCATATTTCCCCTTACCTTAAACAGGCTCCACCTGGTTACCCTCTGAAATGTTGAGGTCAGCGTCGGCATCATTGTTTCCTTGAATACTACATGCCGAACAGTCCCTGTTATTGTCAATCATTCCAGAGAAAACTCATTTTGACGCACCAGATACAACCTATTATCCAGAAGTTGATTTGTTTACGCTTAGAGCGCGGTCATAGTTGATCTGACAAGTCATCTTCTGACCATTTGGCCCCGATTTCGCCAATTTGTGACTCCGCTTCAGTTTGATGCGCCACCTGATACTTCATCCTATGGTGAGACCAGGTTATTTCCGCTAATCTCAGTCTGACGATTGGGTGGGGCGGTGGTGAAAAGCATGGAAAACCGAAGGTTGGCGGCAGTTCTTATTGCCGACATTGCAGGTTATACGCGTCTGGTCGAACAGGACACGGATGCGACGGTCGCTGCACGGAAAGCTGTGCGTGCCGAAGTTATTGAACCTCGGGTCGCCGAATTTTCAGGACGTATTGTCAAACTGACAGGGGATGTTTTTTGGCCGAGTTTGCATCCGTTCAGGACGCGGTCCCCTGTGCCCTTGCCATGCAAAAAGGGCTGGAGAACTGATACATCCATTAAGCACAATGGCCGAGGCGTTTGATGGCAAGGCATCCTGGGGGGTGGGAATGAATTCATTGTCGAAATTTGCTTACGATCCAGATGACACTGACGAAGTGCGTCTGGAGAAAGCAGCGATCCTGTTGGTATCCGGTTCCTGTGTCATGGCTGGTTGCGTCTGGGCGCTGATGTATTTCCTGGTGTTCGGCTTGGGGCTGACAACAACCTTGCCCATTTTGTTCGCGGCGATTGTCTCGTCTTCGCTACTGGTTTCGCATATCAGCAAGAATATCCGCTACGCGATTTATTCCCAGATCGTTTGCATCATCTACATTACGTTTTTCGTTCAATGGAGCATTGGCGGTGTATTTGAGTCAGGGTTTGTCCTGGTCTGGGCGCTTTGTGGACCTATTGTCGCCCTGATTTTTCTGCCGATCAGACAGGCTGTGGTCTGGTTCGGGCTTTATTGCGTGAACATTCTTATCACATTCTTTTTCGATAACGATTTTTCGTCCAACGGCCTGGATGTCAGTGACGCGACACAACATATCTTCGCCCTTTCGAACATCCTGATATCGTCATTGGTTATTTTCGGCTTTGCTGGATATTTTGTTAACAAGGCTATAGCTGCCGAGCGAACATTAACTGGCGCGGTTGATGTTATGGCGGAGGGATTTGCCTATTTCGATAACGAAGACCGATTAAAAATATTCAACGAAAAATTTGCGCTTTTTACAAAGGTGGGACCCGAACTAAGGACCGGCGTTCGGTACGAGGATTTGTTGCGGCAACGCGTAAAGTTCGGGTTTGCTGATGGCACCGATATTGAGCTTGAAGAATACATTGAAGACAGAATGCGAATGCACCGCGAATCCCGTAACCAATACATTTCAAATTTTTCTGACGGAACGTGGCTGATGGTCAATCAATCGCAAACCGTGGACGGTGGTTCTGTAACTGCACTTACAGATATTTCCGAACTTAAGCGGGTCGAAAATGAACTGGCGGAAAAGAAAGCTCAGCTTGAGGGTATTGTCGAAAACATCACCGAGGGGCTGGTGTGCTACGACGCCGACCAGCGCCTGATCCTGTGCAACTCGAAATATCGGGAATTTTATGGCTACGCCCTGGAGGATGTCGCACCTGGCACTCCGTTCGAGGATCTGGTTCGACTGGATGTGCAGCGTGGCGCTGTCGATGACGACGGCACATATGAACAGAATTGGATAACTTATCGCAAAGGGGTTGAGAAGAAGGGAACACGCGACATTGAGCTAAAAGATGGCAGATGGTTGCAGGTCCGTGAGCGTTCAACGGCGAGCGGTACCGTTAGCGTTCAAACTGACATCACCGAACGCAAGCGGGCCGAAGGAGAACTGAACAGCGCCAAAAAGGAATTGGAAGTTGCCCACCGGCAAGCAAACGATCTCTTGATAAATGCCATACCCGGAACCATCGCCGAACGCCTGAAAGACAATCCCGGGCAACTGATTGCCGACCGCCATGCTGATGTTTCGATCATGTTTGCCGACGTCGCAGGTTTCACAGCCTTGTCCGCCAATCAAGACCCTGCAGAAACCGTCAATTTGCTGAATACCCTGTTCAGTGAATTTGACGACGTTTGCGATGCAGCGGGGATCGAAAAAATCCGCACGATTGGCGATGGCTACATGGTGGTTGGTGGCGTACCAAAGCCGCTTGCAGACCACCCCGTGAAAATGATTGAGGCCGCGAAAAAGATTCTCGACATTGCCTGTCGCCACAACATTGACATTCGCATTGGCATCAATAGCGGTGAGGTCGTTGCAGGAATTGTCGGCGTCCGGCGCTTTCATTATGACGTCTGGGGTGACGCCGTGAATATCGCCGCCCGAATGGAAACAACTGGCAAAGTTGGAAAAATCCACGTCAGTTCCGGTTTTGCTGAACGACTGGGAGATAAATATCCGCTCAAAAAGCGTGATCCTATAAATATCAAGGGAAAAGGAACCATGCAGACCTGGTTCGTTGAGGTGGGCGCTGGTTGAAGTGTTTCTTCTGACCCAACCCGGACTATTTGGTAGTTCAGGTTTCTATAGACCCATTTGCCAAATCAACGGGTGAAAATTGTTGGGAACCAGTCGTCCCGCAATTTGTCATCAACCTTCATTCCATGACCGGGAAAGGGCGGTGATGTTGGCCCTGCACGTTCGATATATCTGGCATCATCACCGACAAAGCGTAACGAAAATGCCCGGCGACGTAGTGGCGTATTGTTGCCCCGTGCGCCATGTAAAATGCCATAATCAAATGCAACCGCATCACCTGGTTCCATTTCCCATTCCACAATCGGCATCTGTTCGATGTCCGGATCGGGAACAGGCATGTAGACATCCTCGCCTGCGTAAAAATCTTCGTTGGATTGCCAGCGCACGGGCAAAACAGGTTTATCCCATTTGTGAGACCCGACCACGCAGCGTAAGGATGCTTCACGTACGGAATCCATGGGCGACCAGAAACTGACGGTCTGTTTGCCCTCCACAAAGTAATATGGCCTGTCCTGATGCCAGGGCGTTATTCTGGATGTCCCTGGTTCTTTCACAAGGACATGATCGTGAAAGATTTGTGATGTGCGGGATTTCATCAGGTCGGCGGCTACTTCAGCTGCAGGTGAGTTTCGTACCGTCTGTTCGAACTCTGGAATTCTGTTCCAATTGCAATAATCATCAAAAAACCGTCCAGCCTCACCTTCATCCAGATTTTCGGACGCATAGATGCCTGGCTCATTTATATTTGTTTCAATACCCTTGCGGATTGCACCCACATAGTCGGCAAATAGTGCCTTGATGAGGACGACACCGTCGCGTTGAAATGTATCAATATGGTTTTGTGTAATCGTCGCATGCATACCGTCTGTCTCCAGTCACAGGGGCTCCAGAACAATAAATTTCAAACCAACCAGATAATCCAGGGTCGAAAAGGATGTAAACAAGTCTGCCACTAACCTGACTGAGACGTCTATCTATTCCTTTTCCCAACGCCGCCGAAGGATACGCCGGATAAATCCGCCATGTCACTCTTCCAGGTGGTGAGGTCACGGTGTGCAAACTGTGACAAATGATTGTGCCCACATGCGCGCGCCAGGACTTGCATCAGATGAACCGAAGCTTCCATGAACGTTGCAAGGCGTGTCGCGCCATTTTCGACATCAAGCAACTTACGTAACTCAGGTTTCTGTGTGGCGATTCCAGCAGGACAATTGTTGGTATTGCACATTCTTGCGGCAACACAGCCAACGGCTTGCAATGCGGAATTGGAAAGGGCGACACCATCTGCACCCAAAGCCATCGCCTTTACAAAATCTTCGGCCGTACGCAACCCGCCCGTGATAATCAACGTAACATCCTGTCCGGATTTGGTATCCAGATGTTTGCGCGCCCGGGCCAATGCAGGAATGGTGGGTACGGAAATGTTATTGCGGAATAGAACAGGTGCTGCACCCGTGCCACCGCCGCGCCCATCGAGGATGATGTAGTCCGCACCTGCCGCGAGTGCAAAATCGATATCGTCTTCAATATGGTTAGCGGAAAGTTTGAAGCCGACAGGAATACCGCCAGAGCGTTCGCGCACTTCGTCGGAGAGACGACGAAAATCATCGGGTGTGTGCAGGTCGACAAATGTGGACGGAGATATGGCGTCCTGACCTGGCGCCAGTCCCCGAACTTCAGCGATTTTTTCTGTAACCTTTGCGCCAGGCAGATGGCCGCCTGTTCCAGTTTTCGCCCCTTGCCCGCCTTTGAAATGAAAGGCCTGAACGTGTTCTGCATGGGCCGGGTCCCAACCAAACATGGCGGACGCCAATTCATAAAAATAACGGCTGTTACTCGCCTGTTCTTCGGACAACATGCCGCCTTCGCCCGAACAGATGCCGGTTCCCGCACGTTCTGCGCCTTTCGCCAGTGCCAGTTTTGCTTCGATGGACAAGGCACCAAAACTCATGTCCGAAACAAACAAGGGAATATCCAGAACAAGCGGCTTTTTCGCTTTTGGTCCAATGACCAGTTCTGTGCCGACCACTGCATCATCCAGCAAAGGCTTTGTCGCCATTTGCGCGGTGAGCATCTGGATATCGTCCCAACTCGGCAAATCACCACGCGGCACGCCCATGGCATCCATAGGACCATGATGCCCCACCCTGGACAGTCCGTTTCGGGCCAGTTCATGAATACGGGCGACTGTCGGCTCCTCCCCTGTCGGTTCGGCTTTTGGTGGGCCGCCGCGATCCAGGTCAGGAATAGAGGCACCGACATCAAAGCCATCCAGCTTCTTATGTGTGCCATCACAAAATGGCGGATTGGCCGAAGCCTTGCACTGGCACAAATATGCATCACCATCACTATCAGCGGTAAAGGCGTGGGGAGACAGGCTCGTTGATTTATGAGAGCCATCACAAAACGGCTGATTTTTTGACAGTCCGCAGGCGCACCAGTGATATGTTTTTCCGGCTTCAAGTTCTGCCTTGGCAGGATTTTTCGCTGCGATCACTGGTTTTGATTTGGTGCTCATGGAAATTCTTTCATTGCGGGTCACTTGTAGTTGCGATTTTCTCAGTCCGGCTTTCGCGCATGAACGAGGTGTGTCAGTCCCGGAATTGTCTGGTCATCCTGGATATCCGCGAAACCGACCTTCTGCATTTCGGCTTTCAGCCATCCAGCGGTGACGGAGTGGGCGTCCGGGGTGAAGGCCATGTGCTGCAGCTGCCACAGTGCTGCGAGATGAGGGCCGGATCGGTCGTCTTCGACCATGAAGTCATGGACAAGCAGTTTTCCGCCCGGTGCCATACAGTCAAAAGCATACTGGATCAGCCGGGGGACGTCTTCTCCGGGAATGCCGCTAAAGAGATAGGACATCAATATTGCGTCCTGCTGTTTTGGCCATTCAGCAGTCAGGGCGTTCGATGGAATATATCGCACACGGTCGACCAGATTGGCTTCCGTGATGAAGCGCCAGCCGATTTCACTGACATTCGGAAAATCGATGATCGTTGAAGATAGATCGGGGTTGGCTTCCAGCAAGCGGATTGTCATGGCACCTGTACCGCCACCAACATCAAGCAGTTCTCGTGCACCGCTCAGATCAACCATGCGTGCAATCGTGCGACCCGGCCCCAGAGATCCAGCGTGTTGGGCGTTGCTGTACAAAGCAGCCTGGGTTGGGTCCGACATCCAGTGCTGATAGGAATCGATAGCATCTGGAGCCAGGGTCCCGTCGAGTACTTCGTTCAGTTGCTGCAGGAAAGGGTACATCTGTTGGTCAATCTGGTAGCGAAGATAATCGCCGAAGTCATATTTTGATTCCTGCGATAAAAAGGCCTCTGACCCCGGTGAATTGGAGTACTTTTCATCTTCCCAGCCGACCAGGCCGATACTGTACAGCGCTGTCATCAACGTTGTGACTCTGTTCTCGGGAACGCCGGATTTGTCGGATATTTCGCGACAGGTTTTGGGCCCGTCTGCGAGATGGGTGAAGACATTGATATGCAAACCGGCAAACAACGCCTTGGACGCCATAAATCCAAAGGCAATTCGGGAGATTTCTTCAGCACTGTTAACTACATTCACGGACATATTGATCGTTGGCTCCTGTTAAACGGGATTTCTCAAAAAAGGTTTTCCGGGTGATCCGGTCGCAATAAAACCGTGTTTTCGCGTTTCCACGTAAACCAACATCCAACCAGGGCATTTCCGGTGTTATCGGAAGTGCTTCTGCTTCGCTTTTTGGCGCATACCAATGGTTTGAGGCAATGCTGCATCTCCGGTGAACCCGGAAATACTCCAAAAGGCGCAGGTTGTTCTCGAAAGCCCGTGAATGGCGGAAGGACACCGCTGGCATATGAGCCGTTGTCGTCGCCGGATGTGCACAGCAACAACAAATCGGAAGGGCTTGTTTTCGAAGGGTGGCTACACCCTAAGGATTAAACCGGCTATGTCAAACGAGCGGCCCGGTGAGGCAAGGCAAACAGACGAGTCCGACGACTGAATTTAGCTATTTCACATTGTTAGTCGAGGTCGCGGTATCGAAATTTAGCTGCGGTCATTTTTCCTCAAACATCACTGAGACGGTACTCTCGCCACCCAGTAGGCGCTTGAGGTGGAAACTGGCGAGTGGATCTTCGCCATATTCACCGACCAGCGCGGCAAAGGATTGATAAGCCCCAGGGTCTTCTGACCTGAGCATTTCATAAGCCGCCTGATAGGCAGCTGTGGAAGGATGGTTGAACTGTGTTTCCGTCAGTGGCTGCCAGGCCATCATTGCCTCGGTCTTGCCCTTCAATATCAGTTCCCCCACGGGGCGGCCCTTGAAACCATCGGTCAAATCCACGGCGGATTGCGACACGCAGATGGTCGTGCCCAGATGTTTGTTGACGCTTTCCAGCCGGGCGGCAGTATTTACGGCGTCGCCATGGGCGGTATAGTCAAAAAAACTGTCGCCCCCGAAATTGCCCACAATAGCGGATCCACTGTTAACGCCAACCCGGGTTGGATGCAGTGCGAAACCTTCCCTGTTTTTTGCGGTGATGAATTCAGTCGAAAATTCGTCAATGGCGAGGGCGCATTGCACGGCCCTGGCGGCATGATCGGGTTGCTCAAGCGGGGCACCAAAAATCGCGTGCACGGCATCACCAACTATCTTTGTCACTGTGCCATCGTGGCGGAACACGATATCCGTCAGCGCGCCCAGATATTCGTTTAATATACCAAAAACCTGCGATGGTTCGGTTTTCTCGACAAAAGGCGTGAAGTTCGCAAGATCTGTAAACAGAAATGTAGCGACGCGGCGTTCACCATCCCCATCCAGGAAATCCGGATTTTCCTCCAGCGCCTGAATGACGTTGGGTGAAAAGAAGCGGGATAATGTCTCTCGGTCCTTTTCGGCGCTGTTTTTGGCGGCCTCCATCTCATTCAGCATTGTCATATGCTCAATGGTTTTATTGATGGTGGCTTCCAGATCATCAAATTTGATAGGTTTGGTCAAAAAATCAAAGGCACCACGGTTCATGGCCGTGCGAATATTGGTCATGTCCCCATAGGCTGAGACGATGACGGCAGCCAGATGGTCAGGCAGCTCGTTCAGTTGTCCCAGCAAGGTCAGTCCGTCCATGCGCGGCATGTTGATGTCGGAAATTACCATCAACACGTCGTCTTCTTCCGCCAACACTTCCAGGGCATGTTGCCCGTCGCGGGCAAAGACAAAACTCATTTCCCCCTTGCGAATCTGGCGACGGAAGTTCTGCGTGACCAACAGTTCCAGATCGGGTTCGTCATCCACTACCAATATTCTTGCCGTCATAAAGAACAAATTCCCAAAAATCCGCTGGCTAAATTGCCATTGGTAAAGTTATCGCGAACTCGGTAAATATTCCGGTTTCGCTTTCGACTTCGAATGTACCGCCATGTTGTTTAGTGACGATGTCAAAACTCAATGATAAACCCAGTCCCGTTCCTTCACCGGCGGGCTTGGTGGTGAAAAAAGGTTCAAAAATGCGGTCCCGCACGTGATCGGGAATACCAGAGCCGTTGTCACGCACTGAAATCCGGATGTGTTCACCATCGAGACGCGAACTGACGGCGATTTCCGGAGCATAGACACCCCCTTCGGCAGCGGCCCGCTGGGCTGTGGCATACATGCCGTTGGCGAAGATATTCAAAAACACGCGGGACAATTCCTGCTGGTACCCGCTGAAAGATGGCAGGTCGGGCGCCAGCTCCTGAAGCAGTGTAATATTGAAGTCGGAATTTTCTGCGCGCGCGCCGTGATAGGCGAGGTTCAATGCCTCGGCCAGCATGGTGTTGATGTCAAAAGTAATGCGCTCACCGGTTTCATCCCGGGAGTGGGCCAGCATGTTGCGTACGATGCCGTCAGCGCGGCTTCCGTGTTCCTCGATCTTTTCCAGGTTCTGAATGACGGTCTTCATCAGATCGTCAGCTTCTTCGCGATCATCTTCAGCCAGTTGGGGCAGGACAGGAACGATGATTTCCACGAGCTCCTCCAGCATTCCAGCAGAGAGCTTGGCAAAATTATTGACAAAATTAAGCGGGTTCTTGATCTCGTGTGCGATGCCGGCCGCCAGCTGACCCAATGATGCCATCTTCTCAGCATGCACCAGTTTGTCCTGAGCCTCTGTCAATTCATCCAGCGCCTGATGCGCCTGGTCACGGGCGCGGCTCAACTCCGCCGCCTGATTTTTCAGATCGGTAATGTCGGTATAAATGGCGACCAGTCCGCCGTCGGTAGTACGGCGTTCGCTAATCTGCAAAGTCACGCCGCGGGTCAACACTTGTTCGCGACTGCTGCTGGCCACGCGCCGGGCTTCAACTATTTTCGCGTACCAGTCCTCGAAATTGTCAATTTTGGCGGCAAAGATGTTGCGATCCACCGCCGCCTTTATCAAGTTTCCAAAGGGCATGCCGACTTTGGCGTGATCCTGCAACCCCTCAAAAAAGCTTTGAAAGCGCGAATTGGTGATGGCGATCCGGTCCTCGGCATCAAAACAGGCAAAGCCCTCGGGCATTGCTTCAATGGCATCTGACAGGCGCTGGCGGATGGTATCCAGTTCCGTCTTCATTTCCATCTCTGCGGTCACATCTCCGGTGGAACCTATCACCCGAATTGCCTGACCTTCATCGTCATATTCGACATGACCGCGCTGACGCGCCCAGCGCACGGCGTCATCGGAGCGCACAAAACGATATTCGTGCTGGAACTGCTCCTCGCCCCGACTGAAAGTGTCAGCGAATTTTTTGGTGTAGGCCTCACGGTCGTCTGCATAAACACGCGCCATCCATTCTTCGGCTTTGCTCGACAGGATCCCTTCGGCCAGTCCCAACATTTCACTAACAGCTGGTGAATAATAAATATCGTCGCTGACAATGTCCCAGTCGTATACGCCTTCACCGACCACCCGCATGACGGCTTCGTAACGCTGATCACTGGCGCGCAGGCCACTCTCCAGCGCCTTGAAGTTGGTAACGTCATAGTAAGTGACCATGCGTCCGCCATCGGGCAGGCAAACATAAAGCACTTGCAAGGTAGAACCATCCGTCTGTGACAACTCCTGCGGATCGTCAGTGCCGTTCATCAGCAGGGCTGTGCGTTCCTCTACGAAGGCGTCCCAATCGTCTTCATGGGCAGAATATAGACCGGCTTTGCGATTGTGGTTCATCAGCTCGAGCCAGGTGGGTTGGGAGGCGAGAAAGGCTTCATCCATTTGCCACATTTCCCGCACCGGACGGTTGACATAACGTAACCTGAGATCGGCATCCAGAAACATGATACCGTAACTGATGTTCTCCAGCACTGTATTGAATTCAGACAGAATGCGTTCGCGTTCAAGGTTCGCTTCCTCCAGCGCCTGGTTTCTTTCCGCCTCTTCAGTTATGTCCTGAATCAATCCCACCAGACGCACAGCCCGGCCTTTGTCATCCCGTTGGGCTGCGGCCCGGTCGCGCACCCAAATATAGTCTCCGGCATTGTTGAGAATTCTGTATTCGCACTGCAGTCGGACGGTTTCACCCCGGAAATGAGCGCGAATGGCCAGGACATAGGTATCAACATCGTCCGGATGCAACCGCCCGACCCAGGAATCAGAGGTTAAAGATCCGGTTTCAAAGTCAAATAGCTCGTTCAGGCGATTTGAGACATACAGGCTGTTGTCGCTTACTTTCCAGTCGTAAACACCATCACTGGAAGCAAATGTAATAAGCTCATACCGCTCAATCTTCAGACGTTCTTCCTGAGATAAAGTAGTCATGGCGTGGT
>Ga0233429_1005366_pt1 | contig 10689 bp, 8 predicted proteins | sample SI_118_April2016_3_FD_179879 | JGI IMG/M metagenome (GOLD analysis project Ga0233429, IMG submission 179879) | Seawater microbial communities from Saanich Inlet, British Columbia, Canada - SI_118_April2016_135_MG | ecosystem: Environmental > Aquatic > Marine > Inlet | place: Canada: British... | reverse complement strand
GGCAGCATTATATACCATTATTCTGAAGTGCTCCAATAATTTTATTAACAGTTTTCTCGTATTGGTCAGAAGAACGCTTAAAAGAATCCATAACCTTATCTATATCGTGAAGATCAAAAAGTACACGTCGGCCAATTTTAATAGAAGGTATCTTGCCTGTAGACGCCCATTCGTACAATGTCTTTACTGGTAAAGATGTATACCGTGAAGTTGCTTTGATATCTACATATCTTTCTCTATTTAACTCATTTTTATTGTTTGATTCATTTTTCATAATTTTTAACTAAATTGAAACATCGACCTTGATTTCACACTCTACAGAGCTAACAATAAATGACAAATCACTTGGAATTATATCATTGGGTATTTTTGGACTAAACTCAGCTAATATTATTCTTGGTTTACTAGAAGAGATTATCTCGTTTATCCGGTTAGAATATCTAGTCAAAACTAAATATGACCAAACCAGAGTCATTGTGCCATTGAGACTAAACACTGATAAAAAACCTGGAGTATCAATCTCGTCGGTATTTTCATCAATAAGATTAGGAATGTATACAATGTAACCAACAGTTTTATTTGATTTGGAAGCTTTTTTCTTCTGGCTTATTCTTTCCAAGCTGAGCTGATCTTCTACATTTGCATTGCATGCTATATAAGAATCGGTTTTTAGATTGAATTTTATTGCCCGATAAGGCCCATCATACTTAATTTCTTTGGATAATATAATGTATTGCCTGTTGCAATAAAGAAAGAACTTACTCATGTTTTGAAATATTATATTCTCTAATTCCAAACCGCTTTTGAATAACCATCTTTTGTCATTATCCTTATTATCGTTCATTGCAGGTCGAGTTGTATGTAAAATAAGATCGTTGTGTGATAGATTAGACAATTGCGAGGCTTTCGGTTTTTGTCTTTTATAAAGTTTTGGAGGCATGTTGTATAATATGCCTCCAAAGTCATATTCTCCTTTAAGTAATTCAAATAAATATAGGCATGCTGTGCTATCTCTTAACATATGAAGCGTATTTATAATTTTTGGTGGTTGTTTATGGGTTTTGCGAGTTAATACATCAATTGATACTAAGTGTGACCACCAAAAGAATCTCCCTGACTGGTTATTATTTATATTTGTACTCTTCATTAATCCCCCATTTCTTGTATTTTGAATTAAATACCCCTGAGCATGTTATAAATATAACATAGAAAAATAATATTTAGTTATGGAATGCAAACTAGTTTCCGCCGGAAACATTTATCACAAATTGAGCGATCTTGATATTAATCATTCTCGCCCATCAAAAAGTGATGACACGGCTTTGTAGAAAAGATACTATACCTCTATGTGACTATAAAGAATACACTTGAAACAATTCAGATATACTATAAAATCCGTTACTATACAGAAACTGTAGAAGTATTTATATGCATCAACTATACATAACGAACAGATAGTCAAGAAACAGGACTCGCAATCAACATCCTTGATGGTCTAAAAGTAGATTAAGACTTGTAAAAATAAATGGCAAAATCCAAAAAAAACAATAACACTGAAGAGCCGATTAAAAAGCAGCTTTGGAAGGCGGCGGATAAGCTCAGAAAAAATATTGATGCAGCGGAGTACAAGCACATTGTATTGGGTTTGATTTTCCTGAAGTATATATCTGATGCTTTTGAGGAACGTTATGCTTTAATCCAACAAGATGTCTCACAAGGAGCTGACCCTGAAGATAGAGATGAATACCTATCTGACCTTTATGGAGCACCTGTGTTTTTTGTTCCACCTTCTGCTAGATGGAGCTTTTTGCGTACACATGCAAAGCAACCCACAATCGGGAAAACAGTTGACGATGCAATGGACGTGATTGAGCGAGAAAATTCTTCTCTACGTGATGTTCTTCCAAAAGTGTTTGCAAGAGGGAATCTTGACCCAACAAACCTGGGAGGTTTAATTGACCTTATTGGAAACGTTGCTTTAGGAGATGCCAAGGCCAGAAGCGCTGATGTTCTTGGTCATGTATTTGAATATTTCCTTGGTGAATTTGCACTGGCAGAAGGCAGAAAGGGTGGACAGTTCTATACCCCGAAAAGTGTTGTTGAGCTATTGGTGGAAATGTTAGAGCCATACAAAGGCCGTGTGTTTGATCCCTGCTGTGGTTCGGGTGGTATGTTTGTACAGTCTGAAAGTTTTGTGGCAGATCATCAGGGTAAGGTTAATGACATTTCCATATACGGACAGGAAAGCAACCAGACTACATGGCGACTGGCAAAGATGAATCTTGCAATCAGAGGAATAGACAGTTCACAGGTAAAATGGAACAACGAAGGCTCTTTTTTAAACGACAGTCACAAGGACTTAAAAGCCGATTATGTAATTGCTAATCCTCACTTTAATGACAGCGATTGGAGTGGAGATCTTCTCAAAAAGGACGGGAGGTGGAAATATGGCACTCCGCCAGTGGGGAATGCGAACTATGCGTGGATACAACACTTCCTTTATCATCTCAGCCCAAGTGGTCAGGCTGGTTTTGTTCTGGCCAAGGGCTCTTTGACATCAAAGACATCCGGAGAAGGCAGTATACGGAAGGAATTAATTGAAGCCCGTCTGGTGGACTGCATTGTAAATCTTCCAGCGAAACTCTTTCTCAACACACAAATACCAGCATCTTTATGGTTTCTGAGTAGAAAGAAGGCAAACGGCAAATTCCTTAACCGTACCGATGAAATACTCTTTATTGATGCGCGGAACATGGGACACCTGATAAACCGCAGAACACGGGAGTTGTCGGAAGAAGACATTATCTATATATCTGAAACCTATCACAAATGGAGAGACCCTAAAGGTAAGTATGAAGACATTAAAGGCTTTTGTAACTCTGCATCCATTAAGAGAGTAAGAGAACTGGATTATGTGCTTACACCGGGCAGATATGCTGGACTGCCTGACGATGAAGATGATTTTGATTTCAATGAACGGTTTAATAAACTGAAAGTGGAGTTTGAAGGACAGTTGAAAGAGGAAAAAGAAATGAATACTCTAATTATCAAAAACCTTGCAAAGATTAAGGTTGAAAAATAATTTAAGTTAATGTTGCACTTCTTAATTGAATAGGGAATTCCTATATTAAGAGTAGGAGAATAAAAGACGATGACTGAATATGATAAGCTAAAGAAATCATTACAACACCTGGAGCAGCAGTACGCGAACTATTTATCGATGAATGAACGTGATAATCTTTCAGATCTGGATAAGGATGCAATCAGTGAATCTGTTGTGCAAAGGTTTGAAACCTGTTATGACACCCTCTGGAAACATTTGAAAAAGTATTTGGAAGAAGAGGTTGGATTAGTGGCGCCTAATAGCCCTAAGCCAATTTTCCGCTTAGCCTATGAAAATAGTATTGTTGAGGAGGTTGAGAATTGGTTTGAGTACGCACAAGCTAGAATTGACACTGCGCATGACTATAATGAAGAGAAGTATATGGCTACTTTGGGAAAAACAGGGGATTTTATCCAGGATGCAATTGATTTGTATAAAGTAATGACAAAAGAATCATGGTAAAAGAGATTCAAATTGATGTAGAGTCAAAACAGCTTGCGGTCATCAAGAAAGTCCTTAAGCAGCGTATCGCCTATAAAACGGTGTGGGCTTATGGTTCACGGGTCAATTGGACAGCAAACCAATACTCCGATCTAGATTTAGTGATTTTTGAAATTAATACCGTAAAACTGGGAGAGTTGAAGGAAGACTTTGCCGAAAGCGATCTGCCTTTTACCGTTGATATTATGTCCTGGGGGAAAATACCGGAGAATTTTAAGAATAAAATCCGTAAAAAATTTGTGGTATTGCAGAAGAAACCTGAATTAGAAGGCTGGAATAATGGGGCTTTAAGTGATTTTGCTGACGTTATTATGGGACAGTCACCAAAAGGAGAATCTTGCAATGCTAATGGAAATGGAAAACCTTTATTAAATGGTCCAACTGAGTTTGGAGTAAAAAGCCCTCATCCACTTCAATTCACGGAAGACCCAAAGAAGTTATGTAAAGAAAATGATATTCTATTCTGCGTAAGAGGATCAACCACAGGAAGAATGAATTGGGCAGATCAGCAATATGCTATTGGTAGAGGTATTGCGGCTATTAGACATAAAGAAGGAAGCAGTTACAAACACTTTGTCAGAGGAATAATTGACTTCAACTTACCGGGTTTATTAGTAAGTGCAACAGGCTCTACTTTTCCTAATATATCTAGGGATCAATTAGAAGATTTAGTTGTTTTAATCCCCCCACCTCACGAACAAAAAGCCATCGCCTCTATCCTTTCCAGTCTTGACGACAAAGTAGACCTGCTCCATCGCCAGAACAAAACTCTCGAAGCCATTGCTGAAACGCTTTTCAAGCAGTGGTTTGTGGAGGAAGAACAGGAGAATTGGGCGGTTGAGTGTTTGGGTAATATTGCTGACATAAACCCCGCTTATGAACTAAAAAAAGGGGAGGTTTCAACATACGTTGAGATGAAAAATGTAAGTACTTCAACCTTTAATCCAGAAGGTTGGTATAAACGTGAATTTGCCTCAGGAATGAAGTTCAGAAATGGAGATACCCTTTTAGCAAGGATTACCCCGTGCCTTGAAAATGGCAAAACTTGCTTTGTAACGTTCTTAGATGAAGAAGAAATCGGCTGGGGTTCTACAGAATATATAGTAATGCGGATGAAAGAACAGTTTCATCCGTATATTTCATACATTATAGCTAAGAATAAAGATTTTAGAGATTTTGCCATTAGTAGTATGTCTGGTTCGAGCGGAAGGCAAAGGGCACAAGCAAGTGTAATTAAAGAATATGATTTAAGAGTGCCACCATTGGAAATCATAGAAGAATTAAATCACCAATTAGATAGAATACTTTCAAAGTTAAAGAATAACGCTAATCAAATCCGTACACTCGAAAAACTACGAGAGACGCTATTGCCAAGACTGATGAGTGGTGAAGTGAGAGTTGAATATGAAAATTGATAATTATCAAAATGTAATTAGTTATTTAAATAAGAATAAAAGAGAAAAGCATCTCCTTTTGGGTAATGGATTTAGCATGTCTTATGATAAGAAAATCTTTTCATATAATGCGTTTAGTGACTTTATTAAAGAAACAGATGATCAATTATTGCGAAAGTTATTTGGTATTATTAATACTTGTAACTTCGAGCTTATAATGAGTCAACTCGATGTTTTTTACAAGCTTGCTGTTGAGTTTGTTGCAGATAAGGGTCTGGCAGATAAAATAACGACAGCTACGAAGTCTTTAAAAGAGAAACTTGTTGATGCAATTTCTGAATTGCACCCTGAACAGGTTTTTAAAATACCAGCAGAACAAAGTCGCAACTGTGCTTTATTCCTTAAAGAATACCTTGATAGTGATGGTCATATATTTACAGCAAATTATGATTTATTGCTGTATTGGGTACTTATGAGTAATCAAGAGCAATTTAACAAGATAGTTGATGGCTTTGGTAGAGAATACATAGAAAAGGATGAATACACTGAGGATTATGAGCCTGAATTTGGTGATTTAGAATGGGGCCCCAATCAGGAAGAACAACAGGTACACTATATACATGGAGCATTACATTTATTTGATACTGGAGTTTCGATAATTAAGGAAACCTATGATGGTGAATATTTACTAAAGAACATAAAAGACAGAATAGAAAATAAAGAATATCCTGTTTTTGTGACAGCCGGTGATGGGCAACAAAAACTTGCACACATTTTACATAATCAATATTTGGATTATTGTTATAAACAATTATCTTCAATATCAGGATCATTAGTAACCTTTGGTTTTAACTTTGGCAAATATGATCACCATATTATTGATGCAATTAATAAAGCAAATAAACAAGATATGAAAGAGAAGTTATGGAGTATATATATAGGCGTTTATTCAGAAGAAGGTAAAAAGCACATTGAATCCATCATTCCAATGTTTAAGTGTAAGGTGAATCTTTTTGATGCAAAGACAGTAAATGTATGGAAGGTGTAGAGAGTGAGTAGAATCACAGAGAATGTTATAGAGGACTTTGCAATAGAGTTACTCGGAAAATCCGGCTATAAGTACATATACGCCCCTTCCATTGCACCGGACAGCAACACGCCGGAAAGAGAGTCCTTTGAAGATGTACTGCTAATTGAACGTTTACAAACAGCGGTTGACAGAATTAACCCTGAAATCTCTGAGGATATTAGAGAAGATGCTGTAAAACAGATACTCAGGCTGAACTCTCCTGAGTTGATCACCAACAACGAGAGCTTTCACCGTATGCTTACCGAAGGTATAAAGGTAAGTTACCAGAAGGACGGTAATGACCGTGGTGATTTTGTCTGGTTGATTGATTTTAATAATCCTGAAAATAATGACTTTCTTGTTACTAATCAGTTTACGGTTATTGAAAACAGTGTAAACAAACGTCCAGATATCATTCTATTTGTAAACGGCCTGCCACTTGTAGTTATAGAACTTAAGAATCCTACTGATGAAAATGCAACTGTAATATCTGCATTCAAGCAACTACAAACCTACAAACAGGCAATCCCCTCCTTATTTACTTACAACAGTTTTATGATTATTTCAGATGGCCTGGAGGCAATGTCAGGTTCAATTTCAGCGGGATTTAGCCGTTTTATGGCGTGGAAGACATCAGATGGCAAGGCTGAGGCTTCTCCTCTCATCAGTCAACTGGAAACGCTCATTAAGGGTATGCTGAATAAGAAGACTATGCTAGACCTTATCCGGCATTTTATTGTCTTTGAAAAATCCAAAAAGGAAGACAAAGAGACTGGTGTTATTACCATCCAGACAGTGAAGAAGCTTTCTTATTATCATCAATATTATGCTGTAAACAGGGCGGTAGAATCGACGATCCGGGCATCGGGGCATGTATCCAACCCTCTTCACTCACAGAAGGGAGTGGTAATGGAATCTCCCGAAAGTTATGGTTTGCCAGATGTTAATACGCAACCAGTTGGCGACAGGAAAGGCGGTGTTGTGTGGCATACGCAGGGGAGTGGAAAATCCCTGTCTATGGTTTTCTATACAGGAAAAATTGTTCTTGCGTTAGATAATCCCACCATATTGGTCATCACTGACAGAAATGATCTGGACGACCAGTTATTTGATACCTTTGCCGCCTCCAAACAGCTTCTCAGGCAGGAACCTGTTCAGGCAGAAGACAGAGAGCAGTTGAAGGAACTTCTCAAAGTGGCATCTGGCGGTGTTGTGTTTACTACTATTCAAAAATTTCAACCTGATGAAGGAAATGTGTATGAGCAGCTATCAGACAGGGAAAATATAATTGTCATAGCCGATGAAGCACACCGTACACAGTATGGGTTTAAAGCAAAGACTATTGATGTTAAAGACGATAAAGGTAATGTTATTGGAAAAAAAATTGTCTATGGCTTTGCTAAATATATGCGTGATGCGTTGCCTAATGCAACCTATCTAGGCTTTACTGGTACGCCAATAGAAAGTGACGATGTAAGCACGCCTGCTACTTTTGGCAACTATGTTGATATTTATGACATTTTACAGGCCGTTGATGATGGAGCGACGGTCAGGATCTTTTACGAAAGCAGACTGGCGAAAATAAAGCTCAGTGACGCAGGTAAAAAACTTATTGCGAATCTGGATGATAAACTTGATCAGAACGAATTATCCCAGACCCAGAAGGCAAAAGTTAAGTGGACACAGTTGGAAGCGTTAATTGGTAGTGGCCCCAGGGTAAAGCAGGTGGCGCAGGATATTATTACTCATTTTGAGCTTAGGGATGATCCCGGTGGTGGTGGGCTTGATGGTAAGGCAATGGTTGTGGCTATGTCTCGCAGAATTGCTGCTGATTTATACAAGGAAATCATTAATATCAGACCGCAATGGCACAGTGATGACCAGAAGAAAGGAGTCATTAAAGTGGTTATGACCTCATCTTCTTCTGATGGCCCGGAAATATCCAAGCACTACACGTCCAAGGAACAGCGTAGATCATTATCGAATAGAATGAAAGATGCTGAGGATGAACTTAAACTGGTTATTGTTCGGGATATGTGGCTTACTGGTTTTGATGCACCTTGTTTGCACACCCTCTACATTGATAAACCGATGAAGGGCCATAATCTGATGCAGGCGATAGCACGGGTGAACAGGGTTTATAAAGACAAACCAGGAGGCCTTGTGGTTGATTATCTGGGTATTGCCTCTGATCTGAAAAAAGCCTTATCCTTTTATTCTGATAACGGTGGAAGAGGTGATCCTGCAATTGCACAAGAAAAAGCCGTTCAGATGATGCTGGAAAAACTTGAAGTGGTCTCTCAGATGTTTCATGGATTTGCATATGAAGATTACTTTCAGGCAGATACTTCAACAAAACTATCCCTTATTCTTGCAGCTGAAGAACATATTCTGGGAATAGAAAATGGAAGGAAGAGATATATTGATGAAGTAACTGCTTTGTCCCTGGCTTTTTCTATAGCGATACCCCATGAACAGGCAATGGATGTCAAAGATGAATTATCATTCTTTCAGGCTGTGAAATCACGATTAGCAAAGTTTGATAGCACCGGTTCAGGCAGGACTGATGAGGATATAGAGACAGCAATAAGGCAGGTAATTGATAAGGCACTGGTATCAGAACCGGTCATAGATGTTTTTGATGCTGCCGGGATTAAGAAGCCGGACATTTCCATACTTTCAGAAGAATTTCTTTTGGAAGTCAAGAATATGAAGCATAAAAATATTGCTCTTGAAGTGTTAAAGAAATTGCTTAATGATGAAATTAAATCACGCGTTAAAAAGAATCTAATACAAAGTAAATCTTTAATGGAAATGCTTGAGAATTCTATTAAGAAATATCACAACAAAATATTAACCGCTGCGGAGGTTATTGAGGAACTGATTGAACTGAGCAAAGACATTCAAAAGATGGACAAAGAGCCTGAGGAAATGGGAATGTCTGATCTTGAATATGCTTTTTACACTGCCATTGCTAATAATGATAGTGCGCGTGAAGTAATGGAGAAGGACAAGCTAAGAGAGTTGGCAGTTGTGTTATTTGAAAAGGTAAAAGAAAATGCCTCAATTGACTGGACAATTAAAGAAAGTGTAAAGGCAAAGTTAAAAGTTATTGTAAAGAGAACCTTACGGCAATTTGGCTATCCACCTGATATGCAGAAGCTGGCGACAGAAACAGTATTAAAACAGGCAGAGTTGATTGCGGAAGAGCTTACGCATAGAGAATGAGGATTTATAAACTATAATTTTTCAATTCTAATTTCATCATTAATGTTTTTCTTATCAGTACTAGAGATCTTTACTTTCTTTAATCCTTTATGAGTCTTAACAATGTAGTGGTTATCAACAATTCCAATAATTCTATACATATCGTCATTGTCTAGATCCTCTGAAGTTTTGATCGTATCAGGAAGAATGCTTTTCACTATTTCCTGCTGTGGATCTTGACCAGGACTTTTACCCATACCAAGAATAATATTCAGAAAAACAAATTTAAACATCACTCCTGCAAGACTGATAATTACCACAAACATAATAATATATTTCAGCACTGCACTATTAATCTTTTCAGCTTCTTTCTCTATCATTGATCTGTACAGACTGAATACTTTATTGTCTTTTTTTATTCTCTTCGTCTTGTAACAATCCTTACCAGCATAAAATTTATATGTAAAAATGTTACCAATAGTTTTAGTTCTTTGTACTGCAACTATATGGTACTCAGCTAATGACCTCAACTCTTTTGCAAGGCATTGTGTGTCCTGTGTAATCAAATAAATATCAATTCCCATGTGTCTACTCGTTTGAAAAAAAGTAAAGACATGTCGGTCTTTATATGTTCTATGGAATAGATCATGTGACTGCGCTTCATCGATAATATAAATAACGTTAAAGTTCTCACAGAACCTTTCCTGATATTCAACAGTAAAAAAAGGGTTCAAGCCTCCGGCTTCCTCAATAGCAAGATTCAAATCATACCCAAGTTTCATTTTCTTAATATTTGTATAGACTTTTATTTCAAGGTCACTGTTCTTAGGAACCCATGAATCTGTGATATCACACCACCTGAACCATGATCTAAATACATGATTAACGGCATAATATGTTTTGCCAGAACCAATCTTTCCCTCTATTATTCTAATAGCCATTTTTAAGCCTTTCTTATATATTTAATCTTCTGCCTTTTGAAGTCACTTTGGTTATTCAGTACATCAACAGACAGTAGTAATATTAATTCTGTTTTAGTTTTAACATTATCTTCAGATCTAAATAATTTTCCTAAATACGGTATATCACCAAGGAATGGAATTTTTTTAATTCTATTCTCATCTACAGTCTCCATCAGACCTCCAATATATATTTTCTGACCATCATTAATCAACGTACTCATTTGTATAACTTTTGTCGTAAATGAAGGCGAATCTATTAAAGGATTAACAATAGGAGTTGCTACATCACTAATCTCCTGGGTCAATTCCAACTTGACAATATTGTTTTCTTCAACGTCAACTTTTACTTTTAGTATTACTCCGACATCTCTATATACAATGGTTTCCGATGCTAAACCGTTTGCAGAAACCGTTGTTCCTGTTTTAATCGGTTCTTCACGACCTATTTTAATT
>Ga0233429_1005352_pt1 | contig 10709 bp, 9 predicted proteins | sample SI_118_April2016_3_FD_179879 | JGI IMG/M metagenome (GOLD analysis project Ga0233429, IMG submission 179879) | Seawater microbial communities from Saanich Inlet, British Columbia, Canada - SI_118_April2016_135_MG | ecosystem: Environmental > Aquatic > Marine > Inlet | place: Canada: British... | reverse complement strand
ATACAGCATATATTACTGCTTGTTATTACGGTAGTTAACTAATACTGCAACGGCCTTTTAAGCCGGCGGTCGCAGGTTCGATTCCTGCCTGGGTCACAGACTAAATCCTCCTTCGTTATTGTTGGAGGATTTTTTGTTTTTATTGACTTTTCCTGACAAGGTAATACGCAAAATGAATGTGTATTTGACTTTTGAATCCGGTTTAACCAAAGTCTAGCTGTGAAATATTAAAAAAATCACTGTAGATTATTCCATTCAAAATTCACGGAATTCCCCATGCTGAAAATCCTGCATATCAGTTTAATTACATTCATCCTGTCATTTTCTTTGGCAGGTGAGTCAACCACAATTGTAAATGGTAATGTGGCATCCGCCCACCGGATTATATTGCAATTTCGAGATGATATCGCTCCAATACCCGGACAGTCCGATGCATTTAACTTACAGTCACCGTTGTTAATAAATACTTATCTACAAAATAAGGGGGCTCATAGTCTTAAACCACTTTTTAAAGATTGGCAAATTTTCTCTGATCGGCACTTTAAACACCATTTACATCAATTCTACCTTGTAACTTTTGATGCTGCGGCAAACATAAGTACAATCTTAGGTGATCTGATGAAATATGAAATAATTATCACTGCTGAACCTGACTATAAGGTTCATGTGGCGGTAGTTCCTGATGATCCATTCTATATGGACCAATGGGCCCATGATAATTTTGGCCAGGCCGGTTATCAGAATGTAGGGATTTCTGATTGCGATACAGATACAGACCTGGCTTGGGATATTACCACAGGTGATGCCGATGCAATTATCGCCATCCTGGATACTGGCATCAATGAAAGGCATTTGGAATTTACTGGGAAGATGGTACAAGGATATGATTTTGTAAATGATGATACCGATGCAACAGATGATAACGGACATGGAACTGGCTGTGCTGGTATTGCTGCCGCGATAGGAAACAATGATCAAGGTATCGCCGGTGTTTCATGGGGATCGTATATCATGCCAGTGAAAATTTTAGACTCCAGTGCAGGCGGCGACAACACAGATGTTGCAAACGGTGTGATCTGGGCTGCTGATCATGGTGCCCGGGTTATCAGTATGAGTCTTTCTGGGGGATCATATTCTGGGTATTTTAATAGTGCTATAAATGCTGCAGTTGATAATGGAACCGTTGTATTTGCTGCCACTGGCAATAATAATAGTGAAAATCCTGCTTATCCGTCAAATTATGAAAACTGTATAGCCGTCGGAGCTCTGTCTCCATGTAATGAACGAAAGAATCCTGCCTCATGTGATGGAGAAACCGGCTGGGGTAGTAACTACGGACCCCATCTTGACTTTTTAGCTCCTGGAGTTTTAATCAATACCACCACAATAGATGGAGGGTACACATCCTTCTTTAATGGTACCTCAGCCGCCTGCCCACATGCGGCAGGGATTGCTGCCCTGATGTTATCCATTAACCCGGAATTAACAGCCGATGAGGTGCGAAATATTTTACAAAGTACATCCGATGATATTTATGATGAAGGATGGGATGAGGAAACAGGATACGGACGTCTAAATGCCTATGATGCCGTCAACACAGCATTTAATTTCTGCGAAAATAATTGGATACTTGGTGATCTAAATAATGATAGTTTGCTCAATGTGCTGGATCTGGTCGTTTTAGTTAATCTGATCATCGGTATTGAAACAAACACGGAATATTGCCTGCTGTGGTCAGCAGATTTTAATGTTGACGATGACATAAATATATTGGATATAATCCAAATCATCTCGGTCATAATAGCCAACTAGAATTTGGGTAATTCAATCGGATATCCTGCAAATATTCCCTTTATTGTTTTCAAATATTTCCATTTATCAAAACTATACACAAGCTGGATTCCATTTAAAATAGTTGATACAAAATTATACAGCATCCCCTGATTCTCATATTTCTCATTTGTTTAAAAACTTGGCCACCATTTACCCACCAATATCTACGATGGAGGCCTGAATAGAAAATTAGATGTTTGGAAGGAGTATTATAACTATGATAAACCTCATACTGGTATTGGAGGAATTACTCCATATGAGAAACTAAGATATATATTAATTTTAGTACGTAAAAATCTGGAATTTATTGGAGGATTACACTTATCAAAGATTTCAGAAATAATGTACTATGATCGCTTGAATCTATAATCTTATGAACAGTAGACTTGTAAATAACCAGAAAGCTTAAATAATTATCAATCAGATGAGCTCTCACGGTCATAATCGCAATCCCGCAACAATATTCCTATTTATATTAATCATAATTATACTGAATGGATATGGATGCACAAATAATCAACCAGAGTTATTTAAAACAATCATGATTCCCGTCAGGGACGGTACCCAACTGGCAACTGATTTATATTTCCCGGATTCGAAACCATCACCATTTCCAACAGTCCTTCTCCGCACTCCTTATAATAAAAAGTTGCTTAAAGCATATGGTGACTATTATTCAAGTCACGGTTATATCACCGCCATCCAGGATGTTAGGGGAAAATATGATTCAAAGGGTGACTGGAAACCCTATGAGTTCGAAGGAAGAGATGGATATGACACTATAGAGTGGTTGGCTAATCAGGAATTCTCAGACGGTAAAATAGGCATGGTTGGCGGTTCCTATTCGGGATCCGTCCAATTAGCCGCCGCAATTAATGCCCCACCTCATCTAGTAACAATAATTCCGAATATTACCCCTGCAACACCTTTTAATAATACACCATATGAAAATGGAGTATTTGCTTTAGGCTGGGGCATCCGATGGTCAAATATTGTATACGAGGATATTACCGGACAAGAAATGAACGAAAGATTCCGTGAGGTTTTTCAGAAAAACTGGTATGAAGAACTGGAAAACCTTCCAGTTATTGATCTAGATGAAATGATAACTGGGGAAAAAATTGACTTTTGGAGGGCCTGGATAAATAATCCTCCCGTGAGAAATTCATATTATCATGATCAGAATTATTTAGCCAATTTACATCGTATAAATATCCCTGTATTTCTACAATCCGGTTGGTTTGATGTCGCAAATCGAGGCACAAAATTGATATACAAAAATCTGATTGATTCCGGGAATAAAAATGTCAAATTGATTATTGGACCTTGGGTCCATTCTGACAAATCATCAAAACAACTTGGATCTCTATATTTAGGTGAAAAAGCTGGGATAAATTTATTCGATATTTACGTAAAGTGGTTTGATTATTGGCTGAAAGGTATCGACAATGGCATCACAAATGACCCACTGGTTCAGATATTCAATATCGGTCCAAATAATTGGATTTACGATGATGAGTATCCAATTGCATCTGCACAAGAAACAGCCTTGTATTTAATGTCTGGCTCAAACAATAATTCTTCTGGTATACAGGGTAAATTGATTGTCGAAAATTCTGGTAGTTCACCTGGATTTACTACTTTTAGATATGATCCTTCAAATCCGACACCCGGTATCTCGGATTATTTGAAGAAAAACATACTTTCAGAATATCAGTATATCATTGAAAAGAGAGATGATGTCATTATATTTGAAACAGACCCTCTAACATATCCATTGACAATAATGGGGTCAATATCAGCAGAGTTATATGCATCCTCATCAGCAATAGATACCGATTTTAGTGTGACTTTAACAGCGGTTAATGGTAAAGGTAATATCTTCCCAATTGGTCAAACATTTGGTGTTATCAGAGCAAAGCATAGGAATTCCATAAACAAAGCAGAATTACTCGAAAAATTGAATGTTTACAAATATACTATTGATTTGTCGCATACCTGTTATACCATTGCTCCAGGTGAGAAATTAAGACTAGAAATATCCTCATGTTCATTTCCTGAATTTGCCCGTAATCTGAACACAGGAAAGAACAATCAAACCACAAAAGATTTTATAGTTGCAGAACAAAAAATATATCATAATAAGGAATACCCTTCCAGGATAGTATTCTATACAAAATAAAATTTAGTTTTGTATTATAGAAGGATTTTATGAGACATAATAATTATAAAACAAATTTGATTAGAAGAAAATCCAACATAAATAAATCGACTTATATTGGTAAATTAATTAGACAATCAGGCGGGAAGTATTCTCATTAGATTTGAGATTATCTATCCATTCGATTTTGAAAACGGACAGCTGAATTTAGGATGTGTTTAGGGCAAATATTGAATATTTCCAGAGAGGATTTGAGTGAAAACACTAATTTTGAGAACAATGCGCCACACCAACATTTGGGAGAGTGAGCGGAAATCCTGTACTTTTGAAAAGAACCAACTACAAAATATGATTCTTGTATGGCAAAAGGATTTTTTGCAGTTAAAGACATCAGAGATAAATTTTGCCCTCGGCATATATGGCGGTATGTATTTTGAAAATCCTTTTTGGGGTGGTGCGGCATTTAGCGGTAGCGTCAATGAGCAAATTATCTCCATTATTAAACCTACAGCCCTTAATGATTCCGAGTCGTTTCAAATCGTATGCGGCAAAGAAGATGATAATCTCCATACCATTTTGCATTATGATGTTATTGGAAAACTTTGGTCTGGTCCTAACCGGAAACAGATGGTCGGCATTGAAAATGATTTAATCGAAGCAAAAATATTCGAATTAAAAAACAATGGCAAACAGACAGATACAGCCCACCAATACCCGCTAAGTTTTCTTTTAGACACAGCCACTGTCTTTTCTATTTTGTCAAAATATAATTATGATCTGTAATTGTGAATATTTGACTTGATAAATATTAATACAGACAATTCTGTTACTTTAACTGGTAACTCTATGATGTGTTAATTATGAAAAAAATGACATGATTTCTATGCTTGAAAAGGAAAATCCATGAAAAAAATAACCAGGATATGGCACGGATAAACAAAACTGAACATGCCGATGAATATTTAAAATATGTAATGGATACAGGGATTAAAGAATATAAATTGGTTGAAGGAAATTAATCGGCGAAGGTGTTGAGAAGGGTTGAAGAGAATATTTGCCAATTTTTAGCCGTTACAGAATTGAATTCCTATGAAAATATAAAAAAATTCGCCGGCAGTGATTATAGAATGGCGAAATATTATCCTGAGGACAAAAATTTTCTTTTAGAATTCGAGGAAAATGTAATCCACTATGAAACATTTGATTTTAATTCGTGAGCATTGACTAAAAAATATTCAATTATTTCCTTTTGTTTGATGACCAATAATTTTATGATTAGATATGAGCAATCCCCCCTTTCTATCACATAAAAAACTATTCGTCATTTGCCCTACTGATTTTGCCGGAATAGAACCAGCAATAGCAGAAAAGCTCAGAAATATTCCCTTATTAATAGATGAGAATATAACTTCATTACAAAATGAATTAGGATGTGAGATTATCATAAATGGTCATCCAAATAGCTTTGCTGCTAAATGGTATATCGGTCCCCGGATGTGCAACCCACAATTACAAATGATAAAAAAGGATGAATCCGCTGAGCCCGAATTAATACTGGATAAAGAAAAAGGTATATTGATTTGCGATGCTCCTAATCCGTTGGCCATCTTTGAAACTTTCAGCTATTTAAGATCACTCACTTATTTGAATGAACCAAAACTGAAAATAAATTATTGCCAAAGCAATAATGAAATTGCCGAAAGAATTTATCAAGAACTCAAGATTAGTTTTCCATTTCAGGCAAAAGAAAAGAATTGTGAACTGCTGTACCATAAATACCGGAATCAATTAATCCAGGATGCAAATCCAATTCCAATAGCCCAGCAGTGGTTGGCGGAACTTAATGATGCCCATACCTGTGTCAGACCTACGCCGCCATAGGGCGAACTTCCGTATACATTATGGATAAACAATAACAATGCCTACTTTTCAAATGTACCTGAAGGTTCCATAGGGTGGAAAAAAGGAATTAGAAATGGCTACCAACTAATTACTGATGAAATCAGCTCATTGTGGGACCGGACAGCCTCCACCCCTCATCAAAAACCTTTTCTCGTTGGGCGAAGATTATTGTCAAAGCCCATTGGAACTATTCAACAACTGACCGCCCAATCACCAACCGGGAAAATCCTTGAATGGGATGAAATGACACAGATTAAGCTATATGATCCTGTTGTTTCCTGGAGAAAATTAAAATCAGGTAACGGTTATCTTAAAATTACTGCCTGGTTAAGAGGAAAAAATATTGATAAACTGCTTGACCAGGCCTTTAAAGAATTAAGTTGCTGCAATACCCTCATTGTGGATTTAAGAAATAATCCCGGTGGTGACTTATTTTTAGCACATTCTTTTAGAAATAGATTTATAAGTGAAAGCAGAACGGTGGGCTACATCATGCAAACCCTACCAGATGGAAGTATGAGCGAAAAAGAATCAATAATGGCTAAACCAGCAGCTATTGAAAAAAGGTGGAGAAAACCCGTGAGGTTTTTAACCGATCCATTGACTTACTCTGCCAGTGAAGATATGCTTTTAGGGTTACAGGGTCAAGAAAATATCGAGATTGTCGGGGAACCAAGCGGCGGCGGCAGTGGAAGGGTGAGATTGATAAGACTGATTCCAGGTTGGATACTGACAATTAGTACTGCCATAACATCTGATATATATGGTAATTGTATTGAAGGACGCGGAATTCCAGTGGATACTTTAGTGGTGCCAGACAGAGCAAATTCAGGTAATTTGGACATTGTCCTAAGTAAAGCAGACAAGAATTAACACGGCATTTAATTATTTTCCATGGTGATGTCTTTTAATTCCACATCTGTCACTTTTGGGCACTAACTCAAAATAGAAATTGCAATGCCTGGAAATAAAGCTTGAGTCATGTACATACAACTATAAAGCTGGTAATTGCCTGAAATATTGATTTTATAAGCGCTATGCCAAGGATACTCGGTGACAGGACGATAGAAGATATTTGAGAATATTATTTAATTAAATAAACTTTTTCCAAATACTTCTTTTCCCAAGTATACATTTCTGTTAAAACCCATCTTCATTAAATATCTCTGATGCTTTTTATTGCCCATAGCTGTATATATACTTTTGATGCCTTTTGATTTTAAGATCTTGGAGTTGTCATTAAATAGGAATTGTCCAATTTTAAAATCTCGAAATTTTGGTATGACATAATCCAATACAACAAAATGGGACTCATCCTCATTTTTTTCCAAAATCATCAACCCAGCCGGAACCATATCCCGTAAAATGAAAAATACACATTGATCTTTCTCAACTGAAAAATCATAACTAGGATTATATTTAAGTATATCATCCCGATAAAATTCAATAAAATGACTTTTGTATGTTGATTCTTTATCTACTACCATAATAGAAAAATATTCATTCCGGCCATACATATCGAAAAGAAAATATACATTTACTATAATTATAAAACCATTAACCATGGCAATAGGGTGTGCATTAATTAAAATCCCATATACTGTAAATGTAATTGCACCAATCATGTTGAGAACTCTCAATTTCACAATTGAACTCATTGTTAAAGATATAGCAACCAAAACCGATGCAGCGTAACCTATTATTTCAAACCAGTTAATATTTTCCAATACGTTTCCTCTATAATTTGGAGATTTCTGAGCGCATAGTTTACCCTGATTAATCTCAACCAAGATGCGATTTCTATGTATTTTTCCATATCAATATATCAAATTATCATACCAAAACGATATAATATATTCAAAATTGATACATAGCGTTACATTTCATGTATCTATCTGTATTCATTGCTTTTATCATGATTCTATATTGTTAATACAAATGAAGTATTACATCTCTTTAACGAACTTTAACCTGATTAATATCAAATTTGGATCCTTGTTATCGTCGCTCTCTCTCTTACCGTTCGAAAGCGGACAGCAAAAGAATTGGAACCGGGCATAAACAAGTTGTATATATTATTTTTTCATATTTATAATTATAAATATATTAAACTATATATCTATATTATTATTAGGTTTATGGAATTTTAGAATTTGATCTTTATTCATATTTTGACATTGGCATAACCTTTGCAACAGAATGATCAAGTTTATGAAAAAAGAATTAAAAATAAAGGAAAGAGTCATGTTAAAAAAATTAGTTACAAGCGCAGTCATCGTCATCGGAATGTTTTTTGTTTTTGCAGGTCAATCAAATGAAGCTGCACCAGCAGTATGTGAAAATGTTGAAAGCCATGATTGCTGGACATTAGACAATGAAAAAGGATGGATGTACAACGCACCGATTTTGGAAGTAACTCCAACAACCGTTGGTGCTGAAAACTGGAGTTTTGATGATAATTATGGATGGATTTATAATGCACCTACAATTGAAATCTCTCCAGATGATATTGTTGAGAATTGGTCTTTTGATGAAAATCTGGGATGGATCTACCAAGTTGAGGAGATCTCCATAGTAGGTTAATTCTAAAGACTCTTTTCTTAAATTTGAAAGCCCTGATTATGTCAGGGCTTTTTTTATATTTTTTATTTTGAATTGTATTCAAATATAATGAGAATAGTGGCCAATATTGAATAAATTCAAATTTTATAGCTATTTTGTTTACATACTGTAATCGAATATATCTCGTTCTCACTTGCTGAAATGATTTCATTCCGTTTAACTTTGGGTAGAATACCTGAAGTTAATTGATGAATTATCACTTTAGGCGTAGTACGTTTACAATTAATTGTTTTGTAGTAAGGCGAAATGAACCAGACCAAAGAACATCTTCCTGAAAACCCATTCAAACCTGAGTTTGAATCTGATTTTGAAACATTCCATCACCAGTACTCTAAGTTACTGAAAAAATCTCAATCCAATCATGTGGATGGGCAACTGCTCATCTCCTGTCAATCCCTTTTGGAACAGGTAATCCAAAACCGTGGGATGGGTGATTTTGAATCTTTAATACAAGATTTGAAAAAACTTGACCAGGAAATCATGACTATACTGAAGAAGAATCTCAATGATAAGGAATTAATTTGTACAGAGTCCGAAGCAACAGTTTCAGATGATAATATTAATACAATTGAAAGCATTATTAAGGGATTTCAGGATAAATGGAATCTTTGCGGTGATGTACCTCCCAGGCAGAAACCGGCAATTGAATCCAGATTTGAAGCTGCAATAAATTCATTGCATAACCAGTATGATTTGTATCATCAGCATGAAATGGAACAAAATCTAATTCTCAAAGAAAAATTATGTCTTGAAGCAGAGGAAATCAGTTTATCCAAAGATTGGAAAGCATCAGGTGACAAGCTTATTGAATTGGAAAAAAAGTGGAAAAAAATCGGTCCTGTTCCAGGCAATATCTCAAAATCAATTTGGGATAAATTTCAGCTTGCAATAAATACCCACTATCAGAACAGGAACGAATACTTCTCTCAACTTGAGCATCTGAAAGTTCAAAATTTACAACTCAAGGAGAAGTTTTGCGAAGAAGCTGAGGTTATTTGCGAGTCAGATGATTGGCCGGATGCTGAAGATAAGCTGTCACAGCTTGAACAGGATTGGAAAAAGGTCGGGGCTGTACCAGTTGGGGATTCTGATGCAATTTGGAATAGATTTCAGGCAGCTATTGATCGCTTTTATCTGAGACGAACTCAGTATTTTGAAGAACATCAGGAAGAATTGGCTGCAAATCTAAAAAAGAAAGAAGAATTATGTGTCAGTGCCGAGGCCCTCGCCAACCCGGAAAATTGGAAAAAGGCTGAGACTGAGATAAATAAACTGCAGGACGAATGGAAAACAGTTGGACATGTCCAGATGAATCTCAAAGATGACATCTGGAAGAGATTCCGTCTGGCATTGAATACATTTTACAATAATCGCAAAATATTTTTTAAATCCCGTGAAAATGAATGGCAATCTTTATTAGATAAAAAAGAACTTTTATGTGTGGAAATTGAATCGATTTACGAATCTGATGAATGGGATAAAACAGAGACCCGAATAAAAGAATTGCAAACTGAATGGAAAAATATTGGTTATGTACCCAATGAGATGTCAGACGCAATTTGGAAGAGATTTCAATTAGGAGCCAACTCGTTCTTTCAAAGAAGAAATGAATTTCGCGATCAGCAGAAATTAGAGAACCTTGCCCAAAAAGAAGATCTCTGTCGTCAGGCCGAAGCATTGATTGAATCGACAGATTGGAAGGAAACAGCTGAAACGTATAAAGAACTACAATCTAAATGGAAAAAAATCGGATTTATACCCCGTGAAAAATCTGATATGGTTTGGAAACGATTCCGATCGGCAGCAGACACCTTTTTTAATAACCGTGAAAAATATTATGATGAACTAAATCCTGAGTGGAGGGAAAATCTTAAGCTCAAAGAAGCACTGTGTAAAAAGGCTGAGAAACTTAGATACACAAAATACTTCGATACCACTGAAGCAAAATTCAAATCATTGCAGGAAAAATGGGATGAAGTCGGTGACCTTCCTGATGAAATATCTGAAGCTATAAAAAATCGATTCACCAGTTCATTACATATTTTTGAAAAACGTCTAAAGGTTTATCGTGAAGAGACAGAAAAGGGATTCTATAAAAATCTTGAATTCAAAGAGGATTTATGCAAACAAGTAGAGGAATTATCTCTTACAGGAGATATTTCAAAATCCATGGATGCAGCAAAAGAACTTC
>Ga0233429_1005351_pt1 | contig 10710 bp, 9 predicted proteins | sample SI_118_April2016_3_FD_179879 | JGI IMG/M metagenome (GOLD analysis project Ga0233429, IMG submission 179879) | Seawater microbial communities from Saanich Inlet, British Columbia, Canada - SI_118_April2016_135_MG | ecosystem: Environmental > Aquatic > Marine > Inlet | place: Canada: British... | reverse complement strand
TTGATCTGAAAGGTTATTTGTCTAAGATAACAAACTCTATTTTTCAAACTTATTCAATAAATCATGGCCAGGTAAAATTGAATAGTGATGTTGAGAAGTCACCAATTAGTTTAAATCACGCCTACCCTTTAGGTTTGATAATCAATGAACTTATATCCAATTCGCTCAAATATGGTTTCCCTGAAGATAGATCTGGAGAAGTCACAGTGAGTATAAAGAAAACGGATATAGAATTTGAATTAGTCGTAAAAGATGATGGAGTTGGGATGCCAGAAAACATGGATTGGAAAAATTCAGAATCATTGGGTCTTAAACTTGTTCGTACCTTAGTTGAAAACCAGCTTGGCGGATCAATAGACATGGAAAGTAAGAACGGAACTAAATTCACCATAAAATTCAACATCGAAACATAATCATGGAAAAAGCCAGAATACTCATCGTTGAAGACGAAGCCATTATCGCTACCTGAAATTAACCCGGGGAGCCTGAAGGCTGATTTTAATAAGCTCAAACGAAAACTGAATTGGAACAACTCGGCGCTTTCCTTGTGATTGCCGGGATCCTCTTGATTTTCCTGTCTTTCCCTAAAACAAATACAGGTGGTTGACGCAACGGGTAATTGGAAACCAAACTATGCTGCCAGAGAATTGAAAAATCGCAGTAATCTACTTTATTTTTAAGACAGCGATAACTTCAATTAAGACAGGCTAATTCAATCTTTTCCCACTTTCAGACTCAAAAATATGAATTTTGTCAGGTTGGATACGAAACGATAGAATCGTATCTGCGTCAAAATGTTGAATTCCGTCCAAAGAAACTGTCATGGCAATGTTGTTTTCCAGGGTAAATCCATGAACCAGCGTGTCGGCCCCCAGCTTTTCTACCACGTCTGTTTTCAGCTTTATTTGAGCCTCTTTTGCATCGCAGATGACAAAGTGTTCTGGGCGAATACCAGCTCTAACCTTGTTGTCAATATGTTCGGGCAGCCCTTTCCCCGGCAACTCCAAATATTCTTTTTCCGAGATACGAATTGATCTACCGTTATTTTCAAGTTTGGCATCCATAAAATTCATGGCCGGAGATCCAATAAAACCGGCGACAAAAGTATTGGCCGGTCTTTCATAGACATCCAGCGGGGAGCCGATCTGGGCCGTGAAGCCTTTATCCATGACAATCAAACGATCTGCTAATGTCATTGCTTCCACCTGGTCGTGGGTGACATAGACACTGGTAATATTGAGTCTCTGGTGCAGTTTTCTGATCTCCAGACGCATTTGCACCCTCAGTTTTGCATCAAGATTGCTGAGGGGTTCGTCAAAAAGAAACAACTTGGGTTCCCTGACGATACAACGCCCCATGGCCACGCGCTGCCGTTGCCCCCCGGACAGCTCTTTGGGTTTTCGTTTCAAAAGAGGTGTTAATTCAAGGATTTCAGCAGCATTGTAGACTCTTTTCTTGATTTCTTCCTTTGACATTTTCCGGATTTTTAAACCGTAGGCCATATTGTTGAAAATACTCATATGGGGATACAAGGCATAGGTTTGAAAAACCATGGCAATATCCCGTTCGGCAGGTTCCAGGTTATTCACTTCCCGATCGTCTATTTTAATTGTTCCCACAGTGATTTTTTCCAGACCGGCTATCAGTCTTAATAAGGTGGATTTTCCGCAACCGGATGGACCCAGGATGACGATAAATTCTCCCTCCTGGATCTTACAGTCTATGCCGTGCAACACTTGAACATCGCCGAATGATTTTTTTATACCTTCCAGGCTGGCGGTTGACATAATCTTGCTCCTATTTTTCGGTTTCGGTTAATCCTTTAACAAAAAGGTTCTGCATATAAACCACCACGAAAACCGGTGGAATGATGGCCAGTATCGTACTGGCCATTACCAGATTCCATTCGATCTGCCCCTCGCCCACATCCAGCATACGTTTAATTCCGATCAGCATGGTATAATATCCTTCGTCGGTGGTTATCAACAAAGGCCAGAGATATTGATTCCATCCATAGATAAACAGAATTACAAACAGGGCTGCGATGGAGGTACGCGACATGGGCACTAGAATATCAATAAAAAAACGGTAGGGGCCGGCTCCGTCAACCCGAGCCGCTTCACACAATTCATTGGGAATGGTCATAAAAAACTGGCGAAATAAAAAGGTGGCGGTAGCAGAAGCGATCAGCGGTAATATCAGCCCGACATGAGTATTAAGCATCCCCAACTTGGCAACCACTTCATAAGTCGGCAGTATCCTCACCTCGACCGGGAGCATCAAGGTCACAAAAATCATCCAGAAGAAAAGATTCCGGAAACGGAAATTAAAATAGACAAAAGCATAGGCTGCCATCAAGGAGATCGTAATTTTGCCGAGCGCAATACCCAGGGCCATAATCAGACTATTTAACATCATCTGACCAACCGATACGCCAACCGATTTAGAAGGGCCGGCCAGGGCTGCCAGGTAGTTCTTCACAAGTTCCATGCCAGGCCATAATGGCATCGGAGAGGCCAGGATTGAATCGACGGAGCGGGTGGAGGCGACAAAGGTCACATAAATAGGAAAGACCAGGATTAATATGCCTAGTATCAGTATGCTGTGGGTGAGGAATGAAAGCCACGGTCGATTATGGATCATAATAACTTCTCCCTAGTAGTGCACTTTTCTTTCAATATAGCGAAACTGAATGACAGTTAAAAATATTACGATCGACATCAGAATGACGGATTGGGCAGCAGAACTTCCAATATCTAGTCCCAGGACGCCATCGTGATAAACTTTGAAAACCAGAATATTGGTCGCATAATCCGGACCGCCTCCGGTAATGGCATGCACCACTCCGAACGTCTCGAAAAAGGAATAGACCACGTTCACCACAATCAGGAAAAAACTGGTTGGCGAAAGCAGGGGAAAAACGATGGTCCAGAAGCGTTTAAAGGGAGAAGCCCCATCAATGGCTGAGGCTTCTATCAATGACGGCGGGATGGAGTGCAGCCCCGCCAGGAAAAAAATAAAGTTGTAGGAAATCTGCCTCCAGGCGGACGCAAAAATGACTAAAAACATAGCCTGTCCGGTATTAAGCGCATGATTCCAATCGTATTCCATCACTCTTAAAAAATAGGCGATGATACCGGCTGTGGAATTGAACAGAAAAAACCACAGCACACCCGCAATCATGGTAGCGACTGCATAAGGCCAGATAAGGAGCGTTTTGTAAATAGCCCCTCCCCATAAAACCCGATTGGCCATGACAGCCAAAAGAAGTGACACGATCATAGATGAAAAAGTAACTGATATACTGAAAAACCCTGTGGTCAGCAGAGAATTCAGGTAAATTTCGTCGGTAAAAATGTCAATAAAATTATCCAGTCCGACAAAAGTTGAAGCCAGTCCGAAGGGATCTTCCTGCAAAACGGACTGATAAAGTGCTTGCGATGCCGGCCAAAAGAAAAAAACGAGAGTGATGATAACCTGTGGGGCAATCAATAGGTAGGGCAAGACTTTATTGTTGAATACGACGCGTTGCTGAATCATCTGTAAGCCTGCTATTTGTTTAAAAAGCTGAGTTCCTTCAGTTCGATTTCTTAAAGCAATAAAATCAATCTGTTAAAAATGCTAAATTTCCCCAAAATGCCATTTTAGGACTTTTCGGAGGGGACTTAAATCTATAATTGATGAAAGTGTCAAAAGTACAAGATTAGCTAAAGTGCCAGGCTGTGTTTTGAATGACAGGTAGTTTACATGACCGACAATTGAACGACTCCCGACTGAAGCAGGCAGTCGTTCAAATAGCCGACTGAAAGTCTAGCGCCTCCATTCGGGGAACTAACATCAAGCCCTCTCAGGATGCCCTGCGGGCTTTTTCTTTATATTTTTATGAAAGTTAAAGCGATTCGTCTGAAACGAAAGTTTTTTCAGGTCACCGAAGAATCCTTATGCTAACAATGAAATTTTTCATCACTGAATTCACGAGACCACGACTTTCTCATTTTTTCAAAACCAGGACAGGTTTGTTTGCCGGCACATCACCAGCCCAAACCTTATCCTGATAATTTATTCCCAAAATAAGCTATTTGTTCGCCTTTTCAAATCGCCGTAACAATTTGTTACCGGCTGCAACTGCGTCACCCAAACCTTTTTTGGCAGTTTTCTTACCGTTAAAGATGGCTTCCAGTTCGTTATAAACGAATCCGCGCATTTGCAGGAAGCTCCCAAACCGCAATCCACGCGAGTTGTTGGTCGGCTTGTTGAGTGTCATCTGCTTCAAAGCGGTTTCCATCCCCGGGTTTTTCTCGTAGAAACCCTGACCTTTTGTCATAGTATAGGCATCGTGGGTAATGGGAAGATACCCGGTAAATTGATGCCAATCTGCTTGAACAGCGGGACTGGACAGGTAGGAAAAGAACTTGGCGACACCTGCGTATTCCTTGGGACTGTGCCCTCTAAGAACCCACAGGCTGGCGCCACCAATGATTGTATTTTGAGGGGCCCCGGCCTGATCCGGCCAATAAGGCAGCATTGACGTCCTGAACTTGAACTTGGCGGCTTTTTTAAAACCAGCATAACCCGCTGAAGACTCTGTATACATCGCACACTCGCCTGATGAAAATTTGGCATTGCCAAGGTTACGTCTTCCGCCATAAACAAAGATTTTTTCCTTCTGCCAATCGGCCAGCTGCTGGATGTGTTTCACTTGCGCGGGACCATTAAGCACGTATTTTGTATCCAGGCCGTCAAATCCGTTGGATTTTGTACCTACTGGTACATTGTGCCAGGCTGAAAAATTCTCTAGATGAATCCAGGATATCCAGGCGGTGGAAAATCCACATTTATAACCCGCTTTAATCATCTTGCGCGCGTAGGTTGCGACCTCAGGCCAGGTTTTAGGGGGTTTGTTAACATCGAGACCGGCCTTTTTAAAAGCCTCTTCATTATAAAAAAGGACTGGAGTGGAACTGTTGAAAGGCATGGAAAGCATTTTGCCTTCAGAGCTGGTATAATACCCGGTCACGGTGGAAAGGTAGGCATTGGAATCAAATGGCTCTCCGGTGTCGTCCATCAGCTTGTAAACAGGATATATAGCCCCTTTAGCTGCCATCATCGTTGCCGTTCCCACTTCGAAAACCTGCATGAAATGAGGCTGTTTATTAGACCTGAAAGCTGCAATACCGGCAGTCATAGTATCGGCATAGTTTCCTTTATAAACCTGGATGAGTTTATATTTACTTTGCTTGGAATTAAAACCCTGTGTTATCTCCTTAACTTTTTCTCCAAGTCGGCCACCCATTGCGTGCCACCATTGAATTTCAATTACGGCCAATGCTTGAGCCGTAAAAAAGAAAAACAGGACGAACACGGACAATACAGCTTTTTTATAAATTGCCATTGCGTCTCCTTCTGAAATTTTTTTGAAATCAGTAAACCATTATTCAATTAATATAATGGAGTAATTGAAAATTCACGACATAAAACTACCACACGTCCACCTAAGAATCAATCTTAAATTGCAATAAAATCCGGCTTTTTTAAAACGTGCAGATAAAAATATCTGTAACCATTCACAGGTTTAACTTACAGAAGTTCAAGGCTGCTGCTGTGTAATGGTAGCAACGAAACAAAACGCAATCTTCCCCACCGGATCACATTCAGTGATCCACCATATGGCAAAGTATCAACAGTACCTGGAACCATATGAATCGTCCGGCTATTCTATATGTCATGTTTTTCGGACCACTTTTTAAGCGCCTCCAGTACATCAAGAGCTGTTTTACCAAAATCGGTGATCTCATACGCAACCGCAATGGGTCTGGTACTGATAACATGACGTTTTACCAGATTAATAGCTTCCATTTCCTTCAGGCGTTGATCGATCATTTTTTTACTGGCGCCGCCCAATTGCCTGCCCAGTTCATTAAATCGCAGGGGACCATCCTTGAGATGCCATAGGATAGATCCCTTCCATTTGCCGCCTATGACCCGCATTCCCCTTTCAATGGAACAGGGTTCCGAACAGGTTGCCATACTTTCATTGGTTTCTGAATTGCGCATTGAATTACCGGTTTTATGTTGGTTTTGATCAGGTTACAAAAGGTATGCTAGTTGACTATAGTAACCTGCAATCATATAATCAAGGTTAAACTTGTAAAAATATGTATCACGTATCACCCGACTGTGGATAATTCATGAAAGAGAATGGAACACTTATAAACGCCCCAAAGACCTATCAGGGTTTTGAACTGGGGCCGATTCGTCCACCCAGTGAGGCAGACAGTTTGTTGCTTCGGATAACACGCAATTGCCCCTGGAACAAGTGTAAGTTTTGCGGTTTGTATAAAGGAAAGAAGTTCAGTATCCGCCCGGTTGATCATGTCATTAAAGATATCGATACCATACGTCGTTACATCGACAAAATCGTTGAATTGAAGACACAAACCGGTGGCTATAGCGTTCAGGATCTGGTGGCGTTTCATCACGAGCAAGACGAGGATGAGCCGATGGTGTTTCATTCAGCATTGAACTGGTTTCAGGGGGGCATGAAGTCCATTTTTCTGCAGGACGCCAACACCCTGGTCATCAAGCCGGATAATCTGGTTAAGATTCTCAGCCATATTCGGCAGTCCTTTCCCCAGGTGGAACGCATTACCTCCTATGCACGTTCGCATTCGATTGCCCGGATTCGTGACGAGGATCTGAGCCGGATTGCCGAAGCTGGTCTGAATCGCATTCATATCGGGTTGGAGTCAGCGTCAGACGAGGTCCTGGACTTTATTAAAAAAGGTGTGGATAAGGAGACGCATATTTTTGCCGGGCAAAAAGTCAAACGAGCCGGTATTGAGCTGTCCGAGTATTACATGCCTGGTTTGGGTGGAGCGCAGTACTCAGAGGTCAGCGCTTTGGATACTGCTGATGCCATGAACCAGATCAATCCGGATTTTATTCGCATCAGGACTCTTGCAATCCCGGCCTATACAGAGCTTTTTCAGGACTATCAATCCGGCGCTTTTCAAAAAATCGGGGATGCACAAATGGCGGCAGAACTATTGCTGTTTATAGAAAACCTGAACGGCATTACCAGCACCATCAAAAGCGATCATATCCTCAACCTGTTTCAGGAGGTGGATGGAAGCCTTCCGGAAGAAAAGGCGCAATTGATGGCACCTATTCAAACCTTTTTCGCGATGTCCCCAACTGATCAGATGCTTTATCTTGTGGGCCGGCGAACCGGGATTTTTTCGCAAATCAGTCAGATGCAAAATAGATCGCAGCGACAACATGTAGAACAGTACTGTGAGGCCAATCAAATCACTCCGGACAACGTTGAACAATTCACAGCAGAGGTGATGAAACGGTTTATTTAAGGCAACCAGGATATCAGGACAAATTCACAGAACACCCCCTGGAGAGACTCTACTTGTCTGCATAGACTGCGTAACGCCGCTGTAGAGACTCTCACAAATGGGTTCATTAATGTAAAGGATTTTATTCATAGCGCCTCAAAGTTTCTTGCTAACTGGCAGCATTTTGCCTTTTGGCGTTAAGGATAAAATCCTTTACATTATGTTTTGCTGTCCAACCGTGACTGGACAAAATAGTATCTGCCTAATACTACCAATAAAATACCACCAAGTATCATTGCGGCTGAAACCATTAAACGAACTGTGACTATCTCAGATACAAATATGATTCCACCCAGAGCTGCGATTACAGGAACTAAAAGCTGAAGAACCGCTGCTTGCGTGGCTGATAGTCCACCAAGCGCAATATACCAAATCGTATAACCGATCCCAGATGTGATGCCGCCAGATATTGCCGCTAATAATATTCCTTCAGATGAGAAATTTGCGTTTTTCATTGCAACAAGAGCCAAAATAACAACAACAGGAACAGTTCTAAAAAAATTATACGCTGTATCCATCAGAGGGCTTTTCGAACCACGTCCCATAAGGGTATAGATACCCCATGCAATACCGGCCATTGTCATAAGCAAGAATCCGATAGCTGAAGGTGTCGTTACTCCGGGCAGAATCAGATAAACAAATCCTGTAAAAGCAACCGCTACACCAGCCCATTCAGTACTATGCAATCTGGTTCCCGAAAGAAGAGACAGTAGTATCATCGTTATTTGTACCGAGCCAAACAAGATGAGTGCACCGGTTCCTGTGTCCAGCGTAATATAGGCAAAGGAAAATGTGATGGCATAAAGAAACAGCATAAAACTGGCAAGCCAGCTACCTTTTGTCGGCGAGCCTGTTTTATTTCTCCTGAGTTTTATAATCGCCAGGAGAACAATTACCCCGGACAACAGCCGTATAACAGTAAAATTGGATGCATCAATAGCATTCTCTCCCAAAGCCAATCGACACAACACCGAATTTGCTGCAAATGCAATTAGTGCTAAACTGGTAAGGATAATTATTTTTAATAAGTAATTATTGGATTTGATGATCAATTATGACTCCGTAGAATACATACCAATATTATTAATATTGCCCGGTTGACATTTAATTTGGATTTTCCACACAAGGAAACAGATGATACTGCTTGGGATACACTGTGACCGGTTCTGAAATCGACCAGTTTTGCCCGGAATCCACATAGGCCATCAGGCTGTTGCCAGATTTCAAGCGAATGGTTAGCACTTCTCTGTCTCCAATGAAATTTATGCATTGGATGGTGCCGGTATATTGACTCAATTCTGCCTTTTGAATCAAAAGGTTTTCCGGACGCACCATTTGGAAACAGGATCCCGATTGGCAATCCATATTGTTTTGAAAGCAACCCAATTCTGACAAGATAGAGGATTTATCAGCTTCTGCCGTAAGAAAATTTGCGCCTCCAACAAATTCAGCCGCCCAGGGTGTTTGGGGATGATGGTAAACTTCAGCAGGAGACCCTGTAAGGCCAAAAAAATATTTCTCCTGGAAAGATAAGAGTGGAGCGGCTTGACAAGAAAATTCAGCCGAAAACTCCACCTGCTTCCCTTCAAGCTGCTGGCCTATAAAAATATTTCAGACTGCCATTAAGCCGTTTTCGACATTTGATTTTTCCATGATCATTAATCAATTTTAGATCTGGAAATAACAACAGGTTATGCGATTTTTACAAACAGGTTCAAAAAGAAGAAGGTGACAAGTTCATAACCGGCAGTGAACTAATGGAGATGGTGCAATACCGAGAGCAGAGCTTAGAGGCAAAATTCCAACGTGAGGAAAGGAAAAAAATGAAACTCAAAAAATCTGCTCTAATTGAAAGACTGACAGAAGAAATGGATGTATTCACTGAAGAAAAACTAGCCTAAAGTCAAAACGGATTTAGCCCGGGACACAGTAAATCTGTTTTTCAATTCTATCAAAGAATCATTAGCAGTAGGTGACAGAGTTGAAATAAGGGGATTTGGTTCCTTCATTTCTTCCCATGTTCGCGACAGTCAGAAAAAAATTTGCGACAAAATCTCTCCTTCCGTTCAAACTATGAACATTTAATATCAGCAATTGTAGATAATTCTCCAAAAAAGTGATGCCCATTGGGATCTGTAAATAAGAAAACCGTGGTCATCCAGAAATTAATTATCATCAATTTGATTGTCTGAATGACCTTGGTTGTTTTAACGTAACGCGGTAAGGGTGCTTTTAATCTACAATAGCCTGATAGATCAGGTTTTTTAGTAACCATCTGAAGTAATTTCGCTGGGCGAAACTTGCCGTCATGGCGACCGCAGCCAGTTCTTCTTTGGGGTCGACCCAGAAAACGGTACCATGGGCTCCTCCTTTAAAAAATTCACCCACGTTTCCAAGAAAAGACGATGTACCGGCATGTGTGCGAACGTAAAACCCGAATCCGCTGCCATAACCGGGCCCTGGCAGATAGCCCAGCCCGCCTGGATTGTAAAGCGGTCCCAGGTGATCCGAGGACATGTATGCTACGGTCTTGGGGCTCAACAACTGTTTCCCGTCCAGTTTTCCACCGTTGAGCAGCATGATGGCAAATCGTGCATAATCCATGGTAGTTGATACCGCGCCACCGCCACCTTCAAACATTGTGACAGGTTTGGAAAAGTCCTGTGCGAAAACGGCTTTGGGGCCTTGGTAAATCAAGCGGTTCAATTTTGATTTCTTGACGTTAAATCCTGTATCCACCATCCCCAGCGGCTGAAAGAGACTTTTTTCCAGGTATTGATCGAACGACATGCCCGATGCCACCTCAACCACTCTACCCAGGATACTAAAAGAGTTACTGTACAGATATTTGGTGCCGGGTTGATATGCCAAGGGCAGTGTGGCTGTTTTCTTAGCAACCTGAGCGATGGTTTTACCCCCGTAAGCAGCTGCCAGATGCGGTTTCCTGAATTCATTTGGAACATAAAAAAAGTATATCAACCCCGAGGTGTGGGTCAACAGTTGTTGAATGGTAATGGGCGATTTAGCTTTCTCCAGGATTTCCTTGCCGGACGCGTCCTTTTTAAACGAGGTTACCTGCATCTCTTTGAATTCAGGGATATACTTGGCCACCGGATCGGAGAGCAGCAATTTACCTTCTTCAAACAGCATCATGATTGCCGTGGATGTCAACGGCTTTGTCATGGAATAAATTCGATAGATGAGTCTGTTTATTTAGTCTTAAAAAATATTAAAAACATTCGTAACGCATTGAAATATATTAAATTTAACGAATATTTTACTTTACATTGTTCTTGCCGTGTGTTAG
>Ga0233429_1005338_pt1 | contig 10724 bp, 10 predicted proteins | sample SI_118_April2016_3_FD_179879 | JGI IMG/M metagenome (GOLD analysis project Ga0233429, IMG submission 179879) | Seawater microbial communities from Saanich Inlet, British Columbia, Canada - SI_118_April2016_135_MG | ecosystem: Environmental > Aquatic > Marine > Inlet | place: Canada: British... | reverse complement strand
GTATTTGTCAATCGATCAAGAACATGGTTATTTTGTATAATGGGTAAATTAAGAAATATCGTAACACCACTCCATGAATCTACAAAGCGTGATTATTTGGCGCGTATGGTTGATGACAAGGTTCATTGCATGGAAATCGCTAAGCAGTATAGCAAAGATTACTGGGATGGCGATAGGCGCTATGGATACGGCGGTTACAAATACATACCAGGGAGATGGAGGCCAGTTGCAGAACAATTAATCAATATATATAACTTAACTTCAAGTTCTAAAGTGTTAGATATTGGCTGTGGAAAAGGTTATTTATTATATGAAATGAAATTACTTATTCCTGATTTGGATATTATTGGAATAGACTCTTCAGATTATGGTTTGAAAAATGCTAAAGAAGAAATAAAGCCTTTTATTTATAAACACAAAGTAGAGGATGTACTGCCATATGCAAACAAAGAATTTGATTTGGTTATTTCACTTGGAACATTTCACAACCTTAGGATTGCAGAGCTTAAAACTGCCTTGTCAGAAATGGAAAGGGTTGGAGAGCAGGGGTATTTAATGCTTGAGAGCTATCGCAATGAAGAGGAGATGTTTAATCTTCAGTGCTGGGCATTAACAGCAGAATCTTTCTTTGATAAAGAAGAATGGGAGTGGGTTTATAATTATTTTAATTATAGTGGTGACTATGAATTTATTTATTTTGAGTAAAATTTATACAAATGAAGAAAATTAGTACAAAAGACCCGGTTAATCAATCCTTGGTTTTGTCAGAAACTGATAGAGGCTTGGAGAAGATTGGATTAATGAATAGTCTTACATGGCATGAGGATCCAAAACGATTGGTTTTTACTTTATCGCGTTATAAGTTTGTTGCAAAAATATTGTCAGGAAAAAATAGTGTTGCTGAAATTGGTTGTGGCGATGGTTTTGGTTCGAGAATTGTAAAGCAAGATGTTAATCAACTCATTATTACTGATTATGATCCATACTTTATAAAAAAATTTGAAGATATAGCTTCAGAAGAGTGGCCAATTTCTGCTGTTGAGCATAATATTTTGGAGGGTCCATTGGGCCAGAGGTTTGATGCTGTATATTCACTAGATGTAATGGAGCATGTTCATAGTAGTAATGAATATACATTTATAAAAAATATAATTGATTCAGTAAAAAAAACTGGAGTTGTTATCATTGGTATGCCAAGCTTAGAGTCTCAGGCATATGCTTCGCCTGAAAGTAAAGAAGGTCATGTCAATTGTAAATCTGGCAAAGATTTTAAATCTCTAATGGAGGGTTTTTTCCATAACGTTTTTCTTTTTTCAATGAATGATGAGGTAGTACATACTGGTTTTGAAAAAATGGCTCACTATTTGATTGTTGTTTGCACTTTTAAAAAATAAGATAATAATGTTATTTGATCAAAGAAATAGAAAGAGCTCTGAAGTTTATGTTTCAGGTCAGAGTCTATTTTCTATAAATAATAAAGATATTAATGAATTAATTAATAAGGCAAAATTAACCTCACGTAATCGTGTACGTTTTTGTTCACATCGCTCAACTGATGAGATAGTGCATGAAATGTTTATCGTGCATCCAAAAGATGCTTATGTTCGTCCACATAAGCATCTAAATAAGTCTGAGTCAATGGTAGTTATAGAGGGCGAGGCTGATTATGTGACATTTGATGATAAAGGATGTATACAAGAAAATACCCCTATGGGTGATTATAAATCTGGAAAGTCCTTTTATCAAAGTACAAGAGTTGACATGTTTCATTCTTTGGTAATTCATTCAAAATGGCTAGTATTCCTAGAAATTACACAAGGGCCATTTAATAGAAAAGATACAGTTTTTGCAGATTGGAGTCCAACAGAAGATGAAGAAGAAAGAATTATTGAATTTATGGAAAAAGTTAAAAAAGGCGTTAAATGAGTAATTTTTATATAAAACAAGACTGTAGACTTTGTGGCAGCAAAAATATTGAAATTGTATTACCATTACAAAAAAGTCCATTATGCGATGCATATTTAGAGCGGCAAAGAAAACAAGAGTTTTACGATCTTAACTTATGCTTGTGTAATGAGTGTAGTTTTGTGCAGATTGACACCGTAATAGATCCAGAAACAATTTATAGAGACTATATTTATGTTACAAAAAGCTCTCCAGGACTTCAAAAACACTTTAAAGAATATTCTGCAGATGTTTGTAATTTTTTAAATTTGAACGAATCAAATTTAACTATAGATATTGGCAGCAATGATGGGACATTGCTTAGCTTTTTCCAGCAGAAAGGACATAATGTTCTTGGAATTGAGCCATCTAAAAAAGCCGCTAATAGTGCGAATGAAAATGGAATAGAAACACTTTCTGAGTTTTTTGATAAAAATCTTGCCGACTTAATAGTTGATCAGCGTGGTAAGGCGAGTTTAATTACAATTAACAACCTTTTTGCCAATGTAGAAAATTTAAATGAGTTTGTTGGTAATATTGATACACTGCTTGATGATGACGGTGTTTTGGTGATTGAGTCTTCATATCTTCTAGATATGATAGACAATATGGTATTTGATTTTATTTATCATGAACATTTATCATATTTTTCTATTCTACCGTTAGTTCGGTTTTTTGAGCAATTTGATATGCAATTGATTCATGTACATGAGGTTAGTACAAAAGGAGGGTCTTTACGCTATTACTGGGCAAGAAACAGTTCTAAGTGGAGACGCAGTTCTAATGTTGAAAAGCTAATATTACGTGAGACCAAGGCAAAAATAAATATTAACAAATTTAAAGATTATGAAAAAAAAGTAGATAATGTAAAATCGAGATTATTAGAGCTTTTGGAAGAAAATAAAGGAGGTAAGATTGTTGGATATGGTGCGTCAGCAACGTCGACGACGTTAATATCTCATTTTGGATTACAAGAGTACCTTTCTTATCTAGTAGATGATAATATTGATAAAGTAGACACCTTTAGTCCCGGGTATCATATACCAGTTTATGATTTACAAAAGATGATCAACGATAACCCTGGTGTAGTAGTAATACTAGCCTGGAGGTTTAAAGATGAAATTATAAAAAAAATACCCCTTTTTAAAGGTACTATTATTATTCCATTGCCAAAGTTAGAGGTGATTGGTTGTGGATAAAATTTCTTGGTGGAATACAAATTTTGGAGAGAGTGAGATTGAGCGTGTTGTGCAATCAATGCGCAATAAGTGTATTAGCCAAGGAAGAGTGACCGAAGAATTTGAGAGAAATCTTTCAGAATTTTTAGAGGTTGAAAATGTAATTGCCGTTAGTAATGGCAGTAGTGCAATATTGATAGCATTAATGGCAGTTGGAATATCGCCTGGAGATGAAGTAATTATCCCTAATAGGACATGGATTGCTACAGCACACGCTATTCACATTCTTGGTGCGAAAGTTGTTATTGTGGATGTGGAAAAAGATCGGCCAATTATTGACGCATCATTGATTGAAGAGAAGGTGACATTAAAAACTAAAGCTATTATTCCAGTACATATGAATGGCAGATCTTGCGATATGAAAGTAATCAATACAATTGCAAAGAAGCATAGATTATTTGTTATAGAAGACGCTGCACAAGCTATTGCATCAAGAAATTCTAATGGATATTTAGGTGTTCAATCTGATATGGGATGTTTTTCTCTATCAGTGGCAAAAACTATTTCTACCGGTCAAGGCGGCTTTGTGGTTACAAATAATAAAGACTTGGCTGTTAAGATACGTGCAATAAGAACCCAAGGGGTAGAAAGTGTAAAAGACCCAAAGGAGTGGGAGATGCCTGGATTTAATTTCCGTTTTAATGATATTCTTGCGTCTATTGGCCTTGAACAATTAAAGCGATTGCCAGAACGTATCAAACACTTAAGAAAGTTATATACAGAGTATGAAAAAGGTCTTAAAGAATCTGAATTTGACTTGATTAAAGTTGATTTAAGTATAGGAGAAGTTCCAGTTTATAATGAGTTTTTAGTTAGAGATAGAAGCCAATGGATAAGAAAACTACAGAACTTAAATATTGAAACAAGGCCTTTTTATCCAAATATTAGTGATGCTCGATACCTTTCAAAAGATAATGCTAGTTATTTTAATTCTGTAAAATATAGTAAAAAAGGTATATATCTACCAAGCGGCCCTAATCAAGAAGTTAAAAGTGCCTTGAAGTGTATACAATATATTATTGGAAATTAGTCCGATTCATTTTGATATAGGTTTTTTGATGGAATTTGATTTAAATAGTAGAACAATAGATCTTTGGAAGAGTGTTCATAAAAAACAATCGTGGGATGATAATTTATTTCCTACTACGAATGCAGTAGCATTCTATAAATACCATCTTCAGGAAAAAATAAACAAATCTGACCGACAGATAAGAATTTTAGATATTGGTTGCGGTACAGGCATAAATTCAATATATTTTTCTCAGAATGGCTGTGAAGTTTATGGCATAGACATAAGTCAAGAAGCCCTAGGCTTAGCTATAAAAAAGTCAGATAGCCTTGGTCTTTGTATTAATTTTAAAAAATGTAGTTTTACTGATTTAAATTTTAACAATGATGAATTTGACGCTGTATTTTGTGATGGCGTATTATATTATGGCTCTGAATACTCTTTTAGTAAAGGGATTGATGAGATGTATAGAGTTTTAAAGTCTAAGGGTATTGCTAGAATTTATACGAAAAGTGATAAAGACGTATGGGCTCATCCAGATCAAGAAGTTGCACCACATAACTTTACTGTTAATCTAGGATATGAGGTTGGAATGTTAATTTTTGCCCCGCCTCTTAAAAAATTAAAGAAAATTTTAAATAAATTTACTAACGTGATTATTGGAGTGGAACAATTTAATTATGTTGGTTTGGATTGTCTTAAGTCATTTTGGGTTATAACTGCCGACAAAGATTGATTTTTATGCCAGGCATAGTAACTTTCCGTGTCTTAATATGTGTCGATTTTGTAAGAAGTTCTTAAATAGACTGTAAGGTAGAACTGCTTTTTAACAAGACAATAATTAGTGACAGCATACTATAACACCCCAACAATTTAAGACAACAATCTAAAATTTCTTATTTCGAACGAGTTAAACTTAACCCAACAATTCGGAGTAAAAAAATATGAGTAAAAAACGCACAACCTACAGCTCAGCATTCAAGACTAAACTTGTTCTTGAACTACTGCAAAATGCAGATACCCTGGCCGAGATTGCCAGCAAGCATAATATCCTTCCACAAAACCTAGTGAACTGGAAGAAGACCTTCCTTGCTAACGCAGAGATTGCTATGGAGCCTTCTAAAGCAGTTAAAGAATACAAGGAAGAGCTTGTTAAATCACAAGAGCAGAACGAGCGCCTAACGGCACTGGTCGGCAAGGTAACGGTAGAGAAGGAGTGGCTTGCAAAAAAGCTAAAAAGCTTGGGCTCATCTGAACTAAAACAGATAATTGATCTCAAGCCAACATCGTTACGAACTTCTACGCCTAAATCCACGCTATCAATCAACCATCAGTGTCAGTTGCTAGGTATTAACAGAAGTGGCTTGTATTACAAGCCACGAGTTAATCACGCCAAACAAACAATTAAAAACCGTATCACCAAGGTGTTTGAACAGATACCCATTTACGGTGAGAAGAAAGTACATCAACAATTGCTTGAAGATGGTGTCAAGGTCAGCTTAAATACGGTAGCTCGTTATCGCCAAGAACTTGGATTAAAGGCTGTATTAGCTGTTAAACAAGTCAATACTACCATTCCAATCAAAGAGCACAAGAAGTACACCTATAAGCTCAGAGGGCTTAATATTAGCCATGCTAATCATGTCTGGAGTACCGACATCACCTACATCAAGATTGCCGGTGGCATGGTCTATATGGCGGCCATCATTGATTGGCACAGCAAAGCTGTGCTATCACATAGGATATCCAACACCATGGATACTCAGTTAGTGATGAGTGTACTGAATGATGCTCTAGACAAATACCCTCATCCAGAGATCTTTAATACCGATCAAGGTAGTCAGTACACCAGTGAGATACACACTCAAAGGCTTAAAAATCTAGGTATTACTATATCAATGGATGGCAGAGGCAGAGCCACAGATAACATCTGCATTGAGCGCTTCTGGCGAAGCGCCAAAGTTGAGAGAATCTATTTAAATGAATATCAAACAATCGATGATCTAACCACTGATGTGGATGACTATATTGAGTTTTATAACTACAAAAGATTCCATCAGACGCTAGATTATAAAAAGCCTATGAATGTGTACCAAGAAAGTATAAAATTGAACCAGAATAAGAAGATGGCTTCTTAGGATATTCTATATAAGAAATTTTAAAAAGTTGTCAGAGGTTTTGGGGTGATAAAATGATAAGAAAAATGGATTTTGATGCAGTTCTTGTATTTGGAGTGTCTATTCTAGGAAAGGAGTGGCTAGATATTGATAAACCAATAATCAATGTTCATTTGGGTATTGCGCCAAAATATAGGGGTAGATTCTGCTGGTTTTGGCCTATAATTTATAAAGATTATGGAAGTATAGGTGTTACATGTCATTTTATTACAGACAAAGTTGATGAAGGTGAAATTGTTTTACAAAGGTACCTTGATGAGCGGGTAGCTATAGGTAGTAATTTTATAGATATATTTGTCAACATTATTGAGTTGTCATACGGTGCAATAAGTGAATTGTTAAATTTAAATAAACCGGTATCAACAAAAAAACAGGAAACTTTTGAATTGCCTAATAAAGTGTTTTACGAGCCTGGAATAGACGATTATATTAGGTTTGTGAAAAATTTAGATAATTAAGTGGTAACTATGAAAAAAAATATAGTTAAAAATTTGAAGATTGCTGTTGTTATACCATGTTACAAAGTTGCAAAGTCATTAGGACCAATATTAAACAGCATAGATGGTGATATAGATTTTATTTACTGTATTGATGATGCTTGCCCAGAAAAAAGCTATAAGATTGCAGAAAAATACTCTGTAAGTGACCATCGAATTAGAGTAATAAGGCATAAATATAATTTAGGAGTGGGTGGTGCTGTTATAACAGGCTATAAAAGTGCATTAAAAGATGGGGTGGACATTGTTATAAAAATTGATGGCGATGGGCAAATGGATGTATCAAAAATAAACAAATTAATTAGACCATTGCTTGAAGGGGAGTCAGACTATGTCAAAGGAAATCGTTTCTATAATGTAGAATCCTTATCTAAAATGCCAGTAGTTAGGTTGTTTGGAAATATCATATTATCATTTTTAAGCAAGATTTCAACAGGATATTGGGATTTGTTTGATCCAACAAATGGATTTACTGCGGTCCATTCTAAAGTTTTGAAAATCATACCCTTGGATAAATTAAATAAGAGATATTTTTTTGAGACTGATTTTTTATTCCGATTAAACACTATACAGGCAGTAGTAAAGGATATCCCACTAGATGCAATATATGGAGATGAAGAGAGTAGCATGAAGATTCATACAATTATTCTCAGTTTTCCATTTCTTCATATAAAAACAATAGTTAAAAGAGTATTTTATAATTATTTTTTAAGAAATTTTAGTATTGCAAGCATTAATCTAATACTAGGCTCTATATTTATACTTTACGGTTTTTTATATGGATTGTTTCATTGGTATGACAATATTGGATTGGATGACCCGACTCCAGCAGGAATAGTTATGATGGCAGCATTGCCAATTATTGTCGGAATGCAATTATTTCTTAATTTTGTTGCGTATGATATGGCAAGCAGGCCAACTGATCCCATACATTTAAAACTATAATATCAAAAATATAAGTGCATTATTCTCTAAAAAAACTCAATAAATATAGCCAAAGCTATATTTTCATTGGGGTTGTATTCTTAGTGTTTATTGGGTTATATGCTTCTCCAGATTGGCAACCATCTGGAGAAGCATATGCCAAATGGAAAGGTGCCGCCATGCTTAGAGAATATGCAGAATTTCCTGCAACATCCGTTCCTTTGTTCTACACACTATATCTGCAGATATTTTTATACTTTGACTTTCCGTATTCTGTTCAGATCGAACATATAGTTACAACTTTAATTGCATTTTTATCTATTAATTATTTTTTAAAACAACACGTATCAAGTTTTAGTGCATTATTATTTAGCTTGGCCTGGGGGTTGTTATTATGGGAGTTTGAAAGCGGTGGAAGACTTTTGGGGATAAGTTTTATGCTATTGTATCTTGGCTCAAATTCATCTTTTTATTCAAAGGGGCTATTCCCTGCATTTTTGTTAGTTGCATGTTTGTTTGAGCCTGCTTACATATTTGTTTTTGGACTTCATTTATTTTTTAACTTATATAAAGGCGTTACCAGTACTTCTACCTCCTTGTCGTTCGATTATAAGCAGCTCCTTGTTTTGTTGATAACTATATCAATATTTGTTTTTTCTGCCAGTAATCAGTTAAAAAAACCATACAATAATGCTTTTTTACTAGAGTATCCATGGTCGCCAATTGAATTGAAAGGGTCTTTTAATGTTTCCGCATTACACATTACCACTAATCGTTTGGTTATTAAAGATACAGATCCAAAGGATTTGTATAAACAAGATTGGTTTTTTACTTATCCTATATATTTTGGAGATTCTAAGAATTTGTTTGAGGCCATTATAAAATACCCTAAAGTTTTTCTTAATATATCATTAGAAAATCTTTATTCTGCTAGACATATACCTTTTAGGCTTTTATTTGGTAGAGATTTATTAGAGTTGATGCAGCCTAAGGTATTGCGTATTATAATATTTTTGAGTGTGTATGTGTTTCTTGCTATCTCTTTGTTTTACATACTGTTTGGAGCGTATCGTACAAAACATATTCGTTTTTATTTTTTAGCATTAGGTTCTATACCTATAATACTGGCATTATCAATTACTAATGTTTTTTTTAGATATTCAATGGTGTTGTTTCCATTATTTTTATATGTAATGGCCAATTTTAATATATATTTTTCAAATTATATTGGTATTAAATGGATATCGAAAAACAAGGTTGCTATTCGAGCATCGAGTGTATTTACGGCGATTTCCGTTATTATTTTAATGTATTCGATTAAATCTATTAATCTTGATTATACAAATAATCCATATTACTTAAAAGGCGCTGATTTTGATTACTCTTTTACTAGTAGCGGGAAAGGTATTCTTACGGCAATTGATAATGACACTAGAATTTTAACGCCAAATGAGGGATGGGTAAAGTCATTCAGCAATGCAAATTTTGATAATATATTTAGTTTATTTATTTTACCTCCATTTTTAGATGACTCTAACAAGGTTAATTCATTTATTAATGGACTTGATCAGATTTGGATTCCAAAATATTTAAGGGTTGAGCATGCTTCAATATCTACACAAGAATATTTAAGATATAAACTGCATTTATTGCCATTCGAAAATAGTTACCGTGAATATGGATTTACCAAGGTCGAAGTTCCTAAATATGGCTCTATTTACTACAAAAAATTAAGGGTATTGGAATAGTGTTGATTTTTTATATATAATTCACGCTACTTTATTTTTTTTAAGCTAATGATAAAACGGAAAGAAAGGTATGGGTAAAGCTCTGATTACTGGTGCAGATGGGTTTATAGGATCTCACCTAACTGAGATGCTAGTGGCTAAGGGGTATGAGGTAAAGGCTTTATCTCAGTACAATTCTTTTAATAACTGGGGATGGTTGGAAGATATTAATTGCAAAGAGAAAGTTGAAATATTAACTGGGGATATTAGGGATCCATATTACTGTAAGCACATAACAAAAGGTGTGGATATTATCTTTCATTTAGCGGCTTTAATAGCTATACCGTATTCATATATTGCTCCAGATAGTTATGTAGATACTAATATAAAGGGTACTTTAAACATCTGCCAAGCGGCAAAGGATAATGGCAATATAAGAGTTATCCATACTTCAACTAGTGAGGTCTACGGCACTGCTCAATATGTGCCTATAGATGAGGATCACCCATTACAGCCACAATCTCCATATAGTGCGACTAAGATAGCAGCAGATGCAATGGCAATGAGTTTCTATAATACATTTGATCTTCCTGTGACTATTGCGAGGCCATTTAACACTTATGGCCCTAGACAATCTGCCAGGGCAGTTATTCCTACGATAATTACACAGATTGCTAATGGCGAAACAGAAATCAAATTAGGGGATGTGACACCAACAAGAGATTTTAATTATGTCGATGATACATGTCGTGGATTTATTGCTCTTGCAGAGTGTGACGGGTCTATCGGTAAAACTGTTAATATAGGTTCTAATTTTGAAATTAGTATTGGTGATACGATGAATCTTATTAAAGAGTTAATGAATAGCAATGTTAGTTTCATTATAGATAATCAGCGTATTCGGCCAAAAAAATCAGAGGTTTTTCGGCTTTGGTGTGATAATTCTAAAATAGAAAAATTAACCGGATTTAAACCAGAAGTAAGCATCCAACAAGGACTGAAAAAAACTATTGATTGGATTACTCATGCAGATAATATTAAAAGCTATAAATCAGAAATTTATAATGTCTGATGATCTTTATATAAAGTTTGTTGAGTTTATTCGAGAGTTATATGATACAAAGGGTTTAGTTACACTTCATGCTCCATTATTTCTAGGCAATGAGAAGGAGTATGTGCTGGATACAATTGACTCTACTTTTGTTTCT
>Ga0233429_1005330_pt1 | contig 10734 bp, 14 predicted proteins | sample SI_118_April2016_3_FD_179879 | JGI IMG/M metagenome (GOLD analysis project Ga0233429, IMG submission 179879) | Seawater microbial communities from Saanich Inlet, British Columbia, Canada - SI_118_April2016_135_MG | ecosystem: Environmental > Aquatic > Marine > Inlet | place: Canada: British... | reverse complement strand
TCCGCAGTACTCTACTTCGGGGTGTTCGTCAGCGACGTCTAGGTGGTGACCATGCAATTTAAAATTCATGGTTCATCCTTATTATTAGGGGATGAGTCCCCGCTCCTGATCCGCGGGATCAGTGGCATTAATAGATTTGGAAGTGTTCAATTCCCTTATGCAGAGAATTGAAGATGATGTGCGCCGTAAGCTCAACGCTTTCCGCCGATCTCTTTGAGAAGACCGCTGGGCTCACAAAATCTACCTCTTGGGAGAGGATTTCTAGAGCTTGTAATTGCTCTCGAAAGGAAAGGCTATGGATCCATTTTGAAATGACTCTCATGTCGAGCCCGATTGGATTGCCGTTCCTTTGATGTATTTCTGTGTACCCAAGCTTAAAGATCTCTACGGCCGCCCGGATGCTTTCCACCTGGTCACGAAACCGCTCTTCGCTGCTGATGAAAAAACACAGCCTGGTTGGGAAGACGTTGATGTTTTCGCCTTTGAATTCTTGATAGGCCTGCTCCCCGATGTGTGCGGTCTTTAAGAGATCATTGTCTAGGGGGATGAAAACAGAATCGAACCTACACGACTTTACCGTGGAGAAAGATGCGAATGGTTTGTCGTGGATAAAACTACAAAGCAAGGTCCAGTAATCGTTGGCATCTACGACGGCCCCGTCTGATAGGTGAAAGAATTTATCGCCGCACAGTATGCTTTGAATCATCCTTGTCGAAAAAAAGAGCTCGACGTTCCGAAGGTCGGAAGAGCTCTTAATTATATCTAACGACTCCGGGTCCTCCAAACATAACCTGGGAGGGTCAGAGACATTTTCAAGAACCCATCCTCGGGCTCTTGGCTCTTCTTGTGGTTTTTTCATCACCACAAGAATAGCAAAAACCACCTCCTGCGAACAACTCGTTTCCGCAGCGGTGGCATTCTTTTTTATGCGTAACCCTCAAAACCGTTTCGTTTAACAACTCACGGTTGAGGATCATTTAGAGACCCCAGGGGTTACGCCACATGGCTTGCTCCTCATGTAAAAAGATTAACATATAATCTTATACGATGAAAAGGGGTGTGTTTTTTATAGTTATGAACCGAGCCTTCTTTGTAGCTCTTTTAAAATCATTTGTTGCAACCTTTGTTCTTCCTCTGCTCGGCCGCCAGATTCATTGATAGATTGTGTAATGGGCGCTTCTTGTACTGGATTTTCTTGAAGCTTAAAGTAATTGCTTACTGGTTCTATGCCTTCTTCACTGGAACCAAGTGTTTTCATAAGACGAGCTAACCCACCAGAGGTTACTTCTGGTTGATACTTCTTCATTTTTGGTAGTTTGTCCTTTTCATCAAGCTTCCTGCCGAACCCATAAGGAACCGTATCCTTTGGACTCACTTTGTTTCGCAGCCTTCGCAGTGCAATATCCTCATCGTTATTCAGGGCAGGTCCCTGACTTTGTGAAGCCAACAACCTGTCTACTATTCCCTCGGCGCTATTGGCCCCATCTTCCTGTTTTTTCGGTTCTCTAATTTGAAGAGATGGGTCAAAGTTTTTCGGTCGAATTGGGGTATAACTCGATCTGGTTGGGGCAACGCCAGATCCGGCGCCACTTTGAAACCCGCCTTTGCCAATAATTTCTTTCAGTTGCTCTAACGTAATACTTGGTTTTTGACCCGATTGTTCGCCTGGTTGCCCATATTTTTGATCCATAAGAGCATTAATTTGAGCATCACTAACGTTAGACTCTTCTGGTGCGGGATCTGGAAAGCCCTTTTCTGGGAAGATTTTATTTACTTCGCTTGGCTCTCCACGATCGCTCGTCACGTCGGAGTAGCGACCGCCAGCTGGTTTGTCGCCAAAAAGTCCGGTGAGTGGTGTTTCAGTTGGTTGTGCACTCTGGGACGGTTGTCCACCAGAACCAGTGATGGCGGATCCAACTGCTTTTAATTTATCGCCAGCTTGACCAATTAGTTCTGGATTGCTGTACAAACCATATCCACCGGCACCAAGTAATCCGGCTTTCACCCAGGGGAACCCGCCTCTTGAAGGTTGGCCCGCCCTTAGGAGTGCTGGGTCTACGCTGCGCAACGCTGCTGGTGCTGCGGCAGACGCCCCTCCGCTGATGGCTCGAAGAAGGTTAGCATTTTTTTCCATCCATAGTTTTGAAATTGGATCTATTTTCATAACCGCCTACCTGTCAAACATTGCGTCCGGGACTCTCAATCCTTGTTGTAATCTGAGGGCTGCCCGATATTCTGTATTTTTCCCAGACAAATCTCTAAGCCTGGCTCCACCGCTTCTCCCGCCGTAGAGCTGTTCTTTGATCGCGTCGAGATATTCATTTACCTGTGGTTTACCTTGTTCCACCAATTCTTTTAAAGCGCTTCCGACATCTTCACCGACCCCAGACAGGGATTCTCCTATTTGTTCTCCGCTTTCCGTAGCTGTGTCTTTTAAGTCATCAAGGCTTTCAAGAATTCTATCCATACCTTCATCATTGTTGGAAAACAGATTTTTAAGTGCACCTGGGTTTTGTCCGGCGGCGTGTAACCCGCCAGCACTAGCCGCAGCTCCGCCGCCAGCGGCCGCGAGCATCTTTGCTATATTTTTAGCGTTGGCATTTTTTTCTAACCAAAAGGTAGTAATGGGGTTTATCATTTGCCGACTCCCTCTGAAAACCTGTTTACCCTCGTCACCATACGATTAAGTCCTCTGTTTACGCCGTAAGGGATGTCCTTCAAATTTTGGTCTACTAAGTTTTCAGCGTAAGGGTTTTTTTGTAAATAGGTTATATAATCAAGCGCTTTTTTCATCGCGTCTGGATCTTTTGCAAAATCTAACGACTCGGCTGAAGGCAAGCCATGCGCCATAGCTTTTATTATGTCGAATTTTTCTGGATCTTCAAAGTCGAGCAATTTTTTTAAACGTGCCGCCCCCTTCTGCCCAAGGGGTGAGTTAGCCCGCGCTTCAGATAGTTGTTCTGGGTCTGCCGCTACATCCCCCTGTTGAAAAAGATCTGCCAGTGGTTCATAATCTGCGTTTTGGGCTGCGTGAGCACCGCCAGCACCAGCACCCAATGCCGCCAATAGTTTTGCAACGCTTTTACCGCCTGTGGCATTTTTCTCAAGCCATTCATTAAGAAGCGGGTCGGCTGCTGTTTTCTCTTCGGCGTCGTCTTTTTTCTTGCGGATCATTTCGAGAAACTTGGACTTTTTATCTCCCTTTTTCTCGTCACCATCTTCTTTGGACTCGTCCTTTTTACTGTCGTCTTTTTCTTCGTTTTTTTCTTCGTTCTCTTCGGCTTCTTTGGTAATTAATTCGCACCAAAGCAATGACAATGGATCTTTCATCCCGTTCTCCCGCATAAAAAAAGGCTCTACTCCCTTACTATAGCAAAAAAAAGAGGGGTGATTGCAACTGCGCACCCCTACTTTTTTCTGAAAAAACCTACCCTTGTGGGGTGGGTTTTAGTGGGACAAATTCGCTCGGGTCGCTTGTTACCCGAACTAATTCTGGTTGATCTGGCGGTTTGACGCTGATCAACCGGTCTCCAAAATCTCTCCCTTTTTGGAAGAGTGTTCGAGACTTGTTTTTGGACCACTCCACAAAAATCTGGGAGTAATCCCAGCCACTCTTGAGAGAGGTTTTTACCCCCCTGTATATGGCCTGAAAAGCAGGGGCGGCTACTCCGGCTGCAAAAAACGCAACTGGAACAGACAATCCCCCCAAAAACCCAGCAATTGCAAATAATACTAATGATGGCACGATAGCCATAGGAACTCCTTTTGTTAACGTTAGATTCTTATACGATAAACGGGTGGTTTTTTAACGCATTTTTGGGCTAAAAAATAGCCTGTTTCCAGGACTATTTTTCAACTCACATAACCGCGAGCCACGGTGACCGATTGACCGCGTCATTCCGGGTGCCCGTAAAGGCTTTGAGACTGGCCAGTTACAACCTTGCCGGCGTTTCCGCCTGGCGTCTCGTTGGCCTAATTAGGCCACATCAACCTAGCTTTTACGCTAGGCTTTTCATGCCATATAATTGAAATATATGGCCAGGATCAACAGGTCCACTACAACGCCGAAAGCGGCCAGACCTATTGCCCATTTGATTACCTTTTTAGGGGTAATCTTTAAGGTTACCGTCACTATGACGCCTCCTTTTTTTAAAGGTTCCTCTTATACAGGTGGGAAACCTCACCCCCATGGCGTAGCGGCTCTGCCCCGCTCTTTCAGAAACTGCGTTATCGCCAGGATCTCTTCTGCGCTTACCGAGTTTTCTCCATGGAATGGTCGTGCCGTATTTCAGGCTTTTGTCTCCGCGTCGGCCCCAGGGTTCGACTCCCACCCCGTACCGATTTTGCGCTGCGCTAATCCCGCTTTCTCTATCCAGGCTTCAAGCGGTTCTTTCTACCACGCAGATTGTGGACCTCCCTGTCCACTCAGAAAATTTTATATAGCGACGATGTAGATTCGCCGCTTCGAGCCTCAAGCCTTGCGGATCATTTCGATCGCAACGCCTGGCCTTATTTGGCCAGACGTTACGGCCCTCATGATCCTGTCCTCTCGCCATTCCTGGCGAGAGGCCTTTTCCTGGGCCTCCCTCGCCTCGCTAGTTGAGACCAGCGAGACGGTTGGATTCAAAAGATGTTCCATCTGGAACCCCCTTTTTTTCAAGGTGTTGAACTTTTACTTGGGTGGTCAACGTCACCGGTGTGGAATTTTCATGGGTAGAATTCCACACTAGACTCTTATACGTTTTTATGAGTCGGTTTTTAGGGCTAAAAAATAGCCCGCTTGAGGGCTATTTTTCTACGGAACTTTCATCCGACTCGGGACTTGACCTCTCCCTCGGGTGGTTTTTAACGAGATCCGCTCGTGTGAGACTGGCCCGTTACAGCCTTGCCGGCGTTTCCGCCTGGCGTCTCGATACCCCACTGGGTAAAATCCAGATGCTTCTACCTGGCTGTTAGGCAATGTTGCTCAGGATTGCCCCTGAACTAAATTGCCTTTTGTTGAAGGGGAGCCCCTTCTCACCGTTGAACCACCAATCTTCACTGGCTTCATCAACGTAGAGAACTTCAACAAGCTTTAGTAGGGACTCGATCCCTTTTTGCTTGTCTTCGGCTCTGAAGGTTTCCGGCAACTTAAAAATCAACTCTAGATGAGTTGTTTTAAGCGGCCTCTCGATAATTTCATCCTCTTTGTAAACGATTTTACAATCGTTTACTTTTTGGATGAAAATTCTAATTCCCTCTTCATAGAGGCCGCTGAATATCAGCAGACCGTCTATTTTCTGAAGGCTCATATCGCCTTCTCCGGGAATTAGAAGAATCGAGTCTAGAAACTCTTCCCCTTCAATAACTACGGTTTCAAAGTAGCATTCCTGCACTTTTTCCCCTTGTGTTGAGTGAACAGCTTTTACCTTAGGATGCTGTCGTATCCTACAAAATGACTATACTGCGCAGGCAATGCAGAAATCCGCATCGCCATCTACGGCCGTCACTCCGCACTGTAAACAGTACGAATCCCTGATGACGGCCAAATAAACTATTTTTGAATTACCCTTATAACCGAGAATATTCTCGATCCCCAGGGTAATTCCATCCTCGAGCCTCACATAGGATCTCTCACCTATGCCATTGTGCTCGAGGAATCGGTCGAAAGACCCCGATTCTTTGCAGCCCAGGTACTGCTGCAGTTCTTTTTTTATGAATTCAACATCCATCTTTCTACCCCTTTCTCAAGGTGGCTCTCTTTGCTCTAACGCGGTATGAGAGCGGAACCGCGGAATGTTGTTTTCCGGACAACATACAAAACCCGTGGATTATAGAACCCACCATTTCATCCGCTGTTCGAATCCCTGGTGATGTTCCCGCGGGCGGAACAACACTATCGCAGCAAGCTTCACCGGCCCTTATCTAGGGTGAAGCTCACTGCAAGAACCCCCCACTTACAAAGTCTTGTAGTGGGAGATTCGGGCCTCTAGGAGGCGTGGGCCGAAGGCAGGGCCTGGTTCTACGCCTTTCTCGATCAGTTGTTTTCCAGTAACTGTCGAGAAGGTTTTAAACGCCTTCGAACCTACGGAACAATATCCTTTGTAGAGTTTTCCCTCTACGATCGGATCCGCTCCGTCACGGTAGACAGCGTCAAGAAATGCCACCAAAGCCAGACTCTCGAAATCGTCTTTGTATAAATCGACGAATTTCAAGACCTTGGCTGGCTTCATTTCCATCAGCCGCCTCATGGTGATGTGACTCCTGGCACAGCGCTTTCCGAACTTTCTCAGCTCGTTGGAAATGCGCATGCGCTTGCAGAAATCATCCACCATGGGCTCCCCCCGCTTATCATGATCATGATGAGCAGGGAGTGTCTCCGCCGGGGTTGTGCCTTTGCCGAAATCGTGGGCAAATAATCCGAAGAGAATCTTCATATCGAAGTCCTTCTTCGCCCGCCCACAGCGGTCCAACAAGTTCAATACATGTCGGTACGCAGTACCATCATGTTTGTCTGGAACTTGGAGGGCCTTTATCTCTGACAGGTGTTCATCCAAAACACCGAAGTCGTCAAGAACATCGAAAAACCTCGATGGCTTCTTGGACTTCAACGCTTTGAAGAGCTCCTCAGAGACCCTTTCGGCTGCCAGGCTTTGCAACTCCTCTTTCACATCATTCACATATCCGAATATTTCATCGGCAATTGTGAACTCTGGAAAGCGGGCCGCGAATCTGGCGACACGATAAACCCTCAACGGATCCTCTTTGAACGCCGAAGAGACAGGTCGCAAAACCTTATCTTCGATGTCTTTGAGTCCGCCGTAAGGGTCTATCATTTCCCCGGATCTATAGTTAACGGCCATAGCGTTAACTGTAAGATCCCGTCTACCCAGGTCTTCTTCAATAGAAACATTCTCAGTCTCTACTTCGAAGCCATGGTATCCGACGCCGGTCTTTTTTTCGGTACGAGCGAGTGCAACCTCGCAACGACCATGACCGTCGACTTCAACCAGGTAGACTGGAAAAGACACACCAACTGGTTTTTCAAAACCAAGTTGTTCCATCTTCTCCGGGGAAATACCCGTAACCACAAAATCCACATCCTTAGCCTCTATGTTTAGGAACGTATCCCGAACACATCCGCCAACCATGTAGATTTCGACGCCCCCTAAGGCTGATAGCTCCTTAAGGTTCATACATTCTTATACGATATATGGGCTAAAAAATAGCCTAATTAAAGACTATTTTTTCTCCCTCTGTTGAGTCCCCAGCCACTTCCCCGAGGGGGCGGGAAGTGAAAGGACCAAACGGTCATCTACCCTTGATAAGGGCGGGTGGACCCATTCCCGAAGGAAGTTTCCACCGTGGGAATCCAGTCGATGGAGTCAACAGACTTGACTCGACCGGAATCCAAGGTATAAACCTTGGCGCCCCTACAGGCAAAATGCCCGTCTGGCTTCCCATCCGCAGTCTTGCGACTGCGGGATGCTTGGTCGGCCCTCCAGAAGATGACCTGACCGGACAGCCCAGCAAGCTGGGCGTCCATCAGGAGATCTCCTGGAGAGACCAGGCTCGCGACACCCGTGGCGTCGACAGCTTTGACGATATCGTCTCCACTGTTGAAGAACGGCGCTCGCGCGCCATTTTCGCCATGAAAACCAAGCTCACGCAAACAGGCGAGCTGGTCGTCATTGAACGGGTGTCGCGAGTAGTTCGCTACACTTTTCATGTTACTTTCTTATACGTTTTTTACTGGAATTTTTAATTGGAAAATTGGGATGTGGGTTAAAAAAAAGACGCCTTCCCTGGCCATCTTTTCTCAATTGGGGGTAATTTCCCCATCCTCATTTATGCTTTTAATGAGGTCGTGATTTGGACCTCTTAACAGCATGTTGTCCGATACAATGAAAATTTGATCGTGGACCATGTCTCCGGTTTCGAATCCCCTTACGAATTCGTCCCAGACATCGTCCACTATTAACAGTTTGGATTCTTCCATGGCTCTCCTTTTATGGTATCGCACTTGGCGATACTGTTAACCATATTCTTATGCGGTTTTTGTGGAGATTTTTGGGGATAACGAAAAAAGGCCCCCGTTACCGTGAAGTAACAAAAGCCTCTTCGATATCTTCGCTATTTTTTTCAAGGACCCGCATCCTCAAAACTACTAGCAGGTGCCTTCCTTTTGTCGGGAGGGCTACACCCACACCAGCGGTTAGTTGGTCTTGCCGCGCACTAATTCACCTTCAAGACCTTCGCTGTCTCCTGTTCCCCGAGGGGATTCTTCGCCGCGATAAACGCTTCTTTTTACGACCCGGAACCTGGTCGACCTCGAATTGCTTCGTGATGTTTAGATAGTAACCCAGGCGAATTGCCCAAGTCAACTATTTTTTTTATTTGTGATAAAATTTTTTTATGGACCCCTTAACAAAACACTGGTTGCATAACGGTGGAATGGAAAAGAACGCGTCCGTCAATTTCACTCGAAGAATTATTCAAATGCTAAGGGGCGGCAAATTATCTCCAGACGATGTTGTTCGCATTCATGAAAAGCTTTTAGTCGATGAAAAGAAAATCCGTTCAAATCTTGAAAAAAAGTTTGAACTTATGAACAAGAAAACTGAGGTAATTAAAGCACATCGCGATGGGCGTGTGAATGGTGATGTTGGCAAAGCAATAGGCGACCAGAAAAAACGCCTTTACAGAAATTTTTCTAACACCCTAGGAAATATTAGGCAGATGGAAGATTCTATTGTTGGGCCGAGTTCTTATAGAGGGATTAAAGGTGGTGTTCGTTTTTTAAAGGATTTAATAAAAAACCCTTATAAAAGGCCGATCCTTCCAGAGAAGTGGGATGTTTTAAGGCTTAAAAGGGCCTTAACTGGGAGTCATTCAGAATCTAATTATCCATCTGAGTTTAGGCAACATCCATCCCACAGTGTTAAAATATTGGGGAAGTTTAATGCCAAGGACCAGTTAAAGGGTGATTACTTTTTCACGCCTCACTTTCAAACTCCAATTAATGCCGAAAGAAGAAAAATGCTGGGTGACGATATAAAATTTCCCAAAGGCCAGGTAGATGGCAATCCATATTATGAAACGGTAATACACAATTCAAATCGTGCAAAGCCAAATTTGCAGGGTAAATACTTCTTGCCAGCGCGTTCTGGCGATGCGGGAGCAATACCAATAGAAAGTGTAAAAACTACACCTGGAGAGGATGTGTGGAAAGGCGGTAGTATACAAAGAGTTATAGCTGGAAAGCGTGGCGCACCCAATGATGCGCCATTTTTTTTTAGCGGGGTCCCAAAAGCTTCATTAGGATACGCTGATAGTTGGTCTGACCATGTTATTCCTGTTGGAAAAGCGGAACTGTTAAAAAAAATGAAGGGGGTTCACAAGTTGTATAGATTTAGAAACGAACCATACACAAAAATTCTACCCCCCGCACCATCGTAAACTTTAAAATTACTTCCTGTTTAAAAAGTAAATATTTTTTTTGGGCTTCGAAACCGGCGTCGGGTTATACACAATTAGTCCTGTGTTTAAGTCTGCGAATAATACGCAATGTGGAAAAGTAATAAATGGATTCTCGATCTTTACTGCCATAAATACCTCAATTCAAGACATGCTCGTGGATTACTTTTTTGGAAACCCTTTGCATCTCCCCATCAAAAAAACTAAGTGCTTGTTTGGCACACCGCTGTAGAGAGTTGGCAATCTCCAGGCGAAGTCTCTCGTGATTTCCGTCTCGCATCCTCCAGACTGACACGTAGGCATCCTGCTTTTCGCAACAAAGCGCCAGGATGTTTGCGACGATAACATTCCTCGGCAGGTCCTTGTTAACCCCCCTGAGAAAAAATTTAAGATTCTTCACCCTGTCTTGCACAAGTTGCGGAAAATCCTCAGTTTTTGTCGGAAACAGGTCGGCGTATTTGTCTGCGAATTCGTCCCTGTCCGCCTGGTTTTTGAGGTGTACTGCTGTGACGAGTGATGCGCCGTATTGGGAAAGGCGATTGTGGATTGTTAAGACTTCTGACTTGCTTAAAGACAATGATGTCTGTGGCATTAAAAAACCTCCTGGTTATAGTAACATTATGAAAACACTATTATTTTTTTTGATTGGAACGGTTTGTTTTTCCTACGGACCTTACAGGGTCGACTTGATCAAAACCATTGATGGCGATACCTACAAGTTTGCTGTTCATATCTGGCCAGGGCTTACTCAGGTGATCAATCTCCGTGTCAACGGGATCAACACTCCTGAGAAAAGAACCAGGCGAAAATGTGAGAAGGCTGCCGGGATCAGGGCGTCCGAATTCGGCAATAGTCTCATTAGCAAGGCGAACGACGTGATTGTCCACGACGTCAAGCTCGGCAAGTTTGCTGGCCGCGTATTGGGCAAAATCTCCGTCGATGGAAAAGATCTCGGGGAGATCATGATTCTTGCGGGGCACGCTAAGCCTTATTTTGGAGGAAGACGTGGACCCTGGTGCGAAGATCCGGAATGATCACAGGTTTGGTTTAACGGCCAACGTGTAACAAAGCTGCAACAACATGAGAAAATTCATCGCCGTTGCATATGTTAAGAGGGAGACCCAGAACAAGGACACCTCTTGCCTCTTGATTGTTTTATAGAGGCATTTAATACCAAACAGCACGTTTAAAAAAACAGCCGACGAGAAGACGGCTAAAATAATATTCTGTAACAGTGGTTCGTTCATTTTTTCTCAACCTTCCTGAATATTTTTAGTC
>Ga0233429_1005320_pt1 | contig 10755 bp, 10 predicted proteins | sample SI_118_April2016_3_FD_179879 | JGI IMG/M metagenome (GOLD analysis project Ga0233429, IMG submission 179879) | Seawater microbial communities from Saanich Inlet, British Columbia, Canada - SI_118_April2016_135_MG | ecosystem: Environmental > Aquatic > Marine > Inlet | place: Canada: British... | reverse complement strand
CCCAGCACCTCAATTGAAGGCAGAGAGCCCTGCATCAGGCCAAAGCCTTTTTCCGCTGCTAATTGCATAGAGTTTTCCGTGCCCGCGCCCATGAAAAAAGGCGGGTGGGGCCGTTGGACAGGTTGCGGGAAAATCTCGTAGCTTTCATCCATCTTGAACTTGAAGAATTTGCCGTCGGAATTGACCCGTTTTTTGTGGAAACCGTCCAATATCAGGTCTACCGCTTCGGCCTGACGCTCCCGCCGGCTGTCAAAATCAACACCCAGACCTTCGAATTCATATGGCCGATAGCCGGAACCAAGGCCCAACTGAAAGCGCCCCTCGCTCAAAATATCAACAAAGGCGGCGTTTTCCACAATGCGCATGGGATGGTGCAAAGGCACCACCATTACTGCCGCCCCCAGTTTGATCCGCGTCGTTTTCGCGGCGAGATAGCTGAGATAGGCAAATGGATCCGGCATAATGCCGTAACGGTTGGAAAAATGATGCTCGGCGATCCAGATGCTATCAAAGCCTAATTCCTCGGCCTCAACGATTTCCCGTGTTACCCGCTCATGAATGGCTTGATGGGGGTAGACCTCTGTCTCCGGGTCCGGGTGGGACGTGAACAAAATACCAAACTTCATTTTGGTGCTTCCTCTATTTGCATCAACCTGACAGCAGCAAAATCATTATGGAACTGGACATAGTTGTCAATGTGCAATACTGTTGTCTATAGACAATGGAATGACATAATGACCAATGCCGATGGGGCACGATCACAATCGAAATCATCAGGGGCCCCGGGGTCTGCAGGCCCCGCACGGCCCGTCACGGCGGTAAGCCGTGCTGCCAGCATACTACGCTATTTAGGGCGTAGTCAGGTACCCCTGGGGGTCAATCGTATTGCCAGGGATTTGGATATTATCCCCAGCACGGCCCTGCATATCTTGCGCACGTTGGCGCATGAAGATTTGGTGGTTTTTGATCCCAATACAAAGCGCTATGGACTTGGTGTCGGCGTTTTGGGTATCGCCCGCAACATGTTGGGCGGTAGTGGTTTTGTACAGGCGGCACAGGGCCATCTGAACGCCATTGCCGCGGAATTCGATATGGCTGCCATTGCCGTGGAATTGGACAGTCATGACCATATGGTGGTGACGGCTTTGGCGCGCTCCGGACTGGATCTGAGTATCCATGTCAATATTGGCAGCCATTTCCCGGCCTTGATTTCCGCGACGGGACGCTGCATCGCCGCCCAGCGCAACTGGGACCGGAAAGAATTGGCCGGGCGGTTCAAGGATTTACGCTGGCAGAACCCGCCGTCGTTCGAGGTTTGGCTGGAGGAGATTGAGGCGGCCCGTCGGAACGGCTTTGCCATTGATGACGGCAATTATATTCGGGGCATCATCATCGTGGCCGCACCCATTACCCAACCCCCAGGGGCACCCAGCCGGGCCATTGTTGCCGTCGGCGTGACCGGGCAGCTGGACGCTGGCCAACGCCAGACCCTGGCGCAAAAACTGCGGGCGGCAGCCGACAGTCTAGCTGCTTAGATTTTTCCCAGCGCCCGTAGCAGCCGGGGCGGCGTGATGGGCGTTTCAGCGATTGAGGCCTTAAACGGTGCAATAGCATCGTTGACCGCATTCAGCACTGCGCCCACCGCACCCGCCGTTCCCGCTTCCCCCGCGCCCTTTGCCCCCAGTTCAGAGGTCTTGGTGGGGGTCTCAAGGTGGGCGACTTCAATATCGGGCATTTCACCGGCCATGGGGACCAGATAATCGGCGAAGCTGCCGGTCATGAGGTGGCCGTCTTCGTCATAGCGCAGCTCCTCGTACAAGGCCGCGCCTATACCTTGTACGACACCGCCGCGCACTTGTTCGCGCACCAACAAGGGGTTCAGGATACGACCGCAATCATGCACCACCAAATGGCGCAGGGGCGTGACGATGCCGCTGTCCACATCTACTTCCACAACGGCAATCTGTAGGCCGTTGCCCGCCAGGAACATGCGGTCACGGCTGCCGTAACGCTCCACCACCGTAAGATCGGCCGATACGCCATCGGGGATCGTATAGGGTTGAAAGTGGCCAATGCGCCCGATCTCAGAGACCGCCATGTGCCGGCTGCCAGACGCGGCATCGATCACCACGCCCTGTTCGATGCTCAAATCGTTTGGCTCTTTTTGCAACAGGCTGGCCGCAATATTCAGGATATTGCCGCGCAATGTGCGCGCGGCCCCCAAGGCGGCTTCGCCGCCAAGGGCCGCACCACGGGAGCCCCAGGAACCGCCGCCCACGGGGCAAAGCGCGCTGTCTCCACTGATTACCTCGACGTCCGCCAGGGGGAGGCCCATAACGCCGGCAACGACCTGTTGGATGCCGGTATCGATACCCTGGCCCTGGTCCGTAACGCCTGTATAGCAGCGCACGGTGCCGGAACCTTCCAAGCGTAACAGGCAGGTTTCCTGGGCCGAGATATGCTGGCCGCCTTCGCCATAATATTCCGGGCCAATCGCCGTCAGCTCCACGAAGGTGGCAATGCCGATGCCGCGATAGATGCCTTGTTGGCCTAGTGCAGTCTGTGTCTCCCGAAACCCGGGCACATCGATCATCTGCAACGCTTTGTCCAGGCAACCGTTGAAGGACAGGCTTTCAAATTCAACACCGCCCGCAGAGGTTCTGGGAAAATCGTCGTCGCTTAGATAGTTCATGCGCCGGACTTCGATAGGATCAAGACCAAAATCAGCCGCCCCCATGTCCAGCAATCTTTCCGCCACGGCGCAGGCGATGGGGTGGCCCACGGATCGAATATGGCCCAGTATGCTTTTATTCAGGAAGGCCATGCGCAGACCTGCCCGATAATGTTCGTGGCCATAAGGTGCGCCGGTGAGGCGGGTAATCTGGTTGCCTTCGGCAATGGACGTGCGGGGATATTGGCCGTAGGCCCCGGCATTAAACAGATCATCAACCTCAATGCCCAGAATTTTCCCGGCGGCGGAAAAGGCCATGCGGGCGTGCACCTCGTGATCCCGGCAGTGAATGTCGGAGAGGAAGCTTTCCAACCGGTCTGCAATGTATTTGACCGGACGGCACAATAGGCGGGCGGCCACGCAGGCGACCAGTTCATCGGCCATCAGGTGATGCTTCAGACCAAAGGCACCGCCCACGTCGGGACAGATCACCCGCACCTTGTGTTCGGGCAAAGCCAGTAGGCGGGCGTAAAGGTCTTGTTGTTGATGTGGGGTTTGGTGGGATTGGTGCACGGTCAGACGGTTTTCGCCTGGTTCAAATTCGGCAATGATGCCCCGGGGTTCCAGACTGACACCGGAATGACGGTTGAAGCGAAAATGCTCCTCAACCACGTGCGCTGCGTCCCTAAACGCCAAGGCCACATCGCCCGTCACAATTTCGGTTGAGAAGGCGAGGTTCGTGGTCATATCGTCATGCAGAACAGCGGCATCGGTGGCCAGGGCAGCCTTGGCATCGGTAACCGCCGGCAGTTCGTGCCAGGTGACGGCAACATGTTCCGCAGCGTCCTCGGCCTGGGCGCGGCTTTCGGCGACGACGGCAGCAACAGCTTCGCCCTGCCAGCGCGCGGTTTCCTTCGCCAGCGCATGCTGTTCCGGTGCCGCCATGGTTGGGAACAGCTTGTGTTCGGGCCGCCATGAGGAGACGGCGTCCTCCAGTTCCTTGGCGGTATAGACCGCGATCACACCCGGCATCGATATGGCTCCAGCCGTATCAATGGCTTCGATCCGGGCATGGGCATAGGGGCTTCGGACAAAGGCCAGATGCAGCATGCGGGGCAACTGAATATCATCCACGAACCGGCCACGGCCCGTCAGTAAGCGTTTCGCCCGATCCCTGGGAACTTCGGCACCGATGCTCATGATCTGCGCGCCTTGGCGACGGTTTCAACAGCATCGACAATGGCCTGATAGCCGGTGCAGCGGCAGAAGTTGCCTGAAAGGTAGTCGCGTATGTCATCACGGCTGGGGTCGGGGTTGGCGCGCAACAACTCCGCCGCGCTCAACAACATGCCCGGTGTGCAGAAACCGCATTGCAGGGCATTCAAGGTATGGAACATCTGACGCAGGTCATCATCGACGCCGCCCTCGATTGTTTCAATCGCGCAGCCGTCTGCTTGGACGGCCAGGACCAGACAGCCGCGCACGGTCTCGCCGTCCATGACAATTGTGCAGGCCCCGCAGGCACCTTGCTCACAGCCCACATGGCTGCCGGTGAAGCCCAGATCATGGCGCAGGAAATCCACCAGGTTCAGGCGTACGGGTACTTCGCGGGCGATCGCTTCACCATTCACCGTCAGGGCTATGCGCCAGTGTTTTGCCGTCATTGGGGTAGCCTCGAAAGGGCGCGGCGCAACAGCACCTGGACCAGATGGCGGCGATAGGCCGGGGGATAGGCAGGATCATCGGGCGGTTCAATCTCAGTTGCGATCATCTCCATGGCCGCATCAACGGCTGTTGGGTTGGCAGATAGAAGCGCCATCGTCTGCCCCGCCAGGACAGGACGGTCGGCAACGCCAAGCAAGGCAATGCGCAAACTGTTTGGTGCCGCAACCAGGGCCAGGCCGGCCATGGCGAAATCCCCGCGACGGCGGGCGATCTCCTCAAAGACGCTGATGCTATTGCGAACGGGTTTCGGGATGCGGATTGCGGTCAGAATTTCATCTGGTTGCAGCGCTGTTTCATAGACCCCCTTGAAGAAATCCGACGCGGCAACCCAGCGTTGCTCCCGTCCCGAGAGCAGAGAAAATGCACCGTCCAGTGCTAGGCAACAGGCACCCAGTTCGGCGGCAGGATCGGCCATGGCCAGGCTGCCGCCAATGGTACCGCGGTGGCGCACCGCCGGGTGAGCGATATGGTTGATGGCTTGATGCAACAGGGGTAAATCCCGGCCTATCAGTGGACTATCCGCCAGATCGCAATGGCGCAACAGCGCGCCAATCTCGATATAGTCGTCGCCTTCAGTAATCTGTTTCAAATCGTCCAGGCGACCGATATCGATCAACAGTTCCGGCGCGGCGAGGCGAAAGTTCAGGATCGGCAACAGGCTTTGCCCACCGGCGACGATGGCCGCATCGTCACCATGGCGGGCCAGCAGGCCCAGGGCGTCGGCCATGGATTCGGGCCTTTGATAGTCGAAGTCCGGGGCCTTCAAGTGGGCGCCCTATTCGGCAGCGTCTTGATCCGGCAGGGAGATGGGGCAGTTATCTTCCCGGCTGACCAGATCAAAGACAAACAGGAACTTCGCCATTCCCACCAGGACGGCGAGGCAGACGCCCAGCTCAAATATCTCGCCATCATCAAAATGCTCCGACAGCGCCTGGTACAACGGGCCGTTCATATAGCCATCCATGTTGGCCAGGGTCATTTCCTCACACAGCTCCAGGACGGCACGCTCCCGCGCATCGAAAACCGCATTGTCTGGGTCGAACAGGGCATCCAATTGCGCCTGGGTCACGCCGTCGGCCAATGCGGCCTTGGAATTGCCACGGTTGCAAAAGGCGCAGCCGTGCATGGTGGACAGCTTCATCCGCGCCAATTGCTTGATGCGTATATCTATCCGGCCACCATGGAACATCTGGGCGTAAAAGCTGTTGTAATACCAATCCAGCACTTCCGGGGCATTGCCCGCGACTTCAATCAACGTCGCCTCGTCCCGGTCGCGCATGGCATTGTCCCACAGAACCTGCAGGTCGGGGGGCAATTGGTCTCTGGAAACTTTTTTCAGTCGTGGATCAGGCATGCTCGTGCTCCTTCATTAGCCCCAGACATCGTCGGCAACTTCGACGATCAGGCGCAGTTTGGCAATCTCATCCTCCACGGTAATCTTGTTGCCGTGATGGGTGGAGGAGAAACCGCATTGCGGACTAAGGCAAAGGCGGTCCAGATCAATATACTGGGCTGCCTCGTCAATCCGCCGTTTCAATGTGTCCTTGGCCTCAAGCTCGGGCGTTTTCGTGGTGACTAGGCCCAGGACCACCAACTTGTCTTTCGGCACGAACCGCAAGGGTTCGAAGCCGCCCGCCCGCGCGCTATCATATTCCATGAACAGGGCGTCGATATTGACTGTATTGAAAACCCTCTCCGCCACCGGCTCGTAACCGCCCTGCGCCGCCCAGGTACTTTGAAAATTACCCCGGCACATATGCATGGTGGTGGAGACATCTTCCGGCAAATCACGGATGGCATCGTTCAGGGCCTGGGCATAGGTCAGGGCCAGCTCGTCCGCATCGTCGCCCCTGGATTTCAGATTGGCACGAATGTCGTCATCGCACAGGTATGCGTAAGAAATATCGTCCAGCTGTAGATAGCGGCAACCCTGGTCTGCCAGATCGCCCAATTCCACCCTATAGGCCGCTGTTAAATCAGCCCAGAATTCGGCCAGGTCAGGATAGGCTGCCTGCGAGATGCCCTCGCGTCCGGCCCTAAAATGCGCCATAGAGGGGCCGGGCACGGTGAATTTCGCCATCCGGTCCGTCAAACCATTGAGGTAGCTAAAATGGTCCACCATGACGGGCTTTGTGCGGGCCAGTTTGCCGGTGATCATGGCCCGGGGTGGTTGTTCCTCACTGCCCTGAAAGGTGCCTTTGTCCAGGGGTTCGCCCAATTCAAACCCGTCAAAACCGCTGAGGAAATCAAAGTGCCACCAGGTGCGGCGGAATTCCCCATCCGTGATGCCTTGCAGACCAAGGCTTTCCTGAAGCGTCACCACTTCGCGAATGGCAGCGTCCTCAACCGCGCGCAAAGCCATAGCATCGATCTCACCCCGCGCTGCCTTGGCACGGGCCTCGTGCAGGACGGCTGGGCGCAACAGGCTGCCCACATGGTCAGCGCGGAAGGGAGGTTTCTGTCGTTTAGTCGGCATCAATCACCGCCTGGGCGTCTTTTGGATCGACGGCAAAGTCCAGGCCCGCGCGTTCCTGTTGCAACAGCATGGACACCCGGCTATCCCGGTCTTCCCAGCCCCGGCCCAGGGCCTCGGTCATTTCCGCAACCGTCTGGTCGATCAGGCGCATGGGCACACCCATTTCACGGCCCAGTTCAGCCGCTAACGATACGTCCTTGTGGGCCAGCTTCAGGGCAAAGCTGGGGGGATCGTATTGATTGATCAGGTAATGTTCCGCGAGGCTGTCAAAAGTACGCTGCCGCCCCCTGGCACCTTGGCGCACCGCCTCGAACAAGGCCAATGGCTCAACCCCCGCTTTCACGCCAACGGAAAAGACCTCCGCCAAGGCCGTTTGGATCGCGTATCCAGCCGCGTTATGTACCAGCTTGGCCACCGACCCGGCACCGATCTCGCCAATATAGCGGACCTGATCACCCAGGGCGTCCAGAGCACCGCGATTGGCTTCGAATATGGCTTTGTCACCACCGACCCAGATCGCCAGCTTGCCTGACGCCGCCCCCTTCGGGCCGCCACTGACCGGGGCATCGAGGCAGTGCATGCCCCGTTCCGCCATTACAGCTGCCACTTTCCGCACCGTGGTGGGGGAGTTCGTGGAGAGATCAAAATAGACCGCGCCCGGCTTCATGCCCGCGATCAGGCCATCCGCCTCATCCAGGGCCACGGACTCAACTTCCCGTGGGCCCGGCAGGGAGGTCAATATGACGTCTGATGCAGCGGCCAATTCCCGTGGGGTTTCGGCCCATTTGGCACCTGCCTTCAGGTGCGGTTCGGCAACCTGGCGATGCAGATCGCTGACGGTCACATCCATGCCTGCCTTGATCAGGTTGGTGGCAAAGCTGGCCCCCATGGTGCCCAGGCCGATAAATCCAATTTTTGTCATTTTACCAATTACTCCCTAATCCTGGCCTTCGAATACTTCCAACGCGACACGTCCCGCGTTCACCGCCGTCGGCCACCCGGAATAGAAGGCAAGGTGGGTAATCAGGCCAAACAGCTCCTCTTTGGTGACGCCGTTGTCTACGGCGCGGGCCATGTGACCTTTCAACTCTTCGGTCCTGTACAGTGCGATCAACACTGCCACTGTGGCCAGGCTGCGGTCACGTTTTGATAGCTCCGGCTGCTCCCAAACGTCACCGAACAGAACCTCGTCCCGCAATTTTCCTAGTTGGGGGATTAGATCATAAGGTGTTTTCTTCGCTGCCATGGCTCGCTCTCCTACATTATCTGGTATTGTTTGTTTCTGACAAGATCATGGCACGGATCATGGCATTCTGGGGCTGTAATAAAAAGGGTCGGTTCAAATATGGCGCACATCTTGGTAACGGGAGCCTCTGGATTCGTGGGCGCGGCAGTGGTTGCGGCCCTGGCGGCGCGAGGGGATCAGGTCACGGCGTTTGATGTTGCGCTTTCCCCGGCCCTGCAAAAGATAGCGGCACAGCATGACAACGTGCGCCCGGTTATCGGCGAGGTAACGGAGTGCCCGACAGTGATGGCGCTGTTTCAGGCCGACCTGCCTGATTGTGTCTTTCACGCAGCCGCCATCGTGGGTGTCGTTGCCTCCGTCAGAACGCCGCTACGGACGTTTGCGGTCAATGTCCAGGGCAGCATTAACCTGTTTGAGGCCATGCGCCTGTTCGGGACCACCCGTATGGTGCATATGAGTTCGGAAGAGACCTATGGCCCCTTCGAAAGCCCGGTGATCAACGAAGACCACCCGCAAAACCCCATCCACCCCTACGGGGTATCAAAGTTGTCGGTGGAGCATCTGGGCCGTGGCTATCGGGAACAATATGGCCTGGAGGTTATTCATCTGCGCGCCATTTGGGTCTATGGCCCGGATCTGCCCCGCGCCCGTGTGCCCAATACGTTCATCAATGCGGCCATGGCGGGGGAAGCATTCCACCAGCCGTTTGGCGCGGATTTTGTCTGCGATCATACCTATATCGATGATGTGGTTGATTTGGCGCTTTTGGCTATCGACAAGGAAAATCATGCTTATGATGCCTACAACGTCGGCACCGGCCAAGGCGTCAGTCTGCGCCAGATCGCCGAGATCGCCGCAGACCTGGTGCCCGGCGCGCAATTAAGCGTTGGCAACGAACCCTTCCGCCACGGGGATGCCAGCTTCAACGTTGAATGCGTGCAAAAAGGCGCCCTGGACATCAGCCGGGCGCGGGACGCCTTGGGCTATGACCCCAAATACGATATCCGAAAAGGCTTGGCGACTTTCCTGCCCTAACCTTTTACCCGCACATTGGGCGGCACATCGAGGCGCGCCACGATACCTTCCAACGCGGGGCTGGGTGCGGGATAGCGTTCCAGGACCGCCGGATCGTGCCCCGGTACGATGTGGCTGTTGTCAGGGGCCAGGGCGCGTAGCTTGCGGTGGCTTTCCATCATCTCAAATAGGTTTTCGTGGGTCAGAAACGGCGTTTCCTCCTCAAAACTTTCGTAATAATGCGCCACGTCTGAGGCCAGGACGACCGGGCCCCGTTGGGTTAGGACGCGCACGGCCTGCAAGCCCCGGGTATGGCCGGGCAGATGATGCACGGTGACGCCTGGGGCGATCTGTTCCTCGCCGGCGTGAAAGACCACCCGGTCGCCATAGGTCAGGCGGACCATTTCCAGCACATCATCCAGGCGGAAGGCGTGGCGCAGGCCAACATGGGTCATGGCCCGCCCGGTGACAAACGACATCTCCTCATCCTGGATGTGAAAGCGGGCTTTCGGGAAAAGTTCCAAATTGCCCGCGTGGTCATAGTGCATGTGTGTGATGATGACGTCTTCAATCTCGTTGGCATCTATATCCAACAGCGCCAGACCTTCTACCGGGGAACGCAGGAAACTGCGGCCGCGACCCTCACCCTCCGCCTTGCCATAGCCCACATCGATGACGATGGTGCGTTGCTCACTGCGTATGACCCAGATGTAATAGTCCATGGCCATGGGCGCATCGTGGGGGTCGCCGTGCACGAACATGGTGCCCCTCTCACCCATACGGTCGCCGTATTTAATGGCGTAAATTTCATACGTCTCGTCAGTCTTGTCCGGCATGGCTATTCCTCTGCTGATCATTGCAAAAGTAGTGTAGCATTGTCCGTCAGTAGGGGGATGTCTATGCGATATATTATATACGGTGCCGGTGGCGTTGGCGGGGTTATCGGTGCGCAATTGTTTCAAGGTGATGTGGAGGTGGTATTGATCGCCCGCGGCGATCATCTGGCCGCCATTCAACGGAACGGCCTGCGCTACGAAACGCCGGAAAAACCAATGACCCTACCGATTGCAGCGGTCGGCCATCCGAATGAGATTGAATTCCGCCCCGATGACGTTGTCATCCTGACCATGAAGACCCAGCATACGGAAGCCGCCTTGGACGACCTGCGCGCCGCAGCTGGTGATGAAATTCCCATTTTCTGCTGTCAAAATGGCGTAGCCAATGAACGCATGGCCCAGCGCCGGTTTCAAAATGTCCACGCCATGATGGTTTATCTGCCCGCAATGGCGTTGGAACCGGGCGTGGTACAAACCCATGCCAGTAGGAAGACCGGCGTTCTGGATGCCAGTATCTATCCCACGGGCAGCAATGATCTGGTTGCCGAAGTCACGGGAGCGTTGGACAAAGTGAATTTCTCCGCCGTGCCGAATCCTACCGTGATGCGCTTTAAATACGGCAAGCTGATCATGAACCTGGGCAACGCCATGGCCGCCGTATCCCCCCCCGGCGACGAGACGAAGGAAATTCGCGGTCTGATGCGGCGCGAGGCAGAGGCTTGTTTCCAGGCAGCCGGCATCGATTACGCCAGCCCGGCGGAGGAAAAGGCGCGCCGGGGTGATTTGA
>Ga0233429_1005314_pt1 | contig 10759 bp, 9 predicted proteins | sample SI_118_April2016_3_FD_179879 | JGI IMG/M metagenome (GOLD analysis project Ga0233429, IMG submission 179879) | Seawater microbial communities from Saanich Inlet, British Columbia, Canada - SI_118_April2016_135_MG | ecosystem: Environmental > Aquatic > Marine > Inlet | place: Canada: British... | reverse complement strand
AACAATTACTATTACTAGATTCTTCTCATACTATCTCTTGATCTGATGCTTATATTTCCTCCTTTTTTACGCTAAACTAGACCTCGTGAAAAACTTCTCGCCAACTCAGGTTAAACACATTGCTACCCTCGCTAATATCCCTCTTAAAATAGGTGAGGAGCAGGGGATTGCTCAAGATTTTGATCAAACTCTTTCAGTCATTACCAACTTAAATGAACTGGATGTGAGCAAAACAGAGCCCACCCACCAGGTGACTGGACTTGAGAATATCTTGAGAGAAGATATAGCATTATCAGAAGAAAGTTTTACCCAAAAAGAAGCTCTTGCCAATGCCAGTCATACCAACAATGGATATTTTGTAGTACCTAGAATTATAGATAAAGATGAGTAGTAACGCACTAAACCAACTAACGTTAACCGGAGCTATCAAAGCTTTGCGGGAGAAAAAGGTCTCGCTAGATGAGATCTACCAGGACGTGGATAGTGAGATTGCCAAGTCAAAAAAGCTTAATATCTACACCAATCTTAATCCAACCGCCAAAGACCAAGCTAGTAAACAGGGTGACTCACCTCTAGCTGGCCTACCCATTGCTGTCAAAGATAACTACTCTACCAAAGGATTAACAACCACTGCATCTGCAAAGATGCTGGAAAAGTTTGTGCCTCAATATGACTCCACTGTAGCTCGTCTACTGGGAGAGGCTGGGGGAGTGGTGATAGGAAAAACCAATCTAGATGCTTGGGCACATGGCTCCAGCACCGAAACCAGCGATTTTGGACCCACTCTAAATCCTCGCAATCTAGATCATTTACCTGGTGGATCTTCTGGGGGATCGGCGGCGGCAGTGGCTTCTAACACTTGTCTAGCCGCTTTGGGCACAGAGACTGCCGGTTCTATCCGCCAACCCGCCGCCTGGTGTGGTGTGGTGGGACTCAAACCCAGCTACGGCAGAGTTAGTAGATCTGGCATCGTGGCTATGGCTTCTTCTACAGATTCGCCCGGACCTATCACCAAAACAGTGGAAGATGCTGCTCTTTTGCTCCAACACATTTCTGGACTAGATGCCAAAGACAGCACTACCAGTCCTCAAGCAGTGCCTAACTTTAGTCAAGATATGAAAAAAGGTGTTAAAGGTCTTAGGATAGGACTACTATATAGTGAGGTTCCAGAGCTAAAAGAATCGCTTAAATTACTGGAGCCGCAACTTAAAGTATTTGAGAGACTGGGAGCTAGTGTCGAACCAGTCAAAGCTCTTGACCCGCACTATGCTATTGGTGTCTACACCATCGTCCAGAGAGCAGAAGTTTCCAGCAACTTGGCTCGTTACACCGGGGTGAGATATGGCAAAGATCGCAGTTTCTTGGGCAGTGAAGCTAGAAAAAGAATTATGCTAGGTACTTTCACCTTGAGCAAAGGCTACGCAGACCAGTACTACACCCACGCCCAAAAAGTGCGATCACTCTTTAGACAAGATTTTGACAAACTTTTTGAAAAATATGACTTGTTAGTTAGTTTAAGTAGTCCAGGATTTGCCAAAAAAATTGGAGCCACAGAAGGCCAAGCAATGTTTGGCGAGCTGGAAGACATGTTGCTGGAACCTAGCTCTATCGTGGGTTTGCCAGGACTTAACATACCTTGCTACCGGGATGAAAAAACTAACCTTTTCTTGGGACTTAATATCATGGCTCCCATGTGGCAAGAAGCTAGGATGATTCAAGCTGGCTATGCTTTTGAACAAGCTACTGCCTGGAATGAATGGGCCAAATCATGACAAACAAATCTAAATACCAACTCATCTGCGGTCTGGAGATTCATGCAGAGCTTAAAACCAAGTCCAAGATGTTTTGCAGTTGCAAGAATGATCCTTTTGGAGCAGACAAGCCCAACATTCATACCTGTCCTGTTTGCCTAGGCATGCCGGGCGGACTGCCTGTAGCCAATAAAAAAGCTATTGAATGGACCATTAAGCTTGGGCTGGCTCTAAACTGTAAAATAAACCTCTTCTCCAAGTTCGATCGCAAACACTACTTTTATCCGGATCTGCCCAAGGGGTATCAGATTAGTCAGTACGATATTCCTTTTTGTGAAGGCGGATGGGTTGAAACAAGTCAAGGTAGAGTAGAAATAACCAGAGTTCACCTGGAAGAAGACACCGGCAAACTGCTTCATAAAGAAATTGATGGTAAAAAAGTTTCTTTGGTGGACTTTAACAGAGGAGGTGTGCCTTTAATTGAGATTGTGACCGAGCCAGATATTAAATCTGCTAACCAAGCCAAAGAGTTTGGCAAGAAGTTGCGCCAAATTATTAGATATTTGGAAATTGGTAACTGCAACATGGAACAGGGTGGCATGAGGCTGGAAGCCAATGTGTCTCTGACCAGTGACGGCAAACTGCCAGACTACAAAACAGAAGTTAAGAATATCAACTCCTTTAGATTTCTAGAGCAAGCTATTGAGTACGAGACGGAAAGACAAACAAAACTGCTAGATAAAGGTGAGTCTCCAGTCCAAGAGACTAGGGGCTTTGATGCTACCAAAGGCAGTACCTTTTCCCAAAGAGTCAAAGAAACCGCAGCCGACTATCGCTACTTCCCAGACCCAGATCTACCACCCATTAGATTTGCCAAAGAAGATATAGAGAGACTGCAGGTTGGTCTGCCAGAACTGCCAGAACAAATTCAAGCGAGATGGCAAGAAGAATATGGCTTAGATCAAGAAGTAACAAACCTCCTAGTTACAACTAGCTCTAGAAGTGAGTTGTTGGAAGAAGTTTGGCAGATAGCTCAAAAGAATGAGACAAACCTTAAGAAAATTACTGTCTGGATTATTAATAACTTGGAACTCCTCACACCCACAACCTGGGCAGATCAAATTTTTGGTAAGTACATGGATCAGACAAAAACTACACAAATTGATGAAAGTGAGTTAATCAAAGTTGTCAAACAAGTATTTGAGAACAACCCCCAAGAAACAGCTAGATACAAAGCAGGTGAAAAGAAACTCCTGGGATTTTTTATTGGGCAGGTAAAGAAAATAGTTGGAAATAAAGCTGATGCAAAACAAATTATTGATGCTATAGATTAAACTTTTTAATGATGACTGATGATCACCTGTATCAAATTTTTCCTCTTTATATCAGACTTGTAACGAAATAACAGAGCGACTACTTATGGTATCTTTTATCCATAATTAACTCGTTTCTTATTTCACTGCAAGTCTATCAAGCTGGCAAGGGGAGTGGGAAGGCCTGCATATTTTTCATTTGAAATTAGTTTATAGCCAGTTAATTTAAACTCCGCATTCGGAAAGACATCTGATATCACCTTTTCAAGATCTGCAACAAATGGATTTATCTCCAGTGAATCCGCATGAGTTTGAAAGATGTAGGGCTTTGTTTTATCTTTTGGTATAAATTTTGTACCATTCACATACCAATAGATCATTACTTCATGACTTTCACCATCTTTAGTTGGTAACTTCACAATTAAAGACTCCAATACTATTGTTAGATTGTTTAAGAGAACTATCAACACTAACATTCTTGAGTATTGGACAACCAACAACTATGTCACTAAGTTTTAATTCAATTCGACGAGCTATTTCCATATATATCCTGTATCTATTTACTATTGACCGGAAATTATATATCAAAGCTGTAGGCTGTCAAATGTTGTGATAGTTTTTAATCTTGCCAAGTGTTATCTTCTTGCCAAATGTTATAACTAATCGAATGAATTACTCTTAATATTATTCCATCATGCTTGGCTTTGAGTTTATTAGTTTGTGCAATATCTTCTATTTCTTGATAAAGATCTTTATCAACATCATTTAATCTATAACTATCTGTTAAATCTGGGTAAGGAGGATGATTAACAGTCACATACCATGTGCCATCCGTCTTTTTTCTATAGATCTTTTGGCATTCTTGACCCGATCTTACATCGGTATATTTTATCAAAACACAAGCAATAAATTCAGTTTGCACGAGCATGTATTTATCATGAAATAAAACAGCTTCACTAGATGCTGCTTCTCTTCTAGCTAGTTGATTATCAACAGTTGGTTTTGTTAACTCTGGCCTTATTATTCCCACAAATATCCTATATCTAATTTTTATTGAAGAAAATTATAACTTATAGCTTACTACTGTCAATTCCTCCCACTAGGATAATTAATCTGTTAAGATAACTTTAATGGCTACCACACCTAACTTCGTCCACCTCCACGTCCACAGCGAGTACTCGCTACTTGATGGACTGTGTCATCTGCCAGAGCTGGTTAATAAGGTAAAGGAGCTGGGTCAACCAGCTGTCGCTCTCACAGATCACGGCGCCATGTATGGCAGTCTGCACTTCTTTAATGCCGCCAAGAAAGCTGGCATTAAACCCATCGTAGGTCTGGAAGCCTATGTAGCCAAGAACTCTCGTTTAGATAAACAGGTCAAGATGGGTAGTGATCAATCTCATCTCACCCTACTATCTCAAGACCTCAAAGGCTACCAAAACTTAATGCATCTGGTTTCTAGGGCTAATCAAGATGGATTTTCATATAAACCCCGAATAGACGATGAACTACTGTTTGAAAAAAATGAGGGGGTTATTGTCTTATCTGGTTGCATGAGTAGCCGGTTTAACCGCCTGTTGCTAGATGGTCAGGATGACCTAGCCTTAGATTTATTCAAAAAATACAAAGAGGTGTTTGGAGACAGATTTTATGTTGAACTTCAAAACCACCCCGGCATCAAAGAGTTTAAAGATCTCAATCCCAAGCTGGTCAAGATTGCTCGCCAACTAGATCTAAAAATTGTGGCTACCAACGACGTCCATTATCTGGAAGCAGATGATGCCGAGGCCCAAGATGCCCTGATCTGTGTTCAAACCAGGAAATTAATATCGGACAAAGACAGAATGAGCCTGATGGACTCTCCAGATCTTTACTTAAGATCTACTGGGGAGATGGTGGAGTTATTTAAAGACTATCCAGAAGCTATCACCAATACCCTGGAAGTAGCAGAAAAATGCAACCTTGAGATACCTACGGGCAAACTTATTTTTCCCAACTACCCAATTCCCAAAGGCCAAACAGAAGCAGAGTACTTTCGCCAGTTCACCTTTGATGCCGCCAAAAAGAAACTGGGCAAACTAACTCAAGAACATGAAGACAGAATAAATTATGAGATGAAAGTGATTGTAGATAAGGGGTACACACCGTACTTCTTAATTACCCAAGACTTTGTTAACTGGGCCAAAGAGCAGGGGATTGGAGTGGGACCCGGCAGAGGCTCGGCCGCTGGTTCGCTTATCTCCTATGTGCTGGGTATTACAGACATCCACCCGCTGGAGCATGGTCTGGCTTTTGAAAGGTTCTTAAATCCACAAAGACCTACTCCTCCAGATATTGATATGGACTTTGCTGATGATAGGAGAGATGAAGTTATTGCTTACGTCTCGGATAAGTACGGGGCAGACCACGTGGGGCACGTTATTACCTTTGGAAAGATGGAAGCTAGGGTGGCTATTCGCGATATTGGCAGAGTTCTAGGTCTGCCCTACGAAGATCCAGACAGAATCGCCAAACTAATTCCCAACGAACCTGGCAAAAGAGTCTCTCTAGACCAGGCTGTTAAAACTATTCCAGAATTAACCGCAATTTACGGCCAACCCAAGTTTAGACGTCTCATAGATCTAGCCAAAAAAGTAGAGGGAGTAGTTCGCCACTCTAGTGTTCACGCAGCTGCCATTATCATCACCGACAAAGCTCTACCCAACTATACCGCTACTCAAATTGACACAAAATCTGGCAAAACCATCACCCAATACGACATGTATGCTCTAGATTGTAATATCAGTGATGACGCCATTGGACTCCTCAAGTTTGACTTCTTGGGCTTGAGGAACCTTTCTATCATTCAGAACGCGCTTTTGCTAATAAAAGTGCATAAGAAAAAAGACCTTGACATCAATCTAATACCTCTAGATGATAAAAAGACATACAAAACAATGTCTAGTGGTCACACCATGGGTGTTTTCCAGCTAGAATCGGCTGGTATGAGGCGAGTGGCCAGATCACTCAAACCCAACCAGTTTTCTGACATTACCGCTATGGTCGCCCTGTTTAGACCAGGACCCATGGACCTTATTCCCCAGTTTATTGAAGGCAAACATAATCCCAAATCTATTAAATACCCTCATGACTCTCTTATCGAAATATTAAAAGAAACATATGGGGTCATGGTCTACCAAGAGCAGATTCTGCAGATAGCTCATACCATGGCTGGTTACACCCTAGGTGAGGCCGATATTCTGCGCAGAGCCATTGGAAAAAAGAAAAAATCCCTGCTGGATCAAAATAGAGTCCGTTTTACCAAAGATTCTGTTAAAAATGGCTACGACGCAGCCATTGCAGAAAAAGTCTGGGGATTTATCGAAGCTTTTGCTAACTACGGTTTCAATAAAGCTCACGCCACTAGCTATGCCATGATTGCCTATCAGACTGCCTACCTCAAAGCCAACTATCCGGTAGAGTACATGGCTGCCCTAATGAGTGTAGAGTCTGGATCCCACTCCCAAAACAGAGATGTCAAGGTAGCGGTGGCTATAGAAGAGTGTGGACGGCTAGGAATTAAGGTTTTACCCCCCCACATTAATCGTTCTGGCAGTGATTTTACTATTGAAACTACCAAGGGCTCCAAAGACGACTTGGGGGTGAGGTTTGGGCTTAATGCCATCAAACACGTTGGTTCAGCAGCTATTGAAAACATTTTAGAGACCCGCAAAAAACTCGGGGGCAAGTTTGAATCCTTTACTCAGTTCATTTTTGAGACCGATGGCCGAAAAGCCAATAAAACTACACTGGAGTGTTTAATAAAAGTGGGAGCTATGGACGAGTATGCCACCAGAGCCAGTATGCTCGAAAACCTAGAGTCTATCCGCAAACAAGCTGCTAGTCTTCAAAGCCAAATAGATGGTCAAGACACTCTATTTACTGGAGTCGATACCGGTGCCACCAACATCCAAGATACCTTCTCCAATCTTGAAGAGTATCCTCAACCAGAACTCCTTTCATTTGAAAAGGAGCTACTAGGTCTCTACCTCACCCAACATCCTATGGCCAAAGCCCTCAAGGCAGTTGCCAAAAGAGCCACCAAGAGTATTGAAGACCTGGACCATGAACTTCACAATGGACATTCTTTTATGTTTGGAGGAGTCATTACCAGACTTAAGTTAGTCATGACCAAAAAAACCAATCAGATGATGGCGTTTGGAGAGGTAGAAGATAATACTGGCAAAGTTCAGTTTGTTGTCTTTCCCAAAACTTTTGCCCAGTACAACTCTGTACTAAAAGAAGATTCTGTAGTGCTGATGAAAGCTAAAGTAGACTATAGAGACGAAGAGATCCAGCTGATTGTGGATAAAGTTACCCCACCAGACGATATTGAGTCACCTATCTTAGCCCAACAAGATGAACACGAGATCTTTATCCCTAGAAAAACCAAAAGAGAGGTTTTGGAAAAGCTGGGTAAGTTGCTCAAGAGCTATCCAGGGGATGATAGTGTAGCCATTCTTATACCTAATGGAGGCCAACCAGAAAGAATGGCTCTACCATATGGAGTGAAATGGTCGGATAAATTGGCTAAAGAAGTGGAAGAGGTGCTTTCTTGATAAGAATATTTTTTCTTATTTAACTGATGGTAGAAACTCTTTTAGGTTAACTCCAACCTTTTCTGTCAAAGAATTTGCTTCGCTACTATCAGTGAGCTCACGTACTTTTATATCGAATACTTGCCTACTATATGAGAAGTGAAGCTTTTTTCTCATTTTTGTTAGCCTATATTTTCCAACTCTGATATAAAATGCTAAAGCTATTTTTGGCATTTTTTGTTGGTCAAATGACCTTATTATTCTTTTAATTCTCTCTAAACTTAAGGTTTCAAGTTTATCAGCATCATAAAGGACTTTACCTTCTAAATTAACAGGGTTGCTGTTAAACTCATGATGTTTAACTGCCAGGAGAATTAGAGATATGTCGCTTGCCGGATAGTTTATCTTGTGCAAATAATCACTTAAATAGTTCAAGGTTTGTTCCAAACCCTGATGCCTTTTTCCAACTTTAGCCTCATCGACTTTATTAATTAACACATCATGCCACATACAAGCAATTTCTAGGGCTTTTTTGTTTATCTTTAGATTTTCTTGGTTGGCAATTTCCCTAGCTAACTCCCAAACCCTTTGGTGATGGGAAAGATCATGACCCGCATCAAAAGAGTTATCCTGCAACCATCTTTTTGCTTCTTTAATTGCTTGATGTTTTTTATCCATTATTTATTTATTCTATCAGAAGTGAAAATCCCAATACTGGAAATATTTATTAAGTTCAGAATTGAAATCAGACCTTTGAAAAGACGAAGTGCTACTGTAGAATGAAATCCCGTGAAGCCTCGCGGGTTAATCCCTAAACCAACCAAGTATATTTTTGTCTCCGGCGGAGTTCTATCCGGTCTGGGCAAAGGCGTCACGGCTGCATCACTTGGGTTCTTACTCAAAAACCGTGGTTACTCTGTCACCAACATCAAGTGTGAAAACTATCTCAATATAGACTCTGGCAACATCAACCCCATAGAACACGGTGATGTCTTCTTGTGTGAAGATGGACTGGAAGCAGACCTAGATCTAGGCACTTACGAACGATTTTTATCTCAAGAAGTGGGGCAGGCTAACTTTACTACTATTGGTCAGATATATAGCCAAGTCATCAGTAATGCCCAAAATCTTCAATACGGTGGGGCTACAGTCGACGCTATCCCTTATGTGCCAGAAGAGGTCATCAAAAGAATAACTAATGCCGCCAAAGGTTTTGAGATGATTGTCATTGAGCTGGGTGGCACAGCCGGCGAGTATCAAAATGCCATCTACTACGAAGCCTACCGCATCATGAAGTCCAGGTTTCCCAAAGATACCATTCATATTCACGTTACCTATTTTCCCAAACCAGCTCATACTGGAGAGCTTAAATCTAAACCTTCTCAGTTGTCTGTGAGAACTTTAAATAGTATGGGTATTCAACCAGATTTTGTGGTGGGCAGAGCCGAAGAACCCATTGACCTAAAACGCAAAGAAAAAACTGCCTACTACTGCAACCTCCATGTGGAAGATATTATCTCCAATCCAGACCTTGATACTATCTATGAATTGCCACTGGTTCTAGCAGAGCAGGATTTTGATAAAAAAGTTCTTAAAAAATTAAACTTGCCAGATAAGAAATCCAATCTTAAAGAGTGGAAAAAATTGGTGGACATGACCCTCAAGCCCAAGACTCACAAAGCCAAAGTAGCTATCGTGGCCAAGTACATTGCTACTGGTGACTATGAACTTAAAGACTCATATGTTTCTCTAGTGGAATCCCTCCAGTTTGCATCTTGGCACGCAGACACCAAGTTGGACATCGTGTTTGTCAATGCCGAAGAACTAGAAAAAGGCAATAAAGTAGCAGTGGCAGATTTAAAAGAAGCCGACGGCATCATCGTGCCTATTGGCTGGGGAGAACGAGGAGTAGAGGGCAAGATCTCCGCCATTACCTATGCTAGAACCAAAAAGATCCCCTATCTAGGTCTGTGTTATGGCATGCAGTTGGCTTCAATCGAGTATGCCAGACAAGTAGTAGGGCTTGGTAAGGCCCATACCACAGAAGTTAATCCCCAAACACCTCATCCCATCATCCACGAGATCCCTTTTGAAGAAAAATACCAAAGAATCAAGGGAGATGGGGCCAGCATGAGACTGGGAGCTTATGACTGCGTTTTAACCAAAGGCAGTTTGGCATACCAAATCTATGATAAACACAAAGCTTTTAAAGATAAGAAAAAAGGGCTGATATCGGAACGCCATCGCCATAGATTTGAGTTTAACAATGCCTATCGTAAACGATTAATCGATGCTGGCTTTGTCATTTCTGGCACTTCACCAGACGACTTTTTTGTAGAGATGATCGAGCTACCCAAGAAAGTTCATCCTTTCTTTATCGCTACTCAAGCTCATCCCGAGTATAAATCAAGACCTCTCAAGCCCCATCCCATCTTTATAGAGTTTCTGGGAGCTACTTTGAAGCAAACAAAATCAAAATTGCAAAAGTGATCTTCTTCGAGTAGAATACAATCTCTAACAGGAGCTAATTATGGCACAAGATTTTACATTTGGGGAAAAGTTAATTCACGTTGGTGATACTGTCCGAGTACATCAAGAGATCGTGGAAGGTGATAAGAAAAGAATTCAAGTTTTTGAAGGCGTGGTCATAGCAATAAAAAACAGAGGACAAGGTAAATCTTTCACTGTTCGTAAAATTGCTTCGGGTGGAGTAGGGGTAGAAAAGATCTATCCAGTCATGATGCCCGGGATAAAGAAGATTGAGGTCAAACGCAAAGGTGATGTCAAAAGAGCCAAACTCTACTACCTCCGAGACAGAGTGGGTAGGGGAGCTACCAAAGTTAAAGAAAAGGCAGTTGTCTCAAAACCAGCTCCAGCAAAAAAGAAATAAACTGGGTCAAAGTGGAGAAGACAAAGCTAGCCGATTCCTTTCAAATTTAGGGTATAAGATATTAACCAACAACCTAGCCTATGGCAAAGGTGAGCTAGATCTAGTTTGTCTGGATCCAGACCAAAATGAAGTTGTTTTTGTTGAAGTGAAAACCAGATCACGCTCTATCTATGGTCACCCCAGCCAAGCAGTTAAAAGAAGACAACTACGTTCTCTAGACCGAGTAGC
>Ga0233429_1005298_pt1 | contig 10780 bp, 12 predicted proteins | sample SI_118_April2016_3_FD_179879 | JGI IMG/M metagenome (GOLD analysis project Ga0233429, IMG submission 179879) | Seawater microbial communities from Saanich Inlet, British Columbia, Canada - SI_118_April2016_135_MG | ecosystem: Environmental > Aquatic > Marine > Inlet | place: Canada: British... | reverse complement strand
CAAAACCAAACCCTTAAGAAAAAATGGAATATGGTTATTAGAGACTAAAAAGTAGCAATGAATCACCTTGCCATCATATTTAAAAAATGTGGTGAGCAATACCCATAAAATGTTTTCTACGCAATATACAGTACACCCGCAAATATTTCCATTTACGCAAAAATCCCTATACCATCTAATCTGGAATTACATTTCTATTAACGGTGATTCCAGTTCACTAATTAATGTTTTATCACCAATTTTCATTATGTGTCCAATTCTTAAAATTAGGTAACAAGTTTAGCCATACAACGGAATGGGTGTTAGATGGATTTGTATTATACCCTAGTCTTTTTTTAAAATGCCCAATTCTCTTAAGATGAAAAGAATTATTATTATCCCAATCCCAACATATATTGATTCTGGCCAATAAAAAGTCACGCTTCCTCCTTATTATATAAAAATACAGTACAAAAGGCTAATTCAAATTTACAAAAGAAATACGATATGGGATTGAACATGTAGAAGGTGGGTGGATAAATCATTATGGGGTTGTAGGAAAAATATTTCTTCAGGGCTCATACCTTGGAATGTTGATTTGTCGAATATTAGACTATTGAAAATCATTCTTCTATTTTCTTTTTTCTTCATACACCCTATAACATTTCGATGGGTATAAGTTGATATCTTTTTAATGATGTCTTATAAAGATTATAAAAAAAGGCACTATCTACGCCTTCATCTCTTAAAAATTGTTTAACATAATCAAAAGTAGCAGTGAGTATATTCCACCGAATTGCATATTGTTTACCCTGAAAACTACTTATATAATTAGCATCAATAGACTTTATATTAAAATTATTAATTAATGCTGAAATTTCTCTATTGAACTCTTTAAAATAATAGTCATTTCCAAAATTACTTTGTAAAAAATATTTGATTTCATCACATCTATTTTGAGAATCTAATGTAAAATTATATAATTCATCATTAGAAAAATTTGATGCGATATCATCATAATTTCCCGTTACTAGATATGATAATTGATCAAAATTAAATAACAATTTCTTAAAAAATGATTTAAACATCTATACTCCTAAAATTACTTCCAATCTGACTTTTATATCAGTAATTCTACTACTCTTAACAACTGGACTAACTAAAAATTCATCAAAATAATTAACGATACATTTGAGTTTTTATCAAATCAATATCAGGATTTTTATTTGTACCATGATTAGTTAAATATTCAATAATTTTTTTAAAGTTTTTAATTCTATTTTCCTTACCAGATTTATTTTCAACAATCTTGCCAATTTCCCAAGTATATAAAGACATAATAGCTAAATCAATGGCGGTAAATATGTCAGGACAGATATTTACATCAGCTCCTTTATCAATAAGATATTTTACAACCTCTAACTCACCTGTTCCCGCAGCCGACATTAAGGCTGTTAGACTATGATCATACGATCTATTACCAAAACCATCAGCAAGACCATTTATATCTACTCCATCATTAATAAACCCTTTTACAACGTCTATATCTCCATAGCCTGCAGCTGCTACCATTCCATCGATAGCTCTTTGAGGAAATAAATTTTCCAAAAACCCCATATTTTATCCTTTTTTAAAGATTATAAGATATTTGATACAATCACCAGCCATCGTCAGTTTGCTATTTCATTGCGATTTCAATTCAGATAGCATCAGGTGGAGGCTGACAAATAGTGAATATAAATCATGACCAGCTTAGAAGTATGAATTGGTATAATGAAAAAAGTAATTCAAACTAGTAACCATTGAAACTATTCTTCGGATCCAGCAAAATGTACAAGATGGAGCGCAATTGCATCTAGGCATTTCTCTGCTAATTGAAGATGTTTTTTGGCATCCAAACTTGATATATATATATCTTCTACATAATAAAATACAATTCCACAAAATTCATTGATTGCTTCAAATTCAGTGTCCATAATAGGTACAGATCCGGTTCTAAAGCAGTTTGTATTTACTAAGGTTTCGTAAGAAGGTTGATATTCTTGAAACCTATCTCTTCTTTTTAATACACGGTCTTCATATTCAGCAATTTCAAAATGACCAGCTAATCGAGTATTTTGAATAGTCCAAAAATCATAAATTAAGTCTGGAGGCCAATCAAGATTTATTGCAGATTGCATTATGAGAAATTCATAAAATATCTCTTTTTCAATTCTGTTTGGTTTAATCCAAAAATCATCTAAGTGTTGAAATGTTGCATGAAAAGCACTATCTACATTGGTTAAAATCATATTAAGAATTCCTCTTTCATAGTATACACCTATCATCAATATTTAAAAGCGCTTACGATAGTAATTTGCAATTCTCTAATTCGCCATGTTATTAATCTTCCACAGATTTATAGAGTAAAAACGCAATTATACCTTGAACAATTAATTGTAATACCATTAATCCATTATAAGTTTGAGTAATAGTCCAAAACGCCACAAGAGCAAATCCTATCACAACACCGCCTCGGCCACCGATTGCTCTTCCAATAAGTTGAACACAACCTAACATTATCTGCCATAAAATAACTTTACCTGACAAAATACCTGCATATATAACTTCCATTAAATATAATTTCCTTTCATTTTATCGAAAATGCTTGATCCTTGCTTGGAATTAGTATTTTATTACCCCAAGTTGGTACTAATGAAATACTTAAAGCATTCAACGAGGATAAATCGCCATGTACCAGAAAAATTTTGTTATTAATCTTCATAGAATTTAAATAATCGGTTATACCTTGAGAATCAATATGGCCAGAAAAAATACTACCGTAGTATTTTATATTTGCTGAAACATTTATATTTTTTGACCCTAACCCTACTGTTGAGCCATTTTTAATATTTCTTAATATCCCACCAAAGCTTCTTGGGTCTTGATAACCTACTAGCATTATTTCGGAATTTCTGTTTGTAATTATCTCATCAACAATTGGATGAAAAAAGTCCATACCATCAATATAAGATGGCGTAATTAAAATTATGGGTTTCGTTATTTCATTTTTTAATTTATTTGGTGACATTGAAAAAAATTCATCCACAGTTTCAGGTCTATAAACATAATATTTGTCATATACAGCGTTCACCTTTTTTGCTGTGGAACTAACGATTTTTATATCCATATCTTTTGGTAATTTATTAAGACTTTGCCCTCTTCGAATTGAGTTGAGAACTTTTTGTGTCCTATCCATTACAAAACAAGGTACCCAAACTAATTTATTAGACTTTACAGAATCATTTAAATCAGTATAGAAATCGTCAAAGGGGTTAGCTTGATAATCTCTTGATTTTCCACCATAGGTTGATTCAATAAAAATATAATCAACTTCATCAGGTTTCTCAGGTTTACCAATTAAAATATTGTTTAATCCGCTACCAATATCACCAGTTATAAACACAGATTTATCAGAATTTTGAAAATCAAAATCAATCAATACTGACGATGATCCCGGAATATGTTTTGCCTCAAAAAATTCGAAAGATACATTTTTTGATATATTAATTTTTTGGTTGAATGGAGTTGTAGAAAACAGTGGTGCGATTTTATTAATTTCAATACTTAAGCATTCTTTGCAAAGTTGTAGATTTCTATCATACAATTCATTTCTTTCTGCTGATAGGTATTTCGGATATTTAATTTTGTTTTTCCATTTACAATTGTTTTGAGAGTGAACTTTTGTTGAATTTGAACTTTTAGCAAATTTTTCAATTCCCAAACTTGTGCTTTTTAAAAGTAATTCAAACATAATAATGGAAAGTTCTTTTGTTATTTCAGTTGAATAAATTATACCATCAAAACCTTTTGAAATGAGTAATGGAATTTTTCCTATATGATCAAGGTGAGCGTGTGTGATTATTATAGCAGATATACTTTTTGGTGAAACAGACGGTTGTGTATTTAACTCATTAATATTTTTCACATCCATTTCATAAGTAATAGTTTTTGTTTCAGGATAATAAAGGCCATAATCAATTAAAAAATTTATTTCATCAGTTTTAAAATAGTAACAAGAACCTGAAACCTGTTTGGCTGCACCTAAAACCTGAACATTCGCTTCTGTTAATCCTGCAAATAATAAATTTGCAAATATGTAAATAATAAAAATTAATCTGAACATAATCTTCTCATAAAATACTCACTCTAAGTGATTTCACTTATTCATATTGAAAAATTCTTACTTTTCAAACTTTATAATTCATCAACTTCAATAGAGTGAGAAAAGTATTTTAATATAATAGTACCCCTTAGTTTTTTAGGGGATACTGTTCATGGCCTGGTTCTTAATTTTTTTAATTCAATAAAGCTTCACTGAATACTTATATATCACAACTAATTCGTAAACTTAGGTTCATCCCATTTTTCCAATTTTCCACTAGTATCAAACTTTATATACCCACCAAGTGCATCGGGGTAATACCATCTATCACCAATGAAGGAATCTGCATTTATATTTGGTGGCTCACCAAGTAGTTGTCTAACCTGATTTTTAGATATTCCAAATTCTAATTTCCTCCAATTCTCACGTAATTTGTAGTCACCAACCCTAGGCTCAAATTTCTCTAATCCGGAATTAGTCGATTCGTCAAAGATTTCCTCGAGTTGGGCAATCCGTTTTTCAAGCTGTTGGACTTTTTGTTCTAATTCCGAAATTCGTTGTTCTTGATTTCCTGCTTGAATAATACCTGGAAATAATAAAACTTGCAAAATTGCAAGCCAACACATTTGGTTAGTAAAGCTAACTTTTGTTTTCATTTAATACCCTCACTGATTAAATCATTATGTAAATATTTATCTGCCTAACGGCTTTGCGCTTTAGCTGTCCACATTGGAGTGGCTGTTTTGCTCTTCGGTAAATTGATTTCATATCCAAATCGTTGCATTACTCTAAGTGGCTGTAGGTCAACTACAAGCGCTTGTTATATGGATTTTTTTTATAACAGGTATAGCACACTGGCTTTGCCATCGATGTCTTGTGAGTTTTCCCACAAGAGTGGCACATTATTTCTTCATAGTCAGGATTTGAATACTTAGACCAGCTATTATAATGTTCTCTGCAATAGGGTTTTTTAATATTGTATCGAATTGCACTGGCACAACGAATACAATGCCCTGAACCGCTCTGAGTACTTCGTTTTGAGCTCTTTGTTTTTCGGCTCGGTTTTGACACATCCCGCAAGCCTGGTTCAATGACCTCAGTTATCCACTCCCGGATATCGTCGTGCATCCGTCCAGCAGGTATACCTAAACCAATTTCTGTACTTGCCTCAAATGAACCGTCTACAAGGTTCGCAGACGTAATAATGCATCCTGAATTTTCAAACCAATAAACTTTTGCATGCAGCCTTTTGTATGCGTAGAGGTGCAACCCGTTTGAAATTGCTTCTGAAAGGTGTTTTACAGCTGGATTGACTTGCTCTGCTTCATCTCGAACCACAAAATTTATATTCACTCCAGTCGACGCGGCATCCGCTATGTTCCTTTTTAATGAGCTTAGTTTATCCATTGTTACGTACGGACTGATAAGCCAAACTTGTTCACCAGAATCGGCATCTTGCAGAAGATTGTTTAAATCGCGCTCAATCTCTCGTGTTTTCAGAAGTAAGTTTTTGTTTCCAAATCCCAGCAAATCTTTCCCTCCAGGTTTTTGTTTAATTCCATCTAACACCGGAGCTAACCGGCTTTTGAAAAGCATAGCTTTTTAAAGGTCCAAGTTCAACCCTTTGTTAGCTTCTATTCCTACAATTCTTTTTGCACGATCAAGAACATGATCATAAGTCATGATTGTTAGGTTGTGATAACCAGCATTAAGAATTCTAAACGCTTCTGACTGCTTGACATCCCAATCATTAGAGCGCCCAAATATGAGTATACAACGCGGTTTAACCGTCTTTACTCCGTCAACCCGTTCAAGGAACTTAACGCTATTTGCTTCTCGTTCTATTTCATATATGTATGAAGAGGCCTGAGTGACGGCTTTGATTAAATTTGAGGATGGTACATAGTTCCCATGATCCATCGATCGAGCCCAAAATAACATACCACCTTCAGGACGCTTAACTTCAATTACATCCAAGAAACCATCATATGCTTCCATTAAGAAATCAGAGATGTTTTGTGTATCAATTGTTCTTTCATCCAGAACACGGATGAAATCACTACCTAAAACCCAATCATTATTCTCAAACCACTTTTGCCAATCAGATTCTACTAGATCATTATCCAGCATGGTTTTAAAATTGCTTATTGCTTTTATTCGCTTTGCATGCATAAGGCCTAGTTCTAATTCTTCCGGTATGATATGGTGAGAAAGAATGAACTGAATGAGCTGCTTTTTGTTTGGCAGAGAGAAAAGAGCTCTGATCTGATCTGCGCTAGATTGGTTAAAAGGATCGTCTAAGGGGATGAAGGCTTTGACACCAGCTTTAAACGGCTCATAATGCTCTTGAAGGAAACTTACAAGGTTGTCGAGTTCATCGTTGTCTAATGTTAATTCACTTTTAGGTTTTAACGTCTCAGGTGTTTTGCTACCGAGCCAATTCTTAGGTTTGTTATATCGCCCGACTTTAAGGGCTACCTCATCGGGTTGAGTGTTATGGGGTATTTTCCAGAAGGCAGCCCGAGTGATTACCCGCGGTTTGTCTTTGAGAGTAGTAAATAGTTTGTCTTTAATGTTAGACATTGGTCTTTCGTGTTATAAACCTAATTAATATTTATGACGAATGAGTATCGCTTGTAAATTCATGATATTGAGAATTATTAATAACATTCTTAGTTGATTTTATGATTATAAATACCTTCGCATCCTTAACTATTAATATATTCACTGGATTAGTAGAAGGAATTTACAAAAGAAATTTGATATGGAGGGGGCTAGTTGATGGTAGTGGGGGATTTCCCTATAGGGTTATAGAAAATTTCAAAAAAAATATTTCATAGGCCGATTTCTGGATGGATAAGTAGGTAACCTCTGACAGTAGTACTAGGATAGGAGATAAGGGGAAAACAACCAGATACCCAAATCTCGCAAGATCCTCTTAAAAACATTTAGAAATACCTAATACCTTGTATTATTGATTATACAATCATGTCCCAAACAATGCTTCCTATATATACTAACCCAAGAGTTACTAACATTGCAAAGAAATCATATACAGTAATAATCTCAAAATATATGCCCGCACTAATTGCTCCGATAATCCCTATCAGCGTAACAGCACAGCCTATTCCATTCACTGATTTCGTACGCGGACGATCTTTTTTAACTGATTCCTCTGTACTATTAGACTCTATATTTGATGCATTAATATCCACCGACCATCCACATCCAACACAGGTAAATGCTTGATCAGAAATCCTCTTTCCACAATCTGGACACAATATTAAAGACATTGCAATTTATCCTCACTTTAATATTCTTTTCCGCTTAAACATCATGTTAGATTCTGTCATCTGCATCTCGAATGAATCTCAAGCGATATGGTATTAAGTTGATTTAAGTTGATTCTCGATATGTTGTGAAAGCTCCTGCTGCCTGGCAGTCAATTCCGACTGGATTTCCGTCGCACGACTTAACTCTTCTGTTAGCGCAATTTGCACCGTAACCAGATGATGCGTGGACGTATCGAGTTCAAGCGTACCATTTTCAAGCATCGTGAGTGATTTTAGCTGACGCTTACTTCCCTCTAGGAACTGCTCATGAAGCGAATACAATGATTTAGACGTGGAAATCATCCTATGTTCAAGCTCAGAACTCGCTCGATCAAGGTCACGTAAAACCTGGGTGATTTGTTCAGGATTCAAAGTGTGAATGTTCCTATTCTTTTCAGCGAGCTCATTTTTTAACTTCAAAATTTCTAGATCTGCCTTCTTTATCTGTCGAAAGATGAGGGCAATGGAGATCGCTGCCGTGGCCAACGATACACAGGAAACAGCTATTGCTAGGATACTTGCGATGTCCATGTCATGAACCTACCTAATATTTATTACAAATTGTTATAGTCAGTAAATTCATGATATTGAGAATTATTAATTCCATATTTCTATTCATTTTAATTGTTTTTTAATACTTTCGCATCTTTAATTATTTATATATTCACCGGATTAGTCAAAGGAATTTACAAAAGAAATTTGATATGGAGAGACCAGTTGATGGCAGGTGGGGGAAGGGAAATCTTATAGGGTTGTAGAAATAATCCCAAAAAAATTTCACGAACCGTTTTCTGGTAGGAAAGGCAGGTTAAACCCTGGGTGCATGACTGGGGTTAATAAAGGTACCCCCTTTCTGGGAAGATGAGGTTTAAACATTTGAATTCCCCATAGAATTATCATCGAAAAGTGTCAAATACAATCTACTAGAATGGAAAGTAACGTTAATTTATTGTCATTGTACACTGTATGTTCTGTAGTCCCATAACTTGCTTAGAGTCCTTTCCTGATTGTAAAACAATAGCTGAAATATCAACACTCCAAGGAAGAATATTTTTGTTCTTAACCGAATCAAGAACTTTTTCTGACATATCACTGGGAGTCTTAATTCTGCCAACAAATTCAGTTGAACTTTCATATGAAGCTGAGACATCAATTATACCCCCCAATTCAGTTATCCCAATGGATCCAAGAAAATTGAGGTTAATGCTATTAATTTGAAAACTTAAATCACTATGTTCATTTATTATTTTACCAAGGAGTAATATTTCGTCACTATCATCTGAATCTGAAGATAATGTCTTATATGCATGGTTTATTTCCATTTTTATAAACCCGGGTTGAATATTTAAATCTGGTTTGATGGGATGGAATTCCATTGATAGCGGTGAATCATAATCAAAAAATTCACTGTTCTCAATTTGTTTTATCCTTGATAGGATATTTGGATGAGAAGAAAATGCATAAGTTTCTGGAATAAAACCAAGTCTAGTTTTTGAATGTGTTGCGAGTTTATCGAGAGATGAAAGCATATAAGTTAATTTTTTACCAGAGTTCATTAAATATATCTGTGCAAACATATCTGCTTCCTGTTCTAAATCACGGCCATATCCTTTTTGGCTATATTCAATTGCATACTGACCAATTTCAGATAATACGCCAGTCAAAAATAGCCCCTCTTCGGATTCAGCAGCAATCGCTCCAATTGCGAGAATAGTAGTAAAAAGGGCAAATGATTCCTTCTTTTTAAGATATTCCTTGTATTCTCTGAGTGTATGTCTTCGTTCAACATGGGCTATTTCATGAGCTATAACAGACTCTATTTCCTCATCATTTTCTGACAATTCTAATAAACCAGTAGTAAAATAGAGGTTTCCACCGGCAACTGCAAAAGCGTTGGGGGAATCATCACGAATTATCTGAATTCTATAATTATATCCTTTTAAATTTTCAGACCAATTGCTCAAAATATTACTCATCATTGATTGGAGTTTTGGCAATAATGCATGTTCGTACATTATCTCATTTGTATTTTGGATTTGTATAATTATTGCTTTTACTAATTCTTTTTCAAGAGCATAATCTGAAATTTGTGGATTGGTAGCAAAACAAGCTTTACATGGTTGGAAACCAGCTGAATCAGCTTCTTTATTATTTGAATAAGATATTTGAAAATCATAAGAAGGTAAATGTTTTACATTAGGTAAATGATAAAAATTAGATTCAATATTACCCACGACACCCTTTGGATAAAGTAATTTCCCATTCCATGACGTCACAAAATTTATGTCATTGACATGATAAAATGAATATTTCTGCAACCCTTGGGGTTTAAATCTTATGCTTGATGGATTTTCCACAATTGACTTTTTATCAACTTCACCTTTTAGAATAATACCGTCCATAAAAATAATTTCATCTTGGCAGTTTATTAAAGTAGTTATAAGTAAGAATAGTAATGTTATTCTCATAGCTCTTATCCTTTTATTCCGAATATTAGTTGTGCATTCTAATGAGTATGATTGCATATATAGATAGGTCACAAAATTACATCTAATAAAATTAGGGATACAATCTGTTGGACATCCTCTTGGCAGTGGTCTTACTGGAATTGAAAGACATTTTAAAAATTAAAACTCCCCACAGGAATACTATGGGGAGTATGTTAACTGTTTATATGCTTTAGCAAAAGTTGAATCGCTTTATATGGCTGTGAAAAAAATCCTAAAAAATATTTTAGAATTGATTTTCCCTGGGAAAACGAAAAAGACTTCTTCGATCTAGTCGGACAATCTGCCAATTCAATGGGGGTGGGTAGATGGAACCAAATCCCGCAAGATCGGTTTTAAAAGACTCTACGGAGTCCTCGGGTCTATATCTGGATCGTATAAATTTCTTCAGTCCTCGGTGGGAATTATATCTTGAGTTCTCTCATACAATGCCGGCACTTCTACTTGAGGACCTACTCCCGGACTTGGGGCAGTAAAGAATTTCCCATGTGGAAGGGCTCTAATCTTAAGAGCCAGTTTCTTTTTTTCCTCTTCAGGCTTATATCTTCCAGATAAAATCTTGTTGATAGTTGCCACGCTGTCGGCGATTTCTCTTCTCCGCTTTTTGCATAGATTATTTAATTCTTCGTTTGTTTTCATTTTTTTCCTCCTGTTAATGGTTAGTTGTGCATAGATTCTTTTGTAATGCATCTAAGTATTTTGGAATGCGCCGTTTATGGTGGGGCCCAAGATCGACTATTATTGAAAAGATATGTATTGTTATCCATTGCTAAATATTTTCCAGATTCATGAAATCATTAATTACTGGTGAATGATCT
>Ga0233429_1005292_pt1 | contig 10799 bp, 8 predicted proteins | sample SI_118_April2016_3_FD_179879 | JGI IMG/M metagenome (GOLD analysis project Ga0233429, IMG submission 179879) | Seawater microbial communities from Saanich Inlet, British Columbia, Canada - SI_118_April2016_135_MG | ecosystem: Environmental > Aquatic > Marine > Inlet | place: Canada: British... | reverse complement strand
GCTGCCACACGGCGCTTCTATTTCCGCCCTGGTTCTATTGTTATGCACTTAAAGAGTATAAACTCCTGGCACGCTTTCTTCCAGAAAGCAAAGTTAGGGTTGCGTTTTATGGGTATCTCCAAATGAATAAGGAGAACATGAGATATTTGGTAAGAAAATAAATAAATTAAGCATAAAATATTTCTATGATAAATAGCGCTTTAGTTACAGGAGGCAATAGTTTTATTGGGATACATTTGGTTAACGAGTTAATCAGGAGAAATGTAAATATAGTTGTATATGTCAGAAGTATAAAAACAATACCTGATGAATGGATAGGTAAAGTAAAAGTAATAGAAGGCGATTTAATAGATAATAATTCAATATTAAACATTGGTGATAAATTTGATGTGGTATTTCATCTTGCCGCTTATGTGCATAAGATACCGAAATCTGATGATGAAAAAAAATACGTATTTGCAGTTAATGTTGAAGGCACAAAAAACCTCTTAGAATCTCTTTCCGATTCAGTAGGTAATATAGTCTTTTTTAGTAGTGTAAGTGTTTATGGTAATGACATGGGCAGGAATCTGGATGAAATTACCTCAACTAACCCGACGACTCTATATGGTAAAACAAAACTATCGGCTGAGCAATTAGTTATTGATTATGGAAACAGGCATAAATTTAAGACTACAATTTTGAGATTACCACTTGTATATGGTCCTGGTAATAAAGGAAACATTTACAACATGATTGAGGCAATTGATCATAGACGATTTGTGATGATGGGTAGAGGGCGAAATAAAAGAAGTATGGTTTATGTGGGTAACGTTGTGGATGCGGCAATGGCAGTGCTTAATAAAGAAATATCTGATGGTAAGGTTTATTTAATTACAGACGGTATCGACTATACAGTTAGGGATTTGTATAGATTGATTTCTAAAGGTCTTGGCAGAAACCCATTACCATTTTACATTCCGATGGGAATTGCAAAGATGCTTGCTATAGCTGGAGATATTGGAAATAAGATAACAAGAAAGCCTCTACCTTTTAGCTCAGAGGTTTTAGGTAAATTGGCAGACTCACTCACTTTTTCTTCTGGAAGGATTCATGACGATATTGGGTTTAAGCCAAAATATAGTTTTTATAATACTATAGATGAGACAATCAGGTGGTATAAGACGGTAAGGCATAGACCTGCAAGCGGCAGGCAAAGTGTCTAAAATAAACTAAAATTTTATACAATAAAACAAAATGGAAAACCAATTCATTTTTTGCTCTTTGTTCTCATTTTTCTTGAGTCTGATGTTTGCTGCCATTATTTCCAGATTTGGTTCATATGTTGGTTTGGTTGATACTCCCAACGAAAGGAGTTCACATATAACGCCTACGCCACGAAGTGGTGGGATTGGTATATGGTTGGCTTCTATACTTATAGGGTTATTCTTTACTAAATTCCATGCCTTTGCAATATTAGCAGGTATCGTAGGGTTAATAGGCCTTCTGGAAGACCTTTTTTCAATATCTCAGAAGAGAAGATTGATATTGAAATTAATTGTTTCGGCATTAGTCGTTGGCCTGTTTCTCGGGATGCCTACTTCAATAATATCAATATTGCTTTTTCTATTTTGGATTACATTTATTACGGGAACAGCAAATTTCTATAACTTTATGGATGGAATAGACGGAATTGCTGGTTTCACTGGTTTGGTGGGCTTTGGTTATATGGCTTTTTTCTCTTTCTACATAGCTGATAGAAATGATGTTGCCTTGATTAGTGTTGTATTATCAGTAGGCTGTCTGGGGTTTTTACCATTTAATTTTCCAAAAGCCAGGGTTTTCATGGGAGATGTTGGGAGTCTACTTTTAGGATTTATATTTGCCTCTTTTTTGGTTAAACTGTCAACTAACATAAATGTATTCCTGTGTATCATAATGTTTATGTGTATGTTCTATGCAGACGCCTTGGTAACAATATTTTACCGATGGGAGAGAGGCGAAAACCTGGTAATGGCGCACAGAAGTCATTTGTATCAGTATTTGTGTAATGAATTAAAAATACCACATTGGAAAGTATCATTGGCATATGCACTGGCTCAATTTGTTTTTGCGCTTATGGCATTAATATCATATAAAACAGGCATCGTCTGGCAGATTATGGTGTTTATACTCTTCGTGGTAATGTTTATGGTCGTATATAGATGTATTAAAGGAATAAAGCCAGGCTTATTGTTGAGCTAATAGGTTAGTCGTATCCAAATTGGCGATTGAAGGTTTTACAAATTATTGAACGTAAATCTTAGAGAATAGATATGAGAAAGAAACTGTGTTTAGTTCTGTTAGATATTTCCTTGGTTACTATTATTTATTTCTTAGCCTTTGTTTTAAGATTTGAGCTTGAAGGAACCCTGTTCCGTACTTCGTTCATATACACGTCCTTGCCCATTTTAATTGTAGTTACAATTGGAATATTTATCAGGATGGGGATGTATAACGCTGTATGGCGTTATGCAAGTTTAGATAGCCTTGTTATGGTTATAAAGGCTGTAACTGGTAGTGTCCTGGTAACGGTTGTTATACTCTTCTTTATGCAAGAGAAATATACTCCTAGAGGCGTATTTATAATATATTGGATGCTTTTCCTAATGGGGACGGGTGGTGTGCGATTTAGTACAAGATTTTACAGATATTATTCTGCACGCTCAAGAAAAAGTGGAAGTCGAGTACTGATTTATGGGGCTGGTTATTCAGGGCAGATGATAGCAAAGGAGATGGTGCTAAATAGGGCACTTGGGTATCGCCCCGTTTGCTTTGTTGACGATGATTCGGTTAAGGTTGGGAAGAAAATACACAGTCTTTCAATATATTCGGGTGCTATCGATCTGGACATGATAATTAGAGAAAATAATATTGAAGTTGTGCTGATTGCAATTCCATCTACATCAGGTGGAAAAATAAGAAAGATAGTTGAAAGTTGTAAATTGCCGCAGATTAAGTTTAAGACCGTTCCAAGTCTGCTTGGTATCGTTAATGGAGAAATGGGTGTTACTCAAATAAGAAATATAGCGATTAGTGATCTCTTAAAACGAGCTCCAAAGGATCTTGATCAAAAACTTGTCGAGCGTTTTGTTACAGGTAAATCAGTTTTAATAACAGGTGCTGGAGGGTCGATAGGGTCTGAATTATCAAGACAAGTGTTGCAATGTAGTCCCTCTATTGTAATGTTGGTTGACAATAATGAGTATGGGTTATACAAAATTGATTCTGAACTAAGTGTAAATTGCAATAATGTAGACCTTCACTCTATTCTGGAAAATATAATCAATCCCATTAAAACTGAAGACCATCTGAGAAGGATTAAGACGGACATAATTTTCCATTCTGCTGCGTATAAACATGTTTCACTTGTAGAGACCAATCCATGCGAGGCGATTATCAATAATATAGATGGGGCTGTCAATGCTGCAAGACTGGCAGATAGGTATAAGGTAAAGAAGTTTGTTTTGATATCTTCAGATAAAGCTGTTCGGCCAACAAGTGTGATGGGTGCGACTAAGAGGGTATGCGAGTTGTACATTCAAAATTTTAATAATAGAAGTGATACCGATTTTGTTGCGGTTAGATTTGGCAATGTGCTTGATAGTTCAGGTAGTGTAGTACCGAAGTTTAAGCAGCAAATAATGAATGGAGGTCCTGTTACGGTAACGCATCCTGATGCTACTCGCTATTTTATGCTTATTCCTGAGGCGGTACAACTTGTAATGCAGGCTGCCAGTTTGGGAAAAGGTGGTGAAGTATTCATATTAGATATGGGAGAACCCGTAAATATAGAAAATATGGCAAAAGATATGATAAGAATGATGGGCTTTAATCTTGAAGAGGTGAAGATTGGCTATATCGGATTGAAACCTGGGGAAAAGCTAAACGAGGAGTTGTTTATAGATGATAGGGTTAAAGACACAAAATATGAAAGTATAACTATCGCAGACATTACAAAAGTGAATTGGGAAGAATTTAAAAGTGATGTGGATAGGCTTATTCACTGTGCTAATGAGCATGATGTTGATGAGGCTATTCGAATGCTAAAGAAATTAGTCCCGGAATACAATCCTCAGAATACGGTCTACGAGACTGTGTTGAATACGACAAAGGCTGCGCCGTAGATAGATATTGCAGATTGATGTTTGGGCATTGGTTGAGGGTTATTTGTCATTAGTGGATCGTCAATTGGCACACTTTGAAGGGCAATCATTGGTCATTATGAAGAAGAGAGAGGAACTGAATGGAAACTAAGAATATGATGAAGATTTTTATACAGAATAGCTCTTTACAATAAACACATTGTTTTTATTTATAATTAGTTTTAAAAGAAGCCTTTTTTAAGGCTTTTGTCTTTTATAAGGATATGGAGATGATATTGTGGTTTTGTGCAATTTGCATAGTATGTATAATTGCGGGCGTGATCTATTGCAAGCCGTATCTAGGAATTGTGTTTGTGATCATTTCGATACCATTTGAGGGATGCATGATTACAGATAGTATTTCAATTTATCCTATAGAAGTTGTTTTGGCTATTGTAGTATTCGTTTTAATACCTAGAAGTATATTGGATAAATATAACTATTTTGGAAATACGAGGCTGCTGTATTGCTGTATTCCTTTTGTATTGTATATTGTGTTATCATCTATAAAATCAATCGAGTTGTCATTAACGGTGAAGGAGATTGTGCGTTGGATAGAGTTGTTTTTAGTCTATTATCTAACTATAAATCTTACAAATGACAAAAAAAAGATGAGAGTCATTTTGTATTCTATGTTTTTAACTGTAGCGATAGTTTCTGTATTGGAGATTATTCACTATTTGAGTGTGGGTTATAGCGCAATTTTGATCTTTGATAACCCAAACCCATTAGCAGGTTATATCAATCTAATAGTACCTGTCATTCTTGGTATGTTAACGTCAAGTACTTTCTTTAGGGAAAGGATTACATTAGTTGTTGTTGCTGTAGTATCAATTATGGCTTGGTTAATGACATTTTCCAAAGCGGCTTGGTTGGCTTTATTATTGACAGTAATCCTCGCCTGCTTTTTGACTAAAGCAAAGAAAAGAGCTGTTATTTTCTTAGCGGTGCTATTTACAGTGTTTACAGTATTTACTATTATTTTATTGTTCTTGAATATTAAAGGTAATTACATGTTTCGCTCTAATTTAGGATTGGCATTTCTCTCATTAAAAGAAAGAGCTAAATGCTATTCAATAGGATTTGACATAATAAAAGACAACTTAATCCTTGGAATAGGAGTGGGCAACTGGCATTCGCTTATTGTAGAATACGTCAAGGAAAATGCTGCTTCAATACATATCGATATACGCAGGTTGTTAGTAGTAACACACATACACAGTTTGTATTTACATATGTTTGTTGAGATGGGGATAGTGGGGTTTTCCGCTTTTGTCTTCTGGTTAGTATGTATAATCAAGTATTTAATGCGTTCCTTGAAGGTGTTAGAAAGTTCCAGGCATTATGGTCTCTTTGTTGGTTTAATGGGAGGGATAATTGTTTATTTATTCAATAATCTTGCCGAGGTTTTAGTTGTCCATGGTATCCATCTTCAATGGGGTATAATATTAGGGCTTGCCGTTGTATTAACACAGTTCAGGGAGTCAGAAACGTGTCCAAAGACGGTTTAATACAGCGAGCAAGGCGGAATATCTTCTATAAGATTCTGTCAGAATCTACGAGGATTTTGCCGGCGCTTCTGTTCATCTATATAGCAAGGAAATTGGGTGATGAAGATTTTGGTAAATTATCATTTGCATATTCTTTTGTGGGAATTTGTTTTATAGTGGCAGATTTTGGTTTAAGCACATTACTTATAAGGAATGTGTCCAGGGAAAAAGAACTGACCAGGGAATATGTTGGTAATATTCTGGCGTTAAAGATTGTCCTTTCATTTATATGCATCTCTGTAATCGGTTTATTCGTTCTTTTTACTGATTATCCTGCCGATATAATTACATTGCTTTTGATCTTTGGTGCTGTAATGTTTTTCAAAGCATTGATAGATTTTTATTGTGCTATTTTCAATGCGTATGAACGGATTGACATAGAAGCGTTCCTGAAAGGAACAAACCATATTCTTCTCTTTCTATCAGGTATTGTGGTTTTAACTATGGGATTTGGATTATTTGGTTTAGCTAATGTGTTCCTGGTAGCCTATTTAATTAGCTCAATAATTGGTTTTTATTTAGTGTGTATATATATAAAAAAAATACGTATCTGTTTTAATATGAGGTTCTGGAAATATATTCTTAGAGAATCCTTGCCACTTGCATTAACAGTTATCTTTACTGTTATTTATTTCAAGATAGATGTAGTTATGCTTTCCATTATCAGAGGGAATAATAGTGAGATTGGATGGTATTCGGCCGCGATGCGACTGGTAGAGTTGATGGGTGTTATGCCTGCACTAGTTGTTAGTGCTCTTTTCCCTATAGTTTCTGGTTTGCACAGAGAATCTATAGATTCTCTTAGAAAAGTTTATAAAACATCATTCAGGTATCTTGTTGTGATTGCATTGCCAATAGCAGTTGGAACATTGCTGTTATCTGAACATTTAATATATACGATTTATGGCGAGGAATATGTGAAAACAATTCCAGCGTTAAAGATATTGTCACTTGCACTTGTTTTTATTTTTGTGAATTATGTTCTGATGAATATCCTGGTTGCCGTTGACAGGCAAATGACTAATGCTATTATGGCAGGAACGTGTGTGTTTGTAAATATCGGATTGAACATGTGTTTAATTCCCCACTATGGGTATTTGGGTGCAGGTACTGCAACGGTTATTACAGAAATAGTTTTGTTCGCTTTGGGCCTATATTATGTTGCAAAATATATTTGTAAAATAAATATTGTTGCTGTTGCTTCTAAACCGTTAATAAGTGTGGCTATTATGGGAACGTTCATCGTGTGGGCTAACGCAAAATTTAATCTCGCATTCGTTATTGTTCTAAGTGTCTTAACTTATTTTACTTGTTTGTTGCTGTTTAGATTTTTTACAAAAGAAGACAAGTTGATTCTTATGCATTTAATCCAGAAATAAATGCTTTACACTTTTACGGCAGGATTATTAGCTATATTGGAAAGTATTCCTCCACTTATTAAAAATTTACGATAATAATAAATGAAGGTATTAGTGATTTGGAAGGCTTTGGTATCAGAGACGTACCATAAAAGGTTTATTGAATTGGCAACGTTTAAGGATGTAGAGCTAACCTTAGTTGTTCCAACGAAATGGCATAATACCAGATTAGAGAAGAAATGTTGTAGTGAATATCAGATAATTCCAAGGAGGATTATTTTAAACAGTTCTAATCATTTTCACTGGTACCCGGGGCTGGCAAGAATTATAAGGCAGGTTAGACCGGATATATTGCATATTGAGGAGGAACATTATAGTATTGTAACCTATCAGGCAATTAGATTAGCAAAAAAATATAATGTAAAATGTATGTTTGTTTCATTACAAAATATTTATAAAATATATCCGTTTCCATTTTCATTGATGGAGAAATATAATCTGAAAAATGCTGATTGTGCAGTAGCCGTTAGTGATGAAATTAGAGATGTTCTTATCAGAAAAGGTTTAGGTAAGAAAAAGATTTCTGTAACCCCTTATGGTGTTGACCATTTGATGTACCGTAAAATTAAATCTCAAAAACTAAGATCTAAGTATGGACTGGATAGTTTTACAATAGGGTATATGGGTAGATTTGTAATAGAAAAAGGGATTATGGATTTAATACAAGCAGTATCTCGGATAAACAATGATTTTAATCTCTTGTTAGTAGGTAGTGGTAAATTAAGGCATAAAATAAAGGCTGAAGGGAGGCGCTTGGGGTTACTAGAGAAGATAAGGATCGTGGATTCGATTCCTTCCTCTAAGGTTCCGTATTATCTAAACTGTATGGACTGTTTGGTGCTTCCTTCTAGGACTACAAGGAAATGGAAGGAACAATTTGGACGGGTATTGACTGAAGCAATGTCGTGTGAAGTTCCCGTTATCGGGTCTGATTCAGGAGAGATTCCCAATGTTATAGGTGACTGTGGATTAATATTCAAAGAAGGTGATGTTGACGACTTGTCTTCACAGATAAAACGGTTAATCAATAATGCAGAGCTGAGGAAGGAATTGGCAGAAAAAGGCAGGCAAAGAGTGTTAGATAATTTTACTCAGGAAAAAGTTGCGAGAGAAACTTACGAAATTTACAAGAAAATGATGTGTTAAAGAGAGAATATTGTAAACTTATTTTTTATCAAAAAAATGCTTCTAAGTTTAAATACGAAAAGTTTCATCTATATGCTGACATTAACGGAGGTTTGTGATGAACATTGATATAGAATCTGAAATTACAAAAGTCATTGAAATTGAAATGAAAGGGCTTTCTCTCCTAATGAAGAGTATAAATACTTCAGTTGAAGATGCAGTAGAAACTATCTTCAACTGTCGTGGAAAGGTTATACTCACGGGAATGGGTAAGTCAGGCTTGGTGGCTAAAAAGATAGCGTCTACCATGTCAAGTGTTGGTACTCCAGCAATTTTTATGCATCCCGCTGAAGGAATGCATGGTGACTTGGGTATTATATGTGTTGACGATGTTGTTATCGCAATAGGAAAAAGCGGAGAAAGTTCTGAGCTCAGCGGTGTCCTTCCTTCAATAAAAAGTGTTGGGGCAAAGATAATCGGAATAATGGGAGATGCCAACTCTACATTAGCCAGGTACTCAGATATAATTATCGACATTGGAGATGCAGAAGAGGCTTGTCCTCTCAATATGGCCCCAACAACAAGTTCTACCGTTACTATGGTATTAGGAGATGCAATGGCGGTGGTTTTAATGAAGTTGAGGGGATTTGATCTAGATGATTATGCACTGCTTCATCCAGGTGGACAAATTGGTAAAAGATTGACGATGAGAGTCTCTGATGTCATGTTAAAAGGTAGAAATAATCCAATAATAAATATCTCTGAAAGTGTCAAAAATTGTATATCAGAAATATCCAGAAAACTGGCAGGTGCGGTTTCGATTGTTGATAATGAGGGAAAGCTTATTGGACTTGTAACAGATTATGATATCAGAAAACATATTGAGAAAGAGGAGAATATTTTTTCAATCAAAATTAGGAATCTAATGAATCCAGACCCCATATTTGTTTATGAGGACGAGAAAGCCTTTTCAGCATTAAAAATAATGCAGGAAAGAGAGAAGCCAATTACAATTTTATCTGTCTTAGACAGAAAGAATATTGTTGTTGGTATGTTGAGAATGCATGATCTGGTTAAAGAGGGGTTGTGAGTTTTTCTAAAAAGCACATCTATTGAAGATATGAAGGTAGCGCTTGTTCACGATTGGCTCACGGGTATGCGGGGAGGAGAGAAGGTTCTGGAGGTGTTTTGTGAACTTTTTCCTGATGCACATCTGTATACTTTGTTACATAATAGAGGAAGCCTATCCCGTACTATAGAAGACATGGACATCAGAACCTCATTCATTCAAAAACTACCTCTTATTAAAAAAAAATATCGCCATCTCCTGCCAATATTTCCAACTGCTATTAAGCGTTTTGATTTACGGGAATATGATCTTGTCTTGTCTAGTAGTCATTGTGTTGCAAAAGGTGTAATAACAGGAGCAGATACATTACACATATGCTATTGTTTTACTCCAATGAGATATATTTGGGATTTGTACAATTTATATTTCGGTAAGGAGAGAGCCGGCATGTTTACAAGGTTAGCCACGTCTCTTGTTTTAAATTATTTGCGGAAATGGGATGTGGCAAGTTGCAATCAAGTGAACAAATTTGTGGCTATTTCCAGATACATTGCCGAAAGAATAAAGAAAAACTATGGCAGGGATTCTGATCTTATATATCCACCGGTTGATTGTTCGTATTTCAAGCCCGGGTTTACAAATGATGGTTTTTATCTAATGGTTTCACCTCTCGCGCCCAATAAACGTGTTGATCTTGCCGTCGAGGCATTTAATACAATTGGCCTGCCGCTTATAGTAATTGGTTCCGGGCAGGAAGAGAGTAAATTGGAAAGGATGGCTGGTGAAAATATCAAACTTATGGGATGGCAGTCAGATGAGATAGTTAGAGAGCACTATGATAATTGTAAAGCATTGATATTTCCTGGAGTGGAGGACTTTGGTATTGTACCTTTAGAGGCACAGGCATGCGGAAAACCTGTAATTGCTTTTGGTGAGGGAGGTGCACTTGAAACAATTGTTCCACTGGATAAAAATATTGGAAATAATAATGCTACCGGTATGTTCTTTTACGAGCAGACTCCTGAGTCACTGGTACAAGCTGTACTTCATTTTGAAAAAGTACAAGATCAGTTTGACAGACAGACAATCAGGAAGAATGCAGAGTCTTTTGACAGGGTAATATTTAAAGATAAGGTTAAGAAGTATGTCGAAAAGGAATATAAAAAGTTTAGACTGGGTTTACAGGATAAATAAGAAATGTTAAAAAAACACAGTAAATTTTTTGAAACACTGGTTCTGCTGCTCGATTTGGTAACACTATCCTGTTCATGGATATTGGCTTATTTTTTACGTTTTTATCTTCCTGTTGTTCCTGTGTCTAAAGGTATTCCTCCGTTTTTTACATATCTTACACTTCTCCTCGTTATGCTTCCACTCTGGTATATCGTCTTTAAAGCATTTGGTCTGTACCGGCCAAGAAGAATTTCGTCCAAGTTTGCTGAGATAATGGATATTGCAAAGGGTACTACAATTG
>Ga0233429_1005291_pt1 | contig 10799 bp, 18 predicted proteins | sample SI_118_April2016_3_FD_179879 | JGI IMG/M metagenome (GOLD analysis project Ga0233429, IMG submission 179879) | Seawater microbial communities from Saanich Inlet, British Columbia, Canada - SI_118_April2016_135_MG | ecosystem: Environmental > Aquatic > Marine > Inlet | place: Canada: British... | reverse complement strand
TTTGGTTTCCAACGCACTTTCATTTGTATCATTGCCGAATATCCTTGACCAGTTATCGCTAAACTTTTTTGAATAGCCGAATTTATATTTATGCCATGCTTCGTTATTATCTGTCATATAGTGATTATACCATCGGCGGGAATTGTCGCCTTCTTTTCCGTTGGCATTAGTTTACAATCGCAACGCCACCCGCCACAAGTTAGCATCTCATTGGGCGGGTTTTGCGGCTTGTATTGGCTATTCGACCATTGGAATTTAGTCGCAACCTTTCCATGCAGACCAGCGCACTCAGGACAATGTTCCTCAGTTGCGCCAAGCGTCCACTCCATCAGGTCGCCGTCTTTCGTAGCACGCGCCGCCGCCATGTTTACAACGTCATTATACCTAAAGGCTCTTAGTTCAATCTTGGGCTTAAATATCGTGGACGGAGGACGGGGGTCTTTGTCTCTGTTTTCTAATATCTCGCTCGCAAATTCTAGAATAAAAAACTCTTCGCTGTTTATAACGCTATTAAGTTCCAGGTCCATTGCACCCGTCATGTGCTTGGGGTCATGTCCCGCCGCTCTCAGCCCTTCGCGGTATGCTCTTGATAGCTGGTCTGTTATCAAATCGGCAACACGACCAACGAATGTTAATTCATCCACCCTGTAATTGTATAAATCATAAACCGCACGCTGTAAAGCGTTTCTGTAGCCCGTGAAGGTCTTTATAAGTTCGGTGATTTCAGCGTCCCTATAGTACACACCTTTTCGAGCCATGTAATCAGAGACAACGCGCAAAACTATCAGTGATTTATTTTTCTTCACGAATTATTATTTCCTTACGGTTACGTTCGGCGTTGGCACTTCGTTATTGACTACAATTTGCGCGGGTTGCATCTCGCTGACCGCCTTCGCAAATTCTGCGGCGATTTCTTCGGGTGTTGCGCCTTCCTTGCCCTTTACCGTCATATTGAAAACCTGTGTCACTGGTTGGGGGGGCGGCGTATCATCTTGCAACGCTTTGATGATGTTATCCATTAGCCCGTTTAACTCTTCTTTTTCGTCTGGGATCTCATCTTCTAAATAATCACTAAACAGCGACTTTATACCGCTCTCAGTTTTCTGCGCCTTCAATGCGCCGCTGATTTCTTTCGCTAAACTCTGCGGGATGTTGTCACTCTCAAACTCACACCACCCGCCAACGCGCAAAGCCTTACGCCGCCATTTTAGCAAGTCGCCCCGCGCCTTCGTTTCTATCGGCTCGTCTGGCTCTGCTTCTGTTTCTTCGATTGGCTCTGTTTCTGTTGCAAAGACTTCCCCGAAGTCCTGCGGGAAATCATCGTCCGTGATGCCCACTAAATAAGCCGCCGCTTTTGGGGTCAAGCCGCCAACGCCGTAATTTACAAAAGCGTTACTAACATCTAAATCGTCTTTCTGCATGGTGGCGTGCCGCTCTGGGAAGAAGTCCAAAGTATACCCAATTTTCACCATGTCAAAATCTAAGTTGATAACGTCCGCAATATCAAAGAGCCGCGTACCAAGCCGCGTGGTGAATGACCGCCCGTACTCCGAAGCGGTCGCCATATTCGCGGCATCGTCAAAGATTTCAGAAACAGGTACACCATGAGCGGCGATTACCGCTACGGCGTTTGGCTGCCTACCGCCCTCGAAATCCAGTTCTTCAGCGGTCATGCTAATCCGCTGAACTTCCGTTCCTTCAAATACTGGCATTACCCTATTTTCAGGGCTTGATTTACTAGACGGATTGAACACGCGCCAGAAGAAATTTTTTACCCTGTCCCGCTCGGATTGCGCCGTCCCCTGCGGTACTACTATCAGAGACACGGGGAGCGGGTTTTTGTATAGCGTGTTTTCAGCTTGGCTAAGATTATATAATATTTCAGTTGCTAGCCTCGTTGCTGTTCCTGCTATGCCGCCCGCTTGGTACTCTCTCAAGCCTAGCTTACGAAAAACAAAAAGGTCATCAGCGAGAACGTCAATCTCGCCGCCTTCCGTGCTTCGCTTATAATTGGTATAACCTATTGGGTTTTCTATGCTGTTAGGGTCGGGGGTCATGCTGGACGGGTCAAGCCAACGCAAGCCGACCAATTTGCCCGAGCCGTTGCGTAGTTTATACCAATAGGCTGTTCCTATCAGTTGCATTGCTTCATCCGTGCGGCGAAGCAATTGCCTTAGTTGAACGGGAAATGGCGCGTCCTTCGTCACCTCGTCACCGCGCCGCCATTCGTGCTCTATCTCGCTAATTCGCGCCCCGCGTCTATCCATTGCAGCGAAAACGTAAGGCACTAATGAAGCCATCGAAGCCGCGCTTGTTTCAGTCTCCCCAAGTATGCTCTCAAGAACGCCGAAATTCTTTAGAGCGTCCACTTTGCCGTCACCGTTCTGAATGTATATACCAGCCTTTAGATTTTCCATTGTTACCATTCCCACGCGATAACCGCGCTATTTGTTGCCGTATCATCTAAATATCTTATAGGGTCTAAGATATGGTCATTTTCTTTATTCGGCTCGTCTTTTGTGCCTGTGTTCGTTTTCTTCCAAGTATAGCTCTCAAATTCCATAATAGCATTTTTACATCTAGGATCTACTGTCAATCGAGGTAATCCGTCACGTTGTACCGCTAATTTGTCTTGCACGTTTTGTATTCCATCCAGTACGCGACCCTTTGCAGATACCGCTGGTACGTTGTTATTTCTCAACTCTGCAATCAGCCCAGCCGCCGCCGCGTCTACCGCGTCAATTGAGATTTCAGCACCGTATCTGCGTACAAGTTCCATATAATAAACCGCACGCTTCACAACTTCGCTTTGAAGTTTGCCGCGCTCATACCACTCTCTGAAAATATGCCAACGCCCGTCACCGTCCTCGCCTACTAAAATTATAGTAGCGGGATTGGTATAGCCTTCATCCTGCGCAAGCATCCATCGTTTCATCTCAGCACTATTGCGCCGCTTCACATGGATAGACGGGTCGAACATCTCATATATTGCGCCCTCTGCCATAACCCAAAGCCCATCACGCAAGCGCAAACGCATAACGCCCGTTAGCTTATTCAGCGTTTCGATGTATGCTTTCGGGTTGTGCGGGTTATCCGTTGCCTTGCTGTAATATACGGATGCTTCACCGCCTAGTATTAGCCTTTGGTTTATCCAGTGATTCGGGCGGTCTGGGTTGGTTGTATATATAATCTGCGTCCAATCAGCCGCCGTGCCACGCATACGAGTTAGAATAAGATTATGATCATCTTCTGTTAGCGCGTTAGCCTCCTCAAACCAAGCAATATCCACGCGCCCATCTTTACCAATAGACTTAAGAGCTTCTTGCTGGTCTTTGCCTTGCATACCGACAACCCACAATTCAGAGCCGTTATTATATTTGAAAAGTCCTGTACTCTTGACAAGCCTTCCCCAATTACTATCCCCCTGCACGTTGCTATTCAAAAAAGGCACAACGGACTTACCCGCCGCTGTTTTATCTTTGCGCCCGATGATACCCGTTGCACCTGCATATTTCAATAAATAGGCGTGCACCTTCTCTGCCGCTATCTTTGACTTACCACCACCAGCCGAGCCTGTGAGTAGCAAGACAGGCGACTTATCACGAAAGGGCGCAATCTGCCAATCAAGCGGCGCATAGATTGATTTAATCGCCATCGTCCCAATCATCAGGGTTTACCACTGCGTAACCTTTTAACTCTTTCCCCGCGCTGGTGATGTCGGTACGCTTCGGGGCTTCGAGACCTAGCAACGCGGAGCGGTCTTTCTGCACGCCGCGCGCTTCCCTGTAATCATGCGTAGACAGTGCTTTATTCCATAGAAACTCGTACCGCTCTTTTGCCTTGCCTGTCTCGTATTCTAAATCTGTCTCAGCACCCGCTTTTATCGTAACGGTAGCACTTTCAATATAGCGGTCTACAGTTCGATCCGTCACTCCCCAATCTGTCTTTTCTGACACATATTGACAGATAACAGCACGGGACGCGCCGCGCAAAAGCAGCTCCGATATTCGGGCTACGCGTTGCGTTAGTTCGGCTTTAGTTGGCTTTGACATTAGTCTATCCAGTCATCATCGTCGTTGTCTGGTCTTACCATAAGAAATACAGTTTTCATAATGTAACCACCCCTCTGAGCATCAGCAAATATTTGTAACAAATCTGTACGCTGCTCTGACGCATCCAGCACAACACGAACAGCGTTGGATTGCATCGTTTGCGTTCTTATTACTTCAAAGTCGGCTTCTATCGGCTCTATATCTTCTTTCATAGTTTACACCGTATATTATTGTACCACAACCAAAAAGCCCCGATAGGCGCAAGCGTCTAAACGGAGCTAATTGGCGCGGGTAATCAGTCCGCAAGGAGAAAGAGCCATGAACGAGTTTAGTATACCATATCAATCGAAAACATACGGGATGATAACGTGCTGATTGACTTCTGCTAACCATGTGAGCATTTCTTGATATTATCCATAATTCCATTCGCTCAGCGCACTTTGCAGATTAGCGAGAGCGTGGCGAACTGGCTCTGGGGCTTTGAAGAACTCAGCCATGCCGAGAAAGTCCGTGACGTATTGCGAAAACTTGTTTATGCGCCCCGCTTCATCCGTGCCACTGCCGAAGCGGTCAGAAAGATTAAATTTCAAATCGTCCAAATTATGAGCCATTTCAATAGCGTCTAGCAATTCGAGCAGGATAGTATCTTTTCTGTATTGCCAAGCAATCGTAAAATATGAGAAGCCGCGCTTTGCCGCACGATCTACGCGCTCTTTATCAAAAGCCCCGTTGAATAGAATACGCATGAGCAGAGCGTTTTTGCGCTCATAGACGGCTCTACGTTTTATGCCGATTTCCTCAGCGATGTCATTTGCCCATGTTCTGTTATGTTTTCGCTTATCAGGTGGTTGGTTATCCTTGACCCACTTCCCCGCTTTTGATAACTCCCAGCCTAATAAAACCCACTCGCATTGTCTCCAATAGCTTGCTTGTGTTTCATCGTTTTCCTGTCCTATGCCTTCGAGTACATCTTTCGGGGTGTAGTATTCCATGTTTCTCCTTTAATCTAAAATCGCCCTCCGAAGAGGGCGACCTTTTACTATCCCTTTGACGCGCCGATTTTCTTCTCAGTCACAAAACGCAGAATGAAAAACGCAACAGGCAAAGCCAGATCGTAGACTTCTTTGATTTCTTCGGGCATGACGAAACCGTCAAAACCGAAATAAGCGGCAATGGCGATAACAAACGCCAAGAGCGAGAATAAGATAGTTTTACTTTTGTAAGGCAACTTCATTTTTGTATCTCCTATAGGGGATGAATAAAATACAGCGGATATAGGACCGATTGCCAGCCACACGACATGAGGTCGAATTTTGTCCGCTGTATTCCTATTATACACTAAAAAACATTACTATTCCCAATCCTTCACCCTTTCCTTTTCGTATTCCACCAATGGGCTGAACTCAAGCCCAACCGCGCCGCCTTTGCAGACTTCGCCCCACTCGATAATCGTTAACCTGATCTGACTATCGTCATGCTCGTCACTCTGTGCGAAGATGGTATCACGCGCCGCCTTGAGCGCAATCATAAAATTATCATCGTCCCTTTTGCGTTTATCAGGCGGGAAAAATACAATCCGCTGAACTATGTAAAGCGCATCTGGTAGATAAAAGCTCCCGTGCTTGCCTATCGCTTCTAAGGTTTTGAGTTGCTCTATCTTCTTGACTTCTGCCTTTCTACGCCAATGGGCGGTACTATTGCCGCTCAATATTCTGCTTGGAAAGTGTATCAAGAGTTTGTGATTATTCATCCTTCGCCTTCTTTTTTGCCAAATATTTATATACCTGCAATAACAACTCTTTTGCACCCTTTTCGCCCAAGCCGCTATTTTGCATAATACGCAGATCGTTCTTAGCTATAGCTTGCGAAATCTCACCCTGTTTTGATACCATCTCGTCAAATTCAGCGGCGCGGTTTGTACTGTTTTTTATCCTTGAGTAATAACGATAATATCTAGCCATTAGCAAGCCCCCACGCTATCATTAGCAGAATAAACGGGGTCGCAATCGCAGCCCATGCGACTAGGATTATCTTTTTGGTTTTTTCGCTCATTTTATTCTCCTATACTATATCTATATCACCGCGCCCAGAGCCGATCACAGCCCCGCAGCTTCGACAAGTCAAGGCTAAGCCAACGTCCACGCTATCAAGATGCTCGTCAACTTCACCTTTGTACATGCTTGCCCCGTGCAACTCGCCTGATATAAGCGGTGTTTGTGTTTTCTCGCAACTTGCGCAGTATCGCTTTGGCAATATGCTCTTTCCGCGCCGTGTCTTTTTTAGCGGTGTTATTCTTTTTATCATCTATTCACCTTTACGGTTAACCGCAATTTATTACATCCATTATGTATATGCGCCGCGTCTGAAATCATCAAGCCTACGACCCAAGCCCCATAAATAACGCTTGACGGTATCAAGGCAAGCCACAAATTATAGTCCTATTCATTTTATCGCTCCATCATTTACCCAGCCCGATAGTATCGGTTGCGTTAGCGTTTGCACCTGTAGCCAGCCATCACGCCGATCTATAATCACAACTTCCACATTTTCTAAAAACGCCACTGTCACGCCACCGCCGCCAGGTGCATATCGTAAGTGCCATTTACCCGTTACATGCGCTACCGTCATTGTTGGCGCGTCCTGTGGCTTTCTGGTAGGTTGCACCGTTAGCATTTCTGTTGGCGCGGGGCGGGTTGCCATTGTTAGAGTGTTGGCAGTTGGCGCGGTTACGCCGCAAGCTAGAGAAAATGCCAACACTATGATAAGCCAACGGTTTTTCATAATTCACCTTCACAAGCAATAAGCGTAGTGTTGGCTTTCTTGTAATATGTTTTCTTGATGATGCCAACACTCAGGGCATTATCAACAGCGTCTTTGAGAACTGCCAACGCTATGATTTTATTTTTTTCTGTCTCTGTAAGCGATATATTTGCTTTTGTGGTACTCGAAGTTTTGATGTCTTTTGCCATAATATTTACTCTTTATATCTTCTCCGTTCACTCTCAGGCGGTAATAAACTCCAAAGATTTCACCTGCTAGTGTTGGGTGGTCTTTCGGGTGTGCGCGTTTCTCAGGGCGCAATTTTGAAAGGTCAATGCCAACGGTATTAGGGAGTGTTGGAAGGTCACGCATCAATTCTGCCAACACTCCCCCATCTGCCAACGGAGCGGGGCTGTCTACCGTTGGCTGTCTGCTAAATTTTCTTGTTCAGTCTCAGCCGCCATTACAGGAACACCTTTTGGCAAAGTTCTATCCGTGCGGTCTTTTTGTCGCTGAGTCTTTGCGTACTTTTCAGCTTCACGATTAGCGATTTCTTCTGCGATGCTGGTTGCTTTTTCTCGCTTTGCCTTTTGGATAGCTAGTCGAATTTTCCAATCGGATAATTGTTCTTCCATGTTTTCCATATTCTCAATATCCATGATGTGAAAAGCGAAAGTAGCAATAATATTAAGACCAATAAGAATAGACATCCCCATAACAGTCATACGGACTTCTTCGGCGGTCAATACTCTGGTCAAACCCGCTTCACCTGAACGCATCAAGGTATCAACAGTAAACAAAACGATTTCACCGCCAACATCTAAAACGATCATAACAAGAGCGATACCTTTTTGCGCGATACCTTCTGAGTTTTGCAGGAACGTGAGAAGCCACGCAATAGCACCGATGGTCGTTGCCGCTAAAGCCAGGTAGCCAACCATTCGATCTTCTTGTGGAAGGGTGTTAGACACAAAGTCCAGTGTTCGACTTGCCGCGTAAGTAATCAGCGCGATAGCCATTCCCCAAAACATCAACTTTCCAATCCATTTAGATAAATCCTTCATGCTTCCTTCCTTTGCGCCATAGACGCGCTATAATCTTCCCACTGACCAGCTTCTTTTATCTCTCGTTCATCTTTTCTGTTTATAAAAATCCCCACAAAACAGCTAACTAAAAAACAAGCCAATGTAAAAATTATTAATTCCATTCTTCCATTATACTGATAATGACTCGCTTGTCAATAGAAAAAGCGACCAAAATAGTGTTTTGGTACTAATTTCCTTGATTTCTGCGCTCTTTTGTGTATCTTGACTCTTATGGCAACCTGTAGTAATATTTTGGAGTAAGAAAAAGCGGAGTAGTCGCCGCGAATAGTAACCAGAACGAAGCAATTTTTTTTCAAGTGCTGAGTGTGCGTCATTTACTGGATGACAACGACTACCCTTAGCACCAACACTTGAAAAAGGGTTGCTTTTTATTTTAGGAGAGAAGATGAGTAGGAAATTCATAGGCACAAACAGAATGAGAAACAGCGCACGCAAACGCATTGTTGAGAAAATAGACGTTCAAACATTTGCGGTTTCAGGTGGCGAGAGTGATTACATCGTTCACTTCCCTAACATACACAAGTCTTTATGCGTGCATAGCTCTGGCGAGTTTTTAGGCAACGTGCATCAAGAAGGAAGACTTTGCTGTCATAAGTTGGCGGTAGAGTTTTTTTTGAATGGCGATAAAGCCTTAGAGTTTCACAATAGGAGCAAACCATGACACCAAAACAAGAACACAGAAAAAAGAAAACAAAGGCGCAACTATTCAGAGATAATTTTCAAAACTTCAAAGGCTATCATATCCCAAAGGCTCAACTCGTTATAGCCGACATCCCTTATAATATCGGCATAAACGCCTATGGGTCTAACCCATCATGGTACAAAGGCGGGGATAGAAAAAACGGTGAAAGCGCACTTGCTGGGAAGGCTTTTTTCAACGGAGATCATAATTTCAATGTTTATGAATTTTTCCACTTTGCCAGCAAGTTATTAGTGAAAGAGCCAAAAGAACGCGGCAAAGCCCCATGCATGATTGTCTTTTGCTCATTTGAGCAACAATTCCCGCTTATTGAACTTGGCAACAGGCACGGCTTCAAGAACTATATAAATCTTATCTTTCGCAAGAACTTCTCCGCGCAGGTATTAAAGGCAAATATGCGCGTGGTCGGTAACGCTGAATACGGATTGCTTTTTTATCGTGACAAGTTGCCAAAGTTCAACAACAATGGAAAGATGGTTTTCAATATCATAGATTGGGAAAAGGATAAAAAAAACAAACTGCACGACAAAATACACCCAACGCAAAAACCCGTTAAATTATTGGAAAAACTAATAACTATTTTCACGGATGAAGGTGAAGTCGTCATTGACCCCGTAGCAGGAAGCGCATCAACACTCATAGCCGCGCAGAACTTAGGGCGCAGGGGATATGGATTTGAGATAATCAAAGATTTTTATAATCAGGGGTCTAAGTGGATTGAAAAAACCTGGACAGTAAAAGAAGAAATAACGGAGCATGGTTTTTCAAATGCACTTATGCAGATAAAAAATCCAAAACAAAATACTTTATTTTCAAGGAGCAAACCATGACAATCACAACCGCAGTTGTAATCGTAATCATCGCCGCTCTCTCACTGTGGGCAGCGGGGGAGGTGTAGGATGAGTAAAACCGCTGACCTGAGAATTTGCGCAAAATGTGAATGGATATTCAAATTGCACCAACACAAAGGATGTCCTCAGTGCGGTTTTGCTAGTTATGGGGCGCACTGGGCGGTTGGGCAAAAATGTTATAAATATGCCAGGACACAAGAGTTATGGCTAGAAAAAGAAGTGCGAAAATATCGTGACGCGCTAATTGCACAGCTTGACTCTAACGATGAATGAGATTATACTCAGAGAGCTAAGACACATGAAGGAAAAATTACAATGATAAACGCCCGTAGCTCATCCTTTGTGTCTTAGCAACGCATTGTGATTATGAACTACGGGCTTTTGTTATCTAGGAGTAAGTATGACGCGAACAACACAAAGAAAAGTAAAACCAGAAAGGCTTAATGTTATATGTCAATTTTGCGCAATTCCAATAAGGTCTACCCTTGACGATATTGTTACTTTCCCTGAACCAGGTCACATGATACAAAGCACAAAGTGTCCATACTGCGAATGCTCAATATTATTCGCTACTGATAATGATGTCGTTTTTCTTTCTTATCCCAAAAAACATGAAGTAGAAAAAGAAGACGGCTCTTTTTTTGTTGAAACAGAGACTGCGGAGTGGGGAGAGCTTTTCTACAACTACACAAAAGACATGGGCAAAAATGAATTTGACTTATTTACGAATAAAAACTACAGGATAGGCAAAGCATGACAGAACATCAAGGAGAATATATTGCGGGCGGTTTTCAATCGCAGAATCACACAATGACCCCGAATGATTTATTTGATGTACACATGCAAAATATGTCAAACCCATGCTTGCGGATTGTTTTATCCATAACGCGGCAGACGGTAGGCTATCATAGGGAAAAAGTAAAATTCAGTATTGCTAAAATTATGAGTATGACAGGCATGTCACGAAATAGCGTCACGAAGGGGGCAGATGAAGCCGAAGCAATGGGGTTTATAACTCGCACAAATTCAGAAAGTGGCAAATCGGCTGAATGGGAATTAGTAATAAAAAGCACCCCTTCAAAATCTGAACCCCCTCAATCCGTGACTACTACCCCCTCAATCCGTGAACCCCTACCCCCTCAATCCGTGAGGGACAGTATAGCGGCTAAAGAAAGTATTAAAGAAAGTATTAAAGAAACTGACCACCCCCTTTTCTCAAAAGAAGCAAACCAAAAAGTACAAGAAACCGAAAGCATGATAAACGAAGTCGAAAAGGCTTTAGGCATTCTTGATTGCGTAAATATGGGGGGAAGTGGCAAGTGGGAAAAGG
>Ga0233429_1005288_pt1 | contig 10805 bp, 8 predicted proteins | sample SI_118_April2016_3_FD_179879 | JGI IMG/M metagenome (GOLD analysis project Ga0233429, IMG submission 179879) | Seawater microbial communities from Saanich Inlet, British Columbia, Canada - SI_118_April2016_135_MG | ecosystem: Environmental > Aquatic > Marine > Inlet | place: Canada: British... | reverse complement strand
AAATACGACTTCTATTACTCATTTTAAACACTCCATCTTTCCAATTAAGATAAAGTGTTGCGTCGATCAGTTGAGACCACCGCTAATAGCAGACATTTCCAGTACTGGTTAAAAGCGTCTGCTTTGCCCCGGAAGGCGGACATTGAACTCCCCGTACCGAAACCAACTGTTTTCTGTTCCCCTTGTTGGGGAGGGCCACAATTGACTCCTGGGTGGGGGGTCGTTTTTAAATGATTATTCGGTTCTGGAACTCGGAAAGGCGCTAGATTATTTTAGCAACGGCGGCACGCCAAAGCGTTCGCGGGCGGTGCCGAACAGGCGTTCGCAGGCGAGTGCCGTTGATAAGACACGCTCCTCAGTTCCAGATGCGCCCACTAATTGCAGACCAACCGGCATGCCCGCTTTATCCAAAGCAACCGGGATCGTCACGCCGCAAAGTGCCAGCATATTAATCGGCTGGGTATTTTGGGTCATCAGGCCATTGGCGACAAAGTAGTCGTCAATGTCCTTAACTTCCTCAACCGTCGGCGGCGTGTGCACAACGGTTGGTACGACGAGCGCATCAACGTGGCGCAAGCGGTCACAGATAACACCGTTTAAACGCTCCAATGTGCGGACGCTGGTGTAATAGTCGACACCGGTAATATCGATGCCGGCATTGAGACGCCGCTCGATTGTTGGGTCTACTGAATCCATGCGATCGAGGAAATGCTGGCGCACGTGGGACAGTCCTTCGACACCAAACATAAAAGCATCAAATAGGCATTTGCGGGCTTCGGTCGCCTCTGCCATTGGAATTTTAATAATATGCGCGCCCTTTTTGGCGAGCTCATCGATGGCAGCTTGAACGCCTTCGGCAACACCCAGCGCGCAATTGTCCCAGAAATGCTCATCGCACACACCAAGGCGCAAATTGCCGGCATCGATGCCATCAAGTTCGTTAAACAAAGCTTCTGGATCATCGTAGTCCGGATCAACCGCACCGAAACCGATAATCGCATCCTCAACCGAGCGCGTGAGAAATCCCGGCGTATCAAATGTCGTACTTAGCGGCACGATACCATCGGTCGACCACCGGCCATTGGTGACCTTGAGGCCTACATTACCGGTCACACTGGCCGGTATCCGAACTGAGCCGCCGGTATCAGTGCCGAGCGCCAATAAAGACGATCCTTCGGCCAAGCTCACACCAGCACCAACACTGGAGCCACCGCTGACCCGATGATCTTTGGCATCCCACGGGTTACGCGGCGCACCATAGTGATAGCTGGTACCCACGGCGCCAAAGGCGAATTCAATGGTGTGGGTTTTTCCAGTTGGGATTGCCAAATAGCGGCGTAACGCCTGCATTACAGGGCCATCGACCGCCCATTGCGGATCCATTTCTCCTGACGTGCCGCCGTAGGTTGGCATGCCATTCACACCGAAAATATCCTTAGCTGAAATCGGTAGTCCCATAAGTGGGCCAACATCATGCCCTTTGGCGAGCAAGGCGTCCGCCGAGCGGGCTGAATCAATTGCGCCCTCACCGTCAAAATATTTAAACGCCTGCAGGGCTTCATCGTGACGCTCATGACGTGCCACGGCTTCACCCATAACTTCTGCAAAGCTGGTTTTTCCGTCCCGAACCGCTTGGGCGATCCCTCGGATTGGCTTGTCTAAAATGTGGTCAGTCATGATGAAAGTTCCTTATATTTGTCGTTAAAAAATTATTCTGATAATGCGGGCTAATCCTTTTCAACATACCTTCCGGTACTGGTGAATTTCATTCGTTGGCGGTCAGCTTCCGGGACCGTCAATGGCGCGCAAGCCGTCATGGTTTCCTGGCAGCGACCGACCAGTTGATGATAAATACTGGTGCCGTTTTTCTTATTGGTCAGATCCGCTTCATTTAGCTCGCGAATAAATTTCGCCGGTATTCCCGCGAAAAGCGATTTTGGCGGCACTTTTTCACCGGACTTTACGAACGCATTCGCCGCAATAATGGCACTTTCGCCAATCTCAGCCCCGTCCAACACTGTCGCATTCATTCCGATCAAAACATTCCGCCTCACCACACAGGCATGAACGACAGCGCCGTGGCCAATATGGGAGTCTTCTTCAAGAACAGTGTCCTCGTTGCAGCTACCATGAACACAGCACCCATCTTGGATATTGACACCTGGTCCGATGACGAGCCGACCAAAATCGCCCCTAAGAGAGGCGTTGGGGCCGATATAACATTTTGGCCCGACGATAACATCACCGATCAACACGGCTGTCGGATGCACAAATGACGTTGGATCAACAACCGGCACCATGCCATTTAGAGCGTAAACCGTAAGCGCCGGCAGCTGTGAGTTCTCAGGATTGGGAATGGATGTCTGGCTCATAGAATCACCTTTTTCGCTGATTGAAATAATTGGCCTGACACCTTACAGCAATTTTCGACTTCAACATCATTTACACTTCAAATTCAGCCCGCAGCCGCGAGCTATGCTCGCCGAGCGCTGGCACATCTGCGACTTGCAGAGACGAATGCAAGGCCGGTGCGGCAAGCGAAAAGGCCTCGCCACCGGTCCTGCTGATGATACGGCGGAGCGCCGGATGCTCTGCCAATCCTTTTACGTCTGAGGCCTTTCCCCAGGCGAGCTTTGCCGCTTCTAAAAGTTTAATAAGAGCGCGCGAAGACATCGTCCTAAATACCGCCTCAATTTCTTGATCGAGAGCGCTCCGGTTTTTAACCCGGGCCGGATTGTCGACAAAACGAGGATCATCAACCAATTCTGGTTTGCCCAGAACCTGCAGGCAAAGACGCTGCCATTCGGTCGGGTTTTGTATAGCGATGACGATTTCACCATCCTGGCAGGGATAATTACAATAGGGATAGATTGACGCATGGGCCAAACCAACGCGCGGTGTCTCGCGCTCGCCTTGTTCGTGATGCAACATCGGCACATTCATCCAGTCAGCCAAGGTGTCGAACATTGAAATCTCAATCGTCTGGCCCATGCCGGTCTTTTCGCGAAGAATGATAGCTTCAAGAATTGCCGCATGGGCATTCATGCCGGTTGCGATATCGGCCACAGAAACACCCACCTTGCTTGGTGTTTCAGGCGTTCCGGTCACGCTGCAAAGACCACTTTCCGCCTGGACAAGCATATCGTAGGCCCTCATTTGAGCGTAATCCGTATCCTGGCCATAGCCAACAATATCAACAGCAATTAGTTTGGGATTGATTTCAGTTAACTCAGATTGAGAAAGTCCGAGCCGTGCTGCCGCGCCAGGCGCGAGATTTTGCACAAAAACATCGGCGCTCGAGATCATCTTTCTAATGAATTTCAAATCCGCCGCGTCCTTCAAATCCAAGACGATGCTTTCTTTGCCCCGATTCAGCCACACAAAATAGGCGCTCGTATCATGTACGGCTCTGTCGTAATGCCTGGCAGTATCCCCTTCTTTGCGTTCAATTTTGATAACCCTGGCACCGGCGTCAGCCAATCTCACCGTACACATTGGCCCCGCAACCGCCTGTTCAATGGCAACAACGGTAATACCTGATAAGGCTCGATCTCGTTCCATCAATAGGACCGCGGCAGACCAAGCACGTGCTCAGCGACATAGGATAAAATGAGATTGGTCGAGATCGGGGCAACTTGGTAAAGCCGGGTTTCTCTAAATTTCCGCTCGACATCATATTCTTCGGCAAAGCCAAAGCCGCCATGGGTTTGCAAACACGCATTGGCCGCCTCCCAGGCCGCATCGGCCGCCAACATTTTGGCCATATTGGCTTCGGGCCCACAATCGGCACCCGCCTCAAATAACGCGGCTGCCTTTTGCACCATAAGCTCAGCTGCCCGCATATTGGCGTAAGCCTTGGCAATTGGAAATTGAACGCCCTGGTTTTGCCCAATCGGCCGGTCAAAAACGACGCGTTCATTGGCGTAATCGGTGGCTTTTTTGACAAACCATTTCGCATCACCAACGCATTCGGCGGCGATTAAAATCCGCTCAGCATTCATGCCCGACAGGATGTAGCGAAAGCCTTTGCCTTCTTCGCCGACCAGATTCTCCGCCGGTACAGGCACATCATCGAAAAAGACTTCGGTCGTGCCATGGTTCATCATCGTGCGAATTGGCTGGATCGCCAGTCCGTTTTGTTTGGCTTCATTGATATCCAGGATAAAGACCGAAAGACCTTCGGTACGTTTTTCAACTTTGTCTTTTGGCGTAGTGCGGGCCAGCAACAGCATCAGATCAGAATGTTCGATGCGGCTGGTCCAAATTTTCTGGCCGTTGATGATATATTTATCACCTTCGCGCTTTGCCGTTGTCCGCAATGACGTCGTGTCAGTGCCGCTGCCGGGCTCGGTGACGCCAAAAGCTTGCAGCCTTAATTCGCCGGATGCAATTCCAGGGAGATATTGTTGCTTTTGCTCATCGCTGCCGTGACGCAAAAGAGCGCCCATAATATACATCTGAGCATGACAAGCAGCGCTGTTGCAGCCCTGCATCTGAATTTCCTCCAGGATTGCCGCCGCGCCTGAAATAGGGAGACCAACGCCGTCATATTCTTCCGGGATCAAAGCCGCTAAATATCCTGCTTCGGTGAGCGCCTGGACAAAGGCTTGCGGGTAGGTCATCTCGCGTTCTAGTCCCTGCCAGTATTCCCCGGGGAACTGTTGGCACAATTTTGCAACTTCCTCGCGGATATCAGCATATTGATCAGATTGTAATTCACTCACGTTCAAAACTCCAAGGCGATAAGACCTGAAAAATGGCCCAGAATCGCCATTTTGTGAAGAAGCATTCGGTTACAACCAGCTATGCATAAATTCTATAGGTTGGCTTTCAGAATGACCTAAAATTACCCTAAAGCTATAAAATTTCAGCATGGCTGGTTGAAGAAACTAATCTTTCTCAAAGCGCATAAAACGGCGCATCCTTTCCAATCAGTAGTCGTAAAATGAATTTTTTCCGAGCAAACCCCATGAACCAACTTATTAGATCACTCCTATTTGTTCCCGCGTCCAAAGAAGAGACTGCCATCCGCGCGCCATCACGGGGTGCTGATGTCATCATTCTTGATTTGGAAGATGGCGTTCCAGCCGAGCAAAAAGAACGCGCACGGACAAATCTCCCAACCCTCATTGAGAACCTTGAGCACCAAGGCGCTGAAGTCTGGCTGCGACCAAACGCATTGGATCAAGATGGCCGGGCTGATATTGATGCAGTTCAGACACACCAAAATCCAACCTTGCTGCTCCCTAAGGTAACATCGGCAGATGAAGTGGAAGCTTATGCCGAAGCCTGGTTTCATTTAAAAGCCACCAGAGAAAACTTGAGCATGGTGCCGACCATTGAAGATGCGGGCGGAATGTTCGTTGCCGCCAGTATTGCCGGCCAACCAAATGTCGTTGGCCTCGCCTTTGGCAGCGAAGATTTTGCCACAAGTGCCGGAGTGTCTGCTGAGATCGACGCCCTGGCCGTACCCGCTCAATTGGTGTCGCTGGCCGCAGCAGCCAACGCGTGTCCGGCTTATGGCATTCCAGATTCAATTTCCAATTATCATGATTTAGAACGATTTAGCCGCGCCGCGGAAAAAGCCCGCACCATTGGATATTCGGGCGCACTTTGCATTCACCCGGCGCAGGTTAACATAGCCAACGACACCTTTCGGCCGACCGAGGCAGAAATTGAATGGGCGCAGAGCGTTATTGCGCAAGCGTCGGAAACCGGCGCGGTTGGCAGTACAATTGGCATGATTGACGCCCCCATCCTCGCCAGAGCGCAAAATATTCTTGGCTCGATTGAGACTTAGGATTTAGTCCAGCAAAGCGGCAGATAATTTGCCGCGAATAATATCCTGGGCTTCCCCCATCATACCATCGAGCAAATCTTGGCAGGTCGGCACGTCATTGATCAGGCCAGCGACCATGCCGCAACTCCACGCACCAGCAGCCATGTCTCCGTCAAGCATCACTTTCGGGAAAATGCCGGCAACCAAATCATAAATGTCGTCAATTTTTATGTCGGAGCCTTTTTCGCGCTCAATATCGATTACTTTCTCCACGGCAGGATTGGTCAACACGCGTTCGGTATTTCGCAAGGGCCGCATGATGAGGCGGGTATCCAGTTCGGTTGCCGCCAAGATCGCGTCTTTGACATTCTGATGCACCGGCGCTTCTTGAGTGGCAATGAACCGCGTTCCCATATTGATGCCATCGGCACCAAGAGCAATTGCAGCAACGAGCTGCTTGGCATTACCGATGCCGCCCGAAGCGACAAACGGGATCGATAATTCTTGGGCCGCACGGGGTAAGAGGATCATGTTGGGGATATCATCTTCGCCCGGATGACCACCGCATTCAAAACCGTCGACACTCACTGCATCGCAGCCGATTTTTTCGGCTTTCAGAGAATGGCGCACCGAGGTGCATTTATGAATTACTTTGACGCCGGCATCTTTTAGGACCGGCAAATAGGGTTCAGGGTTCCGACCTGCGGTTTCGACGATCTTAACACCGCCCGCGATAATCGCCTCAATATAGCCATCGTAGGGAGGCTCTTCAAAGGTCGGGAGAAAGGTCAAATTTACGCCAAACGGCTTATCAGTCATGTCCTTACAACGGGCGATCTCATTGGCAAGATCCGCCGGCGTTTTTTGGGTTAAACCTGTGATAATACCGAGCCCGCCCGCATTCGATACCGCCGCTGCCAATTCCGCGAAACCGACATAATGCATGCCGCCTTGAATAATGGGATATTTGATACCAAATAATTCGGTAATCCGAGTTTGCATGAGAGTCTCCATCGGTGAGAGGTCTATGAATGCCGGGCATAAAATGGCCAGTATGTGACCAAAATCTCGCACGAAGCTGGTGGCACTTCAACTCCTAGAGCTATGCCTTAAAGATTAAACCGCTTTACCTTGAATATTTGAGGTTATGGGTATGTAATTTTTTTCTAAAAGCGACGAAGTCAACTAGGTAACAGGCTTGAACAATGGCTGAAAAAGCATACGCAGCGGTTCTGACCGCAGAACGGCATTTTGATTATCGTGATGTCGACCTCCCGGAAATAGGCCCAGATGAGGGATTGCTCCGTATGGAAGCAGCCGGCATTTGCGGCACCGATTACGAACAGTTTGACGGCCATTTTGCCGGCACTGTTTACGGCACGTTGCCGATGACACCGGGCCATGAAATTTTAGGCTGGATTGACCGGGTTGGTGCAAATGCCGCGAAACGCTGGGGCGTCAAAGAAGGTGACCGGGTTATTGTTGAAACTTCAATCCCCTGCGGTGACTGCATGCCCTGTCAGGATGACCGCCCGATTTTTTGCGATGAAAATATGGGGTACGGCATTCGTCTTGGCTTTGATCGCATTCCACATCTCTGGGGCGGCTATGCGTCGCACCTCTACCTCCATCCCAAATCACTCGTCCACAAAGTACCGAACGACATCCCAACCGATGCGATGAGCCTGTTTAACCCGCTTGCTAATGCGGTTCGTTGGGCGGCGGTAAAGCCAAACTTAAAAGCTGGGCAAACCATCGTTATCGAAGGACCAGGTCAACGTGGATTGTTGAGCGTTGTGGTGGCACGAGAGCTCGGCGCTGAAAAAATTATTGTCACCGGCACCAACGCCGATAGTAATCGATTGGCATTGGCCCGTCAGCTAGGAGCCTCAGCGACGATTAATGTCCAGGAAGAAGACCCGGTTGAACGGGTTTTGGAATTAACCGGTGGCCGTAAGGCAGATGTCGTATTAGATGTCTCCGCCGGCGCTACCGAACCCATCCTGCAAGGCATCGAAATGGTAAAAAAAGGCGGCTCTATTGTCGTTGCCGGCGTCAAATCCCACAATGCTGTGAACAATTTTTATACCGACAAGTTGCTTTTCAATGAGATTTCAATGCTGGGTGTTTTGTCTTCAGACTGGACAGATACCGACAAAGCCATCGAGTTACTGAAAAACCATTGGGAAGAACTAAAAGTTCTTTGCACACATTCTTATCCCATTGGTGAAGCTGAAAAGGCGGTTAAAGTTTTGGGCCGAGAAATTGAAGATGGCGGAGATCCGGTTCACATCTATCTGGATACCACAATCACCCCTTAATTAAACTGGATTCATCTATGGTCAGAAAATTGCCTATTCGCCTTGCTGCGGGATCAGGCCCAACCTTCGGGGTCGATGATCTTGCTTGTGCCGCGGCGACCCATTTGGGTTGCTGGGAAGATGAAGGTCTTGACGTGACTTGGACGCCGGTACCGGGAGGCGTTGCCGCCATGCAGGCAGTTTTAGAGAATAGTGTCGATGTGTCTTACGGCGGATTGGGGCCGGTTCTGCGTTTTCGCTCTGACGGCGAGCCGGTTCGCATCATTGTTTCCATGGCGCGGGCCTTAGCGCAAAACCTCGTCACCCAGAAGCGCCTAACCTCAACCGATCAACTCCGGGGTGCGTCCTGGGCACTCGACGGTTTTGGTGCGTTGAGCCACCACATGGCTCGGCTTGTCGTGCGGGCACTAAAAATCAGCGAAGATGAAATCGACTGGCAATCTGTCGGTCCACCGCCCGAACGGATCGAACGCCTCCTCAACGACAGCATTGATGTTTCGCTGATCCGCGTCGAAGAAGCCACCTCTTTGAATAGCGATCAAAACAACAACCTTCATACCCTAATGGGGTTTTCAGAGCTAAAAGACCTCGTGCCCATTCAGCCCCATGGCGTATTGGCGACCACTGAGGCTTATGAACAAGCCCACCCGGAAGAACTCCACCGCCTAACCCGCGGCATGATCCGCGCCTCTAGAGCCCTCAACGACGACTTCGAAAATTTCCGTAAAGTCTATGACCACAACGTAACGGTTCCGGTTGCCGACGAGGACATTTACGATATCTGGAAAAAGGAGCGTGATTCCAGTGGCTTTGCCATTGATGGCGAGCTTTCCGAGGAGCATTGGCAAAAACAGATGGGCTTATTCTATGAGCTAAATCCGGACCTGCCAAAAATCTCCAGAAATGACGTCATCGCCGAAAATTTTGTTGCCGACGCTTTAGAACAACTCGGGGCATTGTCAGGTTAACTAAGGGGCATCAGCAAGCCTTGTCACGTTAAATTACTATTTCAATTTTATTCGCATTATTTAGTGGATCGACGCTCGTTCCACCAACCATATTTAGCGTCAAATTTGATTGACGAAAGTTAACGTGACAATGCCGTGGCTGGCAGCAACAAGCAGAATTATTGACAAATTTGCATATAAAGAAAAAGAAAGTCTATGAAGTTCCGATAGGATATAATGGGCACACTTATGGCGAGGGTAAGAAAATTGCGGCTATGGATGTTTTAGTGTGATATGTGCAATCATTCGTTTCCGTATCATCAAATGAACAGTCAGTAATAAGAGAAATAATAATTTCTAGGGTTTTTGATGTTATGGCTTCTTTAAAATCGAATTCGAACATCGAGAGTTCATTATCATGATTCGCATTCAATCGGCATCTGGCATTACGTTATACCTTCTATGCACAGTTCTATTCATTGTCTTGGCCTTATCGTGCTTGGGTATTGCTGTGACGCCCTATGAAAGTTTGAGGGCGTTATTTGATGCGATATCTCCAGATGGTGACGCATCCGGGTATTCGCGGGCTTTTCATAACCAGATTTCCACGCGGCTTTTTGGCAGCGGTACAGTCCTGGGCATTATTGGCGCTCTCTTTCTAATATACATAAAAATAACACACCGTTTTTTTGGTGAATTAATTGGTGATTTCCAGGTTTTTATTACTCATTTTAGCCGGTCTTTCCGGCGCTATTTTCTGGCCCCACCACTCATCTATCCGATGGCAATATTGGGTATCACGGTTTTTGGCTTTGTCCTTCGATTTCATTTTATTGACGGGCCTTTATTTCATGATGAATCGGCTGATTTTCAGTCGATGTGGATATTACCGTTGCATAAAGGTTTAACTTACGGACCGGCAGCGTGGCAGCATCCAATTACCATTTTACTCGGTCATATATCTTACGTTCTATTTGGTGATTTTAATTGGGCAATTCATCTGCCGCATTTTATCCTTGGCTTTCTCACAATCCCTTTAACTTATTGGTTTGGTTGTGTTCTTGGTAGTCGTCTTGCTGGATTAGTTGGTGCTGGATATTCAGCAGTTGCATGGCCTCTAGTGGCATATTCTGTCAATGGTCGTGGTTATGCCGCAGGTACTTTGGCATTTGTCGCCATGCTTGGATTGGTTTTGTACATTGTCAAATACAACAACCGTTTTGCCTGGGTGATGCTGTGTTTTTGTGCTGTCGTTGCGCTATTTTCAGTTCAATCAATGATTTTTGCATATGGTAGCACCATCGTTTGGTTGAGCGGTTTGGCGTGCTTTTCTAAAGGCCGAAGGTTTGATCGAAATTTCTGGAATAATTTTATTCTTTTTTGTTTGGCGTCATTTTTCATGACCTTACTTGCCTATTCGCCATTTTGGATCATGAATGGATTCGAAATGTTAATTGGTGGCAAAAAAGTGCTCGAAGGCGCTTCAAGTTTATCAATTGGAAATTTGAGCGGATATATAATCGCTGCTATTTATCAACTTTGGTCCCGCGATACACTGCTCATCTTACAAATCGTAACGGCCCTTGGCTTTATCGCTGCTCTAATTGGAAGTTGGCAGGCACGAATTTTCGTTATTGCCGCAATTGCCGGAACTTTGCCGTTGTTTATTCTGATCGGTGAATTCAGACCACCTGCTCGGTTATGGAATTATCTTATTCCCGGTATGGGAGTTGTTGTTGGGTTGGGGCTGGAATACTC
>Ga0233429_1005286_pt1 | contig 10810 bp, 8 predicted proteins | sample SI_118_April2016_3_FD_179879 | JGI IMG/M metagenome (GOLD analysis project Ga0233429, IMG submission 179879) | Seawater microbial communities from Saanich Inlet, British Columbia, Canada - SI_118_April2016_135_MG | ecosystem: Environmental > Aquatic > Marine > Inlet | place: Canada: British... | reverse complement strand
CGAACCACAGTTGACTCCGATGCGAATCGCGCAATCATTTTCCTTCGCCGCGTTGACAATAAACGCCACCTTCTCGCGAATGGTCTTGTCTTTTTCCAAATGGAACAGATGGCCTGGGTTGTACCGAATCTTATTTACCAAGGGCGCAACAATCGGCGCCAGCTTATAATTTTCTTGAATATCTACCGACCACACACTTTCTGGGAACTGTTGACGCAAGACCCGTAATGCCTCCACATCTTGCTCACTATCTACAGCAATGCGAATGACATCCGCCTGAGCCGCTTCCAAAACTTCTATCTGCCTGGCAGTGGCTTCCAAGTTCTGAGTTTGGGTTGCCGCCATACTTTGTACAGCAATGGGGGAATCACCACCAATTTCAACTCTTCCTATACGTATTTTTCGTGTTTTTCTGGGATTCATTCTTTCACATTCCTAATGGGATTCTTCCAACCTCGGCGGGCCTAAAAGTATCAAAGGTAAAGGTTAACAAATAAAGGGTTCCAGAACAAGGTGAGGATTCCTTTATCCTGATAATTGTCAAATATCCTGACCGACAATATTGTTATGCGTACAATCTAAGGGAAAAGGGTTATCCGTATTGTCAAAATCCGGCAAATTATGCACTGCCGCTTCCATGGATTGAAGGTACAAATTTTCAAAACCCAGATCCCTCGCCATGGCAATGGCTTTTTCATATTCCTCAGAGGTGATTTCTCTGCTCAAGGAAGACCGGGCTTTATGAACCGGGCGGTATTGACTCATTAGGCTCAAAGGAACGCTGGGAGACAATTCGAGAGCGACAAAACATAGGGTTTCCCAGGTCCCTGCAAGATCTTCGGGCAATATCAGATGACGCACCAACAACCCCCGTTCAGCCAAACCATCCTCTCCCAAGACCAAAGGACCCACCTGCCGATACATTTCCTGCACAGCCTGGCGGGAAAATTCCGGGTATTCCTTAATATGGGATATTTCCTTAGCCGTAGATGAATGGGCATATTTCAAATCTGGTAAATAAATGTCTACCACTCCATCCAGAAGCTTCAAGGAAGACAGAGAATCATAAGCATTGGTATTATAGATAATTGGAATTTTCAGACCCATTTTTCGGGCGATACAAAGACTTTGCAAAAGTCCCGGAACCACATGAGAAGGAGAAATCCAGCCGATGAAATGCACTCCCTCCTCCTGAAGTCGAACCATTTGTCGGGCTACGTCTTCATAAGAATGTTTTGGGCTAAGGGTGTCTAGTGGATTTTTCCATTGCTGAGAAATTTGAAAATTCTGGCAATAATCACAACGCATATTGCATGAAGTGACAAAAAGATTGCCCACCCCACCCTGCCCGACCAGTGGCGGTTCTTCACCAAAATGCCGAACGCTGGATGAAACCCTCAAAAGATCGGTCTGACCACAAAACCCGGTTTCACCTTGAGTTCGGTCCACTCCGCAAGCATGAGGACACACCCGGCACTCCCTATAAATCTCATAAGCTTGTTGAGCTTTAAACTCTAATTCAGACTGGCTTAATTCAAGATAACCCAATTTAGTTTGTTCTCACTTAAAGATTTAAGAATGGTAATATAGTAAAAAACAATCAACCTCTATATACCATGACAAAATTTTTTTCTTTCATCCTCCTCCTGCTAATCATTGCTCAACAAGCATGGGGAGCTCCTCAGCATGGGCTTTCATTATATGGCCCTGAGGACCTGAAATACAAATCTGGACAGCATTATGACCACGCTAACCCCAATGCCCCCAAAGGCGGCAGTCTGGTTCTATCCGATTTTGGGGCTTTCACCAAATTGAACCCGGCTTCTCTCAAGGGCGTGATCGCCCCAGGTATCAGTCAGTTGGTATTTCAAACCGCTATGGACAGTTCCACAGACGATAAGGAAGCCTTTTCAATATATGGTCATCTTGTGGAAAAAGTCGAACTTGCAGAGGATCGGCTCTCCATGACCTATACCCTCTATAAACAGGCAAGGTTTTCAGATGGACACCCTCTGACCGCCGATGATTTTGTTTTCTCATTTAACTTGATTAAAGATCCAGAATATCATCCCTTCTTTAAAGAGTATTTCAAGGATATCAAGTCCATCGAAAAAATAGATGCGCATACGGTCCGCTACCATTTCTCAATTTATAATCAGGAACTCCCCTTGATAACCGGACAAATGGTGATTTTCCCAAAACATATATATGGCGCCAAGAAAAAATCTTTTGGTGCTGATTTCGATGACATCGCCATCGCCAGTGGTCCATACACAGTAGAAAAATATGAATACGGTAAATACATAACTTTCAAACGCGATCCCAATTGGTGGGGCAACGATATCGCTATCAACCAGGGGCGTTATAATTTCGACAGGGTGACTTACAAAATCTACCTTGATCCCGTTGCCCAGCGCGAAGCTTTCAAGGGTGAGGAGTTCGACATGCAGTTGATCAACAGTTCCCGCGACTGGGCCCTCGACTATAAAGGGGATTTTGTCAAAAAAGGATATTACATCCGCGGCGAATTTCCTCATTCCCGAGTTGCTGGAATGCAAGGATTCGCTATGAATATGAGAAACGAGATTTTTCAGTCCCGCAAAGTTAGGGCCGCAGTCGCCATGGCTTTCGACTTTGAGTGGAGTAACAAAAATTTATTTTATGGACAATACACGCGAAACGAATGCTATTTCGACAACAATCCGGAAATGAAAGCCCAGGGCCTGCCACAAGGTGAGGTCAAAGCTCTTCTTCTTGACTTAAGGAAAAAACATAAAAGCCATGTTCCTAAAACCGCACTCACCAAACCGGTAGGGGCACCGGGGCAAGGCCAATCGGCCGCCAAAAATAATCAGGTTGCCAACGCTTTACTGGATTCAGCCGGATGGAAAATCGGTGCTGATGGAATTCGTACCAAAGGCAACCAGCGACTGCAGTTTGAGCTTCTTTTAGCTGGCCCAGGATTTCAGCGTATCGCTGAACCCTATAAAATTAATTTAAAAAAGATCGGGGTCCATCTTGATATCAAGGTCGTGCAAATTGCAGAGTATGAAGAACGCCTGCGCAATTTCAAATATGACATGATCGTTGCCAGCTTTATGCAAAGCCGGTCACCGGGAAACGAGCAACGCTCCTTGTGGGGAGGTGAAGCCGCCATAATGCCCGGAAGCAGAAATTATATGGGCATTAAAAATCCCGCAATCGATGAATTGATCGATGGGATCATCAAAGCTAAAACCCGAAAAGATCTGATCATTCATATTCACGCGCTGGATCGGATTCTCACGCATCAGTTTTACATGGTTCCGCATTGGTATATATCCTATGACCGGGCCGTTTATTGGAACAAATTCAGCCGCCCAAAAATAAACCCTTCTCAAAGTTCCATTCTCAACAATCTCCTGCAATGGTGGTGGTGGGATGACAAGAAAGCTCAAAAACTCGAGAGTGCGAAGTCTAAAGGAAATACTCTTCAATAACTGGAACAAATTTCCCTGAATAGTTTCATGACTGCTTACATCCTACGCCGACTTCTATTGATGTTCCCGACCCTGATTGGGATTATCACCATTACTTTCATCGCGACCCAATTCGTTCCCGGAGGTCCAATAGACCAGATGAAATCACTTTTAAGTGGCCACGGTAGCACCTTGACAGAAGCAGGTGGTGGAGCCTTGACATATCCCGGAAAAAAATTCGGTGCGTTAGACCCCAAGCATATGGAGCAATTAAAAAAAATCTACCACCTCGATAGACCGCTTTGGGAAAGATATTTGCGTACATTTCTATGGTACTCACCTGAGGGTAAAGATGCTTCCGTTATAGAGAGTGTTTTAAATTATGATAATTGGGAAGGTTTTCTGGTATTCAAATTCGGCAACTCGTTTTATCGAAACAAATCCGTTCTTGAACTTATCAAGGAAAAGTTACCGGTTTCCGCGTCACTGGGTGTCACCAGCTTTTTCTTGACCTACACCATCTGCATTATCCTCGGTATCGCTAAAGCAGTAAAACACGGCACCCGTTTTGATACCGCTACCAGCTTGATCGTACTCATCGGCTACAGTGTTCCGGGTTTTGTTTTGGCAATTTTCATCATTGTTCTTTTTGGTCCCGGAGATGGTGCCATCGCCCATCTAATACCCATCGCCGGACTTACATCTGCAGGGACCCCCGGTTACGAAACCTGGTCCTTTTGGGATAAGCTGACCGATTACCTGCATCATTTGGCGGCTCCCTTATTGTGCTATGTGCTAGGCGGATTCGCCACATTGACCCTGCTGACCAAAAACGCTTTTCTGGAAGAAATGCGCAAGCAATATGTTTTGACTGCAAGAGCTAAAGGCTTGCCGGAAAAACAAGTATTGTTCAAGCATGTCCTGAAAAATTCTCTCATTCCTCTTGTGACGGGATTTCCCATCGCTTTTCTAGCCATGTTTTTCAGCGGCTCTTTGCTATTGGAACAAATTTTTACTTTGGATGGGCTGGGCCTCCTTTCCTATCAAGCTGTAATACAGAGGGATTATCCTATTGTCCTTGGCACCTTGTTCATTTTCTCGCTCATGGCACTGGTCGGTCAATTATTAACCGATCTATCGTACGTTTTAATCGACAAGAGAATTTCTTTTGATGAATCACAGGGTTGAAAATGTTGAAATTGAATAAAGAATTGAAAGTTAAGCAGGAAATATTCAAAAAGGATATACGTGCCTACACCAGTTTTTTAATTCTGACTTTTCTTTTTCTAGCCACCCTGCCCGCCGAATTGATCTGTAATGTGCGTCCCATTATGATCGTTGTAGAGGGGAAATTTTATTTCCCCATCACTTTCACTTACAGTGAGAAAGAGTTTGGCGGCACCTTGCCCAGCGAACCCGATTATAAGTCCGCCCGATTTTTGCAGATATTAAAAGGAATGCCCGAGGCAACACAGCTAGATACAAAAAACGCATTTGGCTTGGAGATCGGTGATTTTGAGGAAGATAATTTCAGTATCGGTCTGGATGATTTTGAAGACAGTGAAGAGTCCATTACCCCACCTGCTGAAATCATGCCCACAACAGAAACTCTACTAGAGCCCAGGGAATTCTGGGCTCTTTGGCCTCCTATACGCTATGACTACCAATATATTCCGACAGAATCAAATACCGGAAATGTAGTGCTTGCGGCACCCTATCGCACGCCTACTCCCAGCGGTGAAGGTTTCATCGAGTCCTCCTGGGAAGATGGACACTATCTTGGAACAGATGACCGGGGCCGCGATGTATTGGCACGCTTGATTTACGGCTTCCGCATCTCCATGCTTTTTGGAGCTTCACTGGCGATCACCGGAACCCTGATTGGATGCCTGATGGGAGGAACTCAAGGATTTTTTGGCGGGTGGGTGGACCTTGTTGGTCAGCGGTTAACAGAAATCTGGGGATCGATTCCCCGCCTCTATATTTTGATAATTTTGAGTTCATTTTTGGTTCCATCAGCATTATTGTTATTTTTGATTTTGAACCTTACAGCATGGATGGGAATTGCCGCCTATATTCGCGCGGAATTTTTAAAAGTTCGCAACTTTGAATTTGTCAAAGCGGCTAAAGGGTTGGGAGTTTCTAATTTCACCATCATGCGCAAACATATTCTTCCCAATGCGCTAACCCCTGTGGTCACATTCTTTCCATTTGAAGTCACTGCAGGAATTCTCGCACTGGTAAGCCTGGACTACCTAAACCTGGGTGTGCCCAGTCCCGCACCCAGCATGGGAGAACTGCTGGCGCAAGGAAAGAATAACCTACAGGCACTATGGATATTGTTGCCGACCTTCACCGCTCTCACTTCAATGATAGTTTTATTAACGTTTATCGGAGAAGGCATTCGCAACGCTTTCGACCCGAGGAAAACACTTTAAAAAATATCACTAATAATGATAAGGCCTTCACCTTGCCATTGAATCAAAAAATTTCTTCAAATGCTTTTATCGGTTAAAAATCTAGCTACTCATTTCCATGCCGGTCCGGGAAAAATTGCCCGGGCAGTGGATGGCATCTCTTTTGATCTTGAGCAGGGCAAAACTCTGGCTCTGGTTGGGGAGTCCGGTTGTGGGAAAACTCAGACCGCATTTTCAATTATCCGCCTCATTGCTGAAAACGGTTATCACCCCACGGGAGAAATTCGGTTTCAAGGACAGGACCTGTTCCAATTGAACCCCGAGGAAATGCGCAATCTGAGGGGAAACGATATCTCCATGATCTTTCAGGAGCCGATGACCTCCTTGAATCCCTTATTCCGCATTGGCGATCAACTTGAAGAGCCTTTGAAGCAACATTTGAAAGTTGCAAAAGGAGATTCTCGGAAACAAGCTATTCAACTACTCGATCGGGTGGGGATTCCCGATCCTCACAAGCGCATCGATGATTATCCCCATCAACTTTCAGGAGGGATGAAGCAAAGAGTTATGATTGCCATGGCCTTGGCTTGTGAACCTAAATTGCTCATCGCAGATGAACCCACCACGGCCCTGGATGTCACCATTCAAGCTCAGGTCCTGGGTTTGATGAGTGATCTACAAAAACAAACTGGCATGGCTATCCTGTTGATCACCCACGATATGGGAATCGTCAACCAGATGGCTGATGACTTATGCATCATGTATGGAGGCCAGATGGCAGAATATGGAAGTCGGGAACAGATCTTTAGCAATATGACCCACCCGTACACACAAAAACTTTTCAGTTCCATTCCAAAACTTGAAAAAGCTGAAGCTCTGCTCAACACCATTCCGGGCATGGTCCCTTCCGCAACGGAATATGGAAAAGGATGCCGATTTGCCGACCGTTGCTCTGAAGTCATGACTATTTGCCATGAGAAAGAAAGTCGAGCCCATCAAATCAGCAAGAACCATCAAAGCGTTTGCCACTTATTGGAAAAAGGACCTAGGACATCCCAAAATCAAATCAGTAAAGGTGAGCCCATACCAACCCGAAATTTTGAGGACAAGCCCATTGTGCGGATAAGGAATTTAAAAACCTATTTCCCCGTCCGCAAAGGAGTGTTTTTGCGGGTTGCCAACCATATTCGCGCAGTGGATCAGATTGACCTGGATATTCCTAAAGGGTCAACCGTTGCTCTGGTGGGTGAGTCCGGTTGTGGAAAAACCACTCTGGGGGAATCCATACTGCAATTGGTACCCGATGCGCGAGGAGAAGTATTTTTCAACGATCAAAACATCATGAAACTGAAAGGTGAAACTTTGAAGCGGTTTCGCAAGTATATGCAGATTGTATTTCAGGATCCTTTCGGCTCCCTGCAACCTCGAATGACCATCGAAAGAATAGTGGGAGAAGGATTGGAGGTTCACCAGCCTTTACTTTCTTCTGATGAACGGATTCAAAAAATTGCCCAGGTTTTGGAAGAAGTGGGACTGGGAGCATCCATTCTGGAACGTTATCCCCATGAGTTTTCCGGGGGTCAGCGGCAACGCATCGCCATTGCACGAGCCTTGATTCTGGAACCGGAATTTCTGGTGCTGGATGAACCCACAAGTGCCTTGGACGTATCGGTGCAGGCCCAGGTTCTTAATCTACTGAAAGAATTGCAAGCGCGGCACAAGCTGACTTACCTATTCATCAGTCACAACCTAAGTGTAGTACGTTATATGGCTGACACGGTAGCCATTATGTATCTGGGGAAAATTGTGGAGCAGGCTCCAGTCGATGATCTCTTTAAAAATCCTCGTCACCCTTATACAAAATCACTTCTCGAATCCGTTCCCATCCTGGAAGCCCGCAAACCCTTTAAGCCACTATTAGGAGATGTGCCCTCGCCGCTTAACCCTCCATCCGGCTGCCACTTTCACCCTCGATGCCCCATTTTCCTTAATGAAGAACAGGGATCCGTATTATCCCAAAAATGCCCCAGCCAATATCCTGAAAAAACTGGCGATAGCAATTCCTTTGTATCCTGCCACCATAGCGCGCCCAATATTACGGCTCCAAAATAAAGATATTAACCAGAATATTTCCTACAACTCTTTGTATTAAAAGATACTCTAAAACTTCGTTACATTCCTGATTTTAGCCCTTAAAAAAACAGTCTTCCAGCAACTTGAATTTTTTAGCCTTATACGTTCCATCTTTACAGGTGGACTGAGCAAGGCTATAGTTTCCTTCGATTCAGGGAACCGGTTTACCAAAACGGTAAAGGCAGATTTCATGAAAAAAATAGTGGCTTTCATAGTGAGTGTGATTTTTTATACCGCCAGTTCTTCAGCATTATCGAAGGAAGAAATCGCGTCAGTGATGTCAATGAAAGCCGCATTGAAAATTCAGCCGGAAAATGCCGCCCTCCTCTCGGAACTGGGTCTTGCCTATATCAAAAACAGACAGTTTCAGGAAGCAATTCCCCCTCTGGAGCATTCACTAAAAATCCAGGCAAATGATTTTAAATCACATTTTTATCTGGCCTTGGCCTTTGGTGCTGTGGGGCGTCACCATGAAAAACTAATAGAACTGCAAGAAGCCCTTCGTATCAATCCAGAGTTTGCCGAAGCCAATTTCAAAATTGGACTGGCCCATGCAGCTTTAAACAGACACCATGAAGCAAGTGAATATTACCAAAAAGCCATCAAACTGGAGCCAGAAAATTTTGACACCTATTATTTTTTAGCGTTGTCCTGCATTCTATCGAACCGATATCAGGAGGCCCTTTCGGCTATCAATGAATCTATCCGTCTCAATCCTTATAATGCAGAAGCGCATTATACTTTAGGTCAAATTTATATGAAAATGGGACGCTACAATAAGGCTATTCAGCCACTACAAACCGCAATGAACATTCACCCTGGTCTACCGCAAAAAAAGCATCAGAACTCAATGCATCAGAACCTACCGTAAATCAATAATTTTTCAGAGAATAATCATTCCGCCAACATCTTTCTGTAATTAAATTTATATTCCTGCGACTGATATTCAGTTATTTAACCCGAATGATTTTGGTATCATAATAAATCAGGACTCAAACCGTGGATATATTAAGGATGATTATCATGAATAAATTCTATGCAGCCTTTCTGATATTTATCAGTTATTTTCTTCTTGTAACTTTTTTACCCAAAAATGTAGACAGTGCTTCGAAGCAAACTAGAACTGCAACGAAAGTATCTGACGCATCCGGCAATACAGAAATAGCGATTCTTGCGGGAGGTTGCTTCTGGTGTATGGAGCACCCTTATGAAGACCTACCCGGAATCTCAAAGGCCATTTCGGGATATACAGGCGGGAAAAAGAAAAATCCTACTTACAAAGAAGTCGCATCCGGCTCTACCAGCCATGTCGAAGCTGTAGAGATCCATTATGATCCAGCAATAATTTCGTTCAATGATATCCTCGAAGTTTTCTGGAGGAATATTGATCCAACGGATGCAGGCGGGCAATTTGTCGACCGGGGAAATCAATACACATCCGGAATCTATTACCTAGACAAGAAACAAAAACAAGTGGCTGAGGAATCAAAAAAACGCATGGAGGCCAGCAAACGATTCAGCAAAAAAATTCTAACGAAACTGGTAAAGGCAGGGACATTTTATCGCGCAGAAGAATATCATCAGGATTTTTTCAAGAAAAACTATATTCGCTATAAAGTTTACCGCGCAGGCTCAGGGAGGGACGAGTTCATAGCCAAAGTTTGGGGTGATGATCGGGAATACAAAATATCTAAAACAAGTTTCGATGAGGCTAATACACCCCAATTCACCTTGATAGGCAATAAAACCAAGTCCAAAGCTAGCCTGACCCCATTACAATATAAAGTCACCCAAAAAAAAGGTACCGAACCGCCCTTCAGGAATGAGTATTGGGATAACAAACAACCTGGAATCTACGTAGACATCGTTTCTGGAGAACCTCTGTTCAGCTCTAAAGACAAGTTCAAGTCTGGGACAGGTTGGCCTTCATTCACCCGACCGCTGGTCCAGGAAAACATAGTTGAAGAAAGAGATACCAGCTATAATATGACACGAGTCGAATTGCGGTCAAAAAATGCCGATTCGCATTTAGGACACCTGTTCAAAGACGGTCCCAAACCCACGGGATTAAGGTATTGCATCAACTCGGCTTCTTTAAGATTTATTCACGCAGAAAGCTTGGCAAAAGAAGGATATGAAGATTTTAAATCTTTATTCAGAAAACAATAATGGGCTTTAAATGACAAGCGGGGCCTCCAACTCTAAACCCCAGCAATGGCACCTGTATATGATAAGAACTAATCAGGGCCATCTTTATACAGGAATCACTCAGGATGTCAGTCGGCGTTTTTTGGAGCATCAGGAAGGTGGGAAAAAAGCAGCAAAGTATCTTCGGGGTAAAGGTCCGCTAAAGCTGGTATTTGAGCAGGAAATTGGAAGCCGGTCTTCCGCATTAAAAGCAGAAAGTTCGATTAAAAAATTACCCAAGCTGAAAAAAGAAAACCTTACAAAAAACCCAGGAGCGTTTAATTTTGACACTCCAAAAACCTCGCAAAACAAATAAACGGGAATTTCAAATTATCAGGAACACTTACTGGACAAGATTATTCTTGAAAGCATAATTAGTGATTTGAGCATTATTTTTCAAAGTGGTTTTTGTCAGAATCCGGCTTCGATAGGTTCCAACTGTTCCCACTCCCAGGTTAAGCTCACCCGCAATTTCGGTCAGGGTTTTTCCCGAACCAATCATACAAAATATTTGTAATTCTCTCGGTGACAAGTTTTCGTGCAATGCCATATCTGAATCACTCTTAAGACCCGTAACCATTTTTTCAGCGAATTTCTGGCTGACATAAACCCCAC
>Ga0233429_1005280_pt1 | contig 10824 bp, 12 predicted proteins | sample SI_118_April2016_3_FD_179879 | JGI IMG/M metagenome (GOLD analysis project Ga0233429, IMG submission 179879) | Seawater microbial communities from Saanich Inlet, British Columbia, Canada - SI_118_April2016_135_MG | ecosystem: Environmental > Aquatic > Marine > Inlet | place: Canada: British... | reverse complement strand
CCGCATCAAGCTTTTCGACCATGGCCGGGTCGCGGGCTTCGGGTGCTGTGATGATGGCGCATTCAAGGGCCGTGTGACAGCCTGATGAGCAGCTATCCGTTCGTCCACTTAGGCTGGGGGCGACCTGTTTGACCAGCGAGCGGCCCTTGTCGGCGTTATCCAGCAGCACCTTGATGATGGCGTCGACGGTGACATGATCGTGGTCCGGGTGCCAGCAGTCGAAGTCGGTGACCATAGCGACGGTCGCGTAACACATTTCCGCCTCGCGGGCCAGTTTGGCCTCCGGCATATTGGTCATGCCGATAACATCGCAGCCCCACGAGCGATACAGTTCGGATTCGGCGAGGGTCGAAAACTGCGGTCCTTCCATGGCCAGGTACGTACCACCGCGCTGGTAGGGAATGCCCAGTTCCTTGATCGACGCTTCAAGGGCGTCGCCAAGACGGCCGCAAACCGGATGCCCGAGGCCGACATGGGCGACCAGACCGGTGGAGAAGAAACTTTTCGCCCGGTCAATGGTGCGGTCGATAAATTGGTCGGCGATAACAAAATGACCGGGTGGCAACTCCGCTTTCAGGGAACCACAGGCGCTGACCGAGATAATTTCGGTCACGCCGACCCTTTTTAAGGCGTCGATGTTGGCGCGAAAGTTCAGTTCCGCCGGTGGAATGCGATGGCCGCGGCCATGGCGTGGCAGAAAAACCATCTTCTGACCGTCCAGTTCGCCCATGAGCAACGCGTCGGACGGCTCGCCGAAGGGTGAAGAAACCTTCTCCCAGCGCGTGTTTTCCAGTCCTTCAATATCGTAAATGCCACTGCCGCCAATGACGCCAATGACTGTGGGCGTTCCCGGTTCCGACATAAATTCCCCCATTTCCTTGAAAACTGCTGATGATCAACTAATTGACAGTTTTTCAGGTTCCGACGTCCGCTTCAAGACAGGTTTTTGCAAACTCGAAAAAGAGTCTTATACTCCGCTCCCTCCGAAACACGTAAAGCCGAACCCCCGCCATGCCCGAAACCGCCGACCTGAATCAACTGGCTGAAATGTTCTCGAAAATCCCCCATTGCCGTGAAATGGGAATCAACATCACCGCCCTTGAGGCTGGCAGGACATCCATGCGCCTGGACTATCATGAGCGGCTGGCCGGTAACCCGGAAACCGGTGTCGTCCATGGCGGTGTGATCTCGACCCTTCTGGATACCGTCGCGGGGCTGACGGCGATGTCCGCAGTTTCTGCGACAACCCCGGTTGCGACCCTTGATCTGCGAATCGACTACCTGAAACCGGCCCGCCCCGGCGACGCCATTTACGCCGATGCCGACTGTTTTCGCTTAAGCAGATCCGTCGCTTTCGTGCGCGCCACAGCCCACCACGGCGACAACGCCGACCCCATTGCCCACTGCATCGCCACCTTCATGCTCAATGCCGCCGGGTTCACCTCCGGCGGACAAGGGACGGGCTAACCATGCTGAAAGACATCCAAAGGCTCAAGGAACAGGGCGATTATGCATCAATAAGCGAGCTTATTCCCTATACCCGTGTTCTTGGTCTTCAGTGCGCGGTTGAAGACGATGCCATGGTGACCCGCTTGCGCCACCAGGACAGCAACATCGGCAATTACCAATTGGGGGTGCTGCACGGCGGCACGGTGGCGGCACTTATGGAACATGCGGCGATTTTTCAATTGCTGTTTGAACTGGATATCAAGACGATCCCGCGCATTATCAATATATCTGTCGATTTTCTGCGCCCGTGCCGGGCCATGGATACCCAGGCCAGCGCTGTCCTGGTCAAACAGGGCCAGCGCATCGCCAACGTCCGGGTTCAGGCCTGGCAGAACGACCCGGCAAAACTTGTCGCCACAGCGCACGCCCACTTCCTGCTCTCTTAAGAAAGAAAGACTATGAAAACTTTAAAAAAAGCTGCTCTTTTCGCCATTATATTGCTTCTTACCCCGCTGGCCGCACAGGCGGGCGAAGAAGAAATGACCATCACCGACCAAGTCGTTGGCAGCGGTGATGAGGCGAGTAATCTGGCCAAGGTGACGGTCAACTACACGGGTTGGCTGATGGATGGGACCCAGTTTGATTCCAGTATCGGCAAGCAGCCCTTCGTCTTCACTTTGGGGGCCGGCATGGTCATTCCCGGTTGGGACCTGGGCGTCAAGGGCATGAAGGTTGGCGGCAAACGCGAACTGATCATTCCGCCGCATCTGGCTTACGGAAAGCGCGGCGCGGGAAATGTTATCCCGCCGGGATCAAAACTCCGCTTCCAGGTCGAACTTTTGGCCGTGGCGCCGCCGACATTTAACAACATCGACAACGCCGAACTGAAAGCATTACAGGCCAAGGGGATCAAGCTGATCGACGTTCGCCATCCGGAGGAGTGGCAGGAAACCGGTGTTGTTGAGGGATCAATCCTGATTGAATCGTTCAAGAAATCTGGCCGCCTGCGCCGCGAATTCATCGAGGAACTGGCCAAAACCGTCAAGAAGGATGAACCGGTAATCCTGATCTGCCGCACCGGTAACCGCACGGCCATGCTGTCGGAGGGTTTAAGTGACCGTTTTGGCTACACCAACATCTACAACGTCACAAACGGCATCGAGAACTGGATCAAGGCAGGCAACCCGGTCGTAAAACCCTGATCAATCAGCAGGCTTTGGCGGCATCCCGGGGAACGTCTTGATTGACGGATCAATGTCATCCCAGCTTTGGGCGCTTTCGGCATACAACGAGAAATTGGCCTCGAAAATAGCAGGGTCGTCCAGGCCGCCGACACGCACCATGACACCGGCCGGATTGCCGCTGCTGGCACCGTAAACCGGCGAGCCGCATTTGGAGCAGAAAAAGCGGGTCATGGTGTTGCCGCTATCGGCGGTGTACTCGTAACACGTTACCTCGCCGGTTACCGTGAAGGCGTCTTTCGGTAACATCATGTTGGTGGCATGACCGGTGCCACTGAACTTTTGGCAATTGGTACACTGGCAATGCCCGGCAAACATCGGCTCTGCATTACATTCATACCTGACAGCCCCGCACTGGCAGCCACCCGTAATTTTCTCAGCCATGAGCTTTTCCTTTTCGGATTGTTACAGGCTCCCAGTATTGGGCATGGCCTGGACATTGGCAAGGGTGGGGGATTTCTCGACAAACATAAATTTGTAACCTATGGTCGAATATTACGAATATTAATCTCTTTTTCACAGACTTCGCACCCATCGAGAATTATCAGATGTCTACTCTACGCACCCTCTCAATTGTCACGATCTTTATCCTTTCTGCTTGTGCTACTCCACAGACGAGCATTAATAAAGTTGATTCAGTTGCCGCTGAAATTGAAGCAAAAAAACAACGTGAGCTCGTTGTTCAGGATTGGGTCGAGGCCGATCAACGGTTGTTCCGTATCGGTTACCCCATCCTTGTCAATAGCATCTCGTTTTGCGAGAAAACCTCCTTCCAGACCGGCATGATCGCCGGGTCCGCTACTGGCTTAAAAAAAGAATGGGAAGAGGCTTTTCGATCTGTTTATGGATTATCAGATATTCTTGAAGTTACCTACATTGCCCCAGGTGCGGCTGCGGCTGTTGGCGGGTTGAAAATTGGCGATGTCTTAATAACTGTGAATGACTGGTCAGTTCCCGTTGGCAAGACGGCGAAGAAAAATTTCGACAAAAAGCTTAAAGATATTTTAAAAAACGAAGACCCCATCGAATTCAAGGTTCGACGCGACGAAAATGATCTGACACTCACCATTTATCCTGAGAAAGCCTGCGATTATCAGATCGTTCTTGATCCCCAGGATGACTTAAACGCTTTTGCCGATGGAAAAACCATTACCTTTCATAAAGGCTTGATGGATTTCTTCCGAACCGATCAGGAAGTGGTGCTGGTTTTCTCACACGAACTCGCTCACAACACGATGAAACATGTAGAATCAAAAACTCAGAATGCGGTGATTGCCGGAGCAGGTGGCTTCATCGTTGACTTGCTGGGAGCACTGGCAGGGATAAACACACAGGGACAATTTACCGACATGGCTATGCGTGCCGGTGGTGGCGCATTCTCGGCAGCATTCGAGGCGGAGGCGGATTACGTCGGCCTCTACATCATGGCCGCATCGGGGCATGAAATTGAAAAATCGTCCCACTTCTGGCGGCGAATGTCTTTGAAAAATGTACAAGGTATTTCCATGGCAACATCGCACCCTTCCAATGCAGACCGGTTTGTCGGAATCGAAAATACAATAAAGGAAATTAAGGTCAAAATCGCAGCCGGGGAGCCTTTAGAACCTGAAATGAAAAATAAAACTCAGTAAGTTTACTGCCTCAAACATTAAACCTGAACAACATCAGGTCGCCGTCTTGGGTTGTGTAGTCGCGGCCTTCCTGGCGCATTTTTCCGGCTTCCTTGGCCCCCTGTTCACCGTTACAGGCGATGAAGTCGTCGTAGGCGATGGTTTCGGCCTTGATAAAACCCTTTTCAAAATCCGTGTGGATGGCCCCGGCGGCTTGCGGTGCTTTTGAACCGGCGGGCACGGTCCAGGCGCGGGTTTCCGTTGGCCCGACAGTGAAGAACGTAATCAGATGCAGAAGCTCGTACCCGGCGCGGATCACCCTTGTTAAGCCGGTTTCCTGAAGGCCGATGGCGTCAAGGAACTCCTGCTGTTCGGTGGCGTCGCCCAGAGCCGAGATTTCCTCCTCGATACGGGCCGAGATAACGACCGAAATGGCCCCCTGACCCGTCGCCATTTCGGCGACCTTTTCCGATTGCGCGTTGCCTTCGCCCGCCGCGTCCTCTTCGACGTTGCAAACGTAGAGAACAGGCTTACCGCTTAACAGGTGCAGCATCTCAAAAACCCGCTTGTCATCTGCGCTTATGTCCATGGTGCGGGCCGGTTTGCCCTCGCCCAAGACCGCCAGAACACGCTCGACCATGGCAAGCTGGGCGCTCGCCTCCTTGTCGTTGCCGCGCGCTTTCTTGGTCAATGGCGTGACACGTTTCTCGAGGCTTTCCAGATCAGCCAGCATCAGTTCTGTCTCAACGGTTTCCGCATCCCGGACAGGGCCGATGTCGCCTTCAACATGAGTGACGTTTTCATCCTCGAAGCAACGCAGCACATGAATAATGGCGTCGACTTCGCGGATATTGGCAAGAAACTTGTTGCCCAACCCCTCACCCTTGGAGGCGCCGCGCACCAACCCTGCAATATCAACAAATTCAAGTTGCGTCGGAACGATTTTGGCCGACTGGCCAATAGCGGCAATCTTGTCCAACCGCTCGTCAGGAACCGCCACCCGACCGGTGTTGGGCTCGATGGTGCAAAACGGAAAGTTGGCTGCCTCGGCAGCCGCCGTCGCCGTCAATGCGTTGAACAGGGTCGATTTACCAACGTTGGGCAAGCCGACGATGCCACAATTAAAACCCATGATTCGTTATCCTTCGTCTTTGTTTTTATTTTTTGGCGGGTTTGTATTGAGCGCGACCTTGTTCAAAAATCCGGCGTCATCGCCTTGCAAGGCCATATCAATATGATCGGCGATGGAAACAAGCAGCGGCTCAAGCCATTGCTGGTCGGCTTTGGCGAAGTCCTTGAGCACATGATTTGTGACTTGCGACTTGTCACCCGGATGGCCGATGCCCAGCCGCAGGCGGCGGTAACCTTCGCCTAAGTGTGCGTGGATCGAACGCAAGCCGTTGTGACCGGCATGGCCGCCACCTGATTTAAGCTTGAGCTTTCCCGCTTCCAGATCAAGCTCGTCATGAATAACCAGAACGTCGGCGGGATCTATTTTGTAGAAGTTGGCAGCCGCCGCAACCGAACGACCACTTTCGTTCATATAAGTGGCAGGTTTCAGGGCCAGCACCTTGGCATTGCCGATGCGTCCTTCGGCAAGCGCACCATTGAATTTGGCGCGGAATGGCTGAAAGGAATGGCGGCGGACGATTTCGTCCACCGCCATAAATCCAATATTGTGACGGTTCCTGGCGTAGTCCCCACCGGGGTTACCCAGGCCAACAAGCAGCAGCATGATGATGGCTCCTGCGGGGCAAAAGGATTAGTCCTTAGACCCGCGTTCTTCGCCTTCGCCCTCGCCTTCGCCGCCTTCTGCACCTTCTTCACCTTCTTCGCCTTCGACGCCTTCTTCGCCCTCTTCGCCCTCTTCGCCTTCTTCTTCTTCAGGCTCGACGTTGATGGTCGGGGCGGCGATGGTGGCGACGGTAAAGTCACGGTCGGTGATGGTCAGCTCGACATCGTCGGGCAGTTTGATGGCGCTGATGTGAACACTGTCGCCGACTTCAAGACCCGTCAGATCGACAATCAGGCTTTCGGGAATGCTGTCGGGCGAGCACAAAAGTTCAATATCATGGCGAACGATGTTAAGCACACCGCCACCACGCAAGCCGGGGCATTCCTCTTCGTTTTCAAAAATCACGGCGACATCAATGTTGAGGCGTGTTTTGGCGCTGAAACGCATGAAATCGACGTGAATGGGCCGGTCAGTGACCGGGTGGAGCTGCAAATCACGGGGCAGGACGCGGTGTTTATTTCCACCTGCTTCAAGCTCATAGACGCGCGAGAAGAAGCCGGGGCCCCTTAACTGCATCATCAGTTCAACAGGTTCGAGGGAAATCATAACCGGGTCTTGTTTGTTGCCGTAGATAACGGCTGGCACCCGACCAGCCCTGCGTATGGCACGGGCTGCCCCCTTACCTGCCCGTTCGCGCAGCTCGACACTCATAGTAGCGGCTTGAGCCATTGGAATAGTCTCCTAAAAATCCGTTTCTAAATTGTCGACCTCCAGGGGTGTCGACGGTTTTGATTGCGCCTGAAAACAGGCACATCAAGGAGTGGCGTGTCTTTTAAAGGGATGTCAGCCAACAGTCAAACACTGAAAGCCGAAAATTAAGGGTTTTAGCGCACTGGGCCGACATCCAGGCCCTCACTCAAACAGGCTAGAGACCGAGCTTTCGTCACTGATGCGGCTGATCGCTTCGGCGATCAGCGGGGCGATGGTCAGTTGCTTGATGTTGTGGGAGATGCGAACCGCTTCGGTTCCCTGGATAGAATCGGTGATAACAAGACTATCCATCGGGGATGAGGAGACCCTGGCAACAGCACCGCCGGACAGAACCCCGTGGGTCACGTAAGAAGAGACCGATGAGGCGCCTTTAGCCTTCAACGCCACGGAGGCATTGCATAGGGTGCCCGCCGAATCGACGATATCATCGATCAGGATGCAGCGGCGGCCATCGACCTCGCCGATAATGTTCATGACTTCCGAAACACCGGCCTGTTCGCGCCGCTTATCAATAATCGCCAGGTCCGCATTCAGGCGCTTGGCCAACGATCTGGCGCGAACAACGCCGCCCACATCGGGTGAGACGATAACCAAATCTTCGCCGTTCATGGTGTCTGCAATATCCTTGGTCAGCACCGGGGCGGCGAACAGGTTATCGACGGGAATGTCGAAAAAGCCCTGAATCTGGCCCGCGTGCAGGTCCATGGTCAGCACCCTGTCGGCACCGGCGGTGGTGATCAGGTTGGCGACAAGTTTGGCTGAAATCGGCGTCCTGGGCCCGGATTTACGGTCCTGACGGGCGTAGCCAAAATAAGGAATGACGGCGGTAATGCGGCGCGCCGAGCCACGCCTGAGCGCGTCCAGTGCAACCAGAAGTTCCATCAGATTGTCATTGGCCGGGTATGATGTGGATTGAATGACGAAGACATCCTCGCCGCGCACGTTTTCCTGAATCTCGACAAAGATTTCCATATCCGAAAAACGGCGGACGCTGGCTTTCGTCAATGGCAGATTCAAATATGCAGAAATAGCTTCGGAAAGTGGCCTGTTTGAGTTGCAGGCAAGAATTTTCATCTTGGCGGTTCCCCCTGGGGCCTTAATCCAGATCTGGTCGCCGAATCACACGGCGGCATCATAAGAATCTGGTCGTCCAACCCGGAACAGGGCGAAATCTATCAGCGTCCCCAGCCCCTGTAAACGGGTATCTCACGTTCACCCCAAATTAACACTCAAATCTCCTGCAACCCATAACCACTATAGGTTACAGATGATTTGAATGGTGCTGCAAAGACGCAACGAACCTGTAAAAAATGTCTCGCGTGTCAATTTCTTGTCAATTTCGTGTAAGACGTATCAGCTTGTTCCTACTTCGTACTCATCCCATCCATCCTGGCAATGAATTCTCTAGCCCTACTATTGATCCATCCCGGACATTCTACGGTCTATTTTTGTGCACCCCATTCGCTAATTTGGTACTCTGTGAAACACCTTTAACTCTGACAGAAGACAGGAACAAAAATGGCTAATCACTCCGATGTCGATTATGGCCCGATTATACAGCTTTTGGGTTGCTGGAAAGGAGATCAGGGTACCGATATAGCCCCCGAACCTGATGGAGAGGAACACAACCCCTATTATGAGACGATAACATATGAAGACATCGGCGATCTGAGTAACGCCGAAGAACAAAAACTCGCCGCCGTCTACTACCGCCAGATAGTAAAGCGGAAATCAAATGACGAAGCCTTTCACGACCAAACGGGATATTGGATCTGGAACGCTGCAAATAAAACTGTCATGCATTCCTTTGTTATTCCACGCGCCGTCAGCGTTATTGCGGGTGGAGTATATTCGGACGAAACAGATGATGAAGGGCATATCGTTTTGGAATTATCAGCAAAACTTGGTGATCCGGAATGGGGAATTATTCAGTCGCCCTTTATGAGAAAAAAAGCATCATCCTTGGAATTTCGTCAAAAAATCACCGTTGGTAGCGGAAAGATGACTTATGCACAAACGACACTTGTCGATATTTACGGTAAGGTGTTTGAGCATACAGATAACAATGAATTGAGCCGCGTGTAAGCGGACATTAATCTGGAAAACGTCTGCTATGAGGCGGTAGAGGGGACCTCTTTCAAGGCTGGTGAAAAGGGCTGCTGTTGACCCAAACCGGAACTTTGTGAAGGTTTACGACAGGTGCTTTGTCACTGTATCAAGGAAGACGGGAACGCTTATCGGCTTGGCTATGTAGTCGTCACATCCCGCTTCAAGTATTTTGCTCTCATCGCCCTTCATAGCAAAAGCAGTTACGGCAACAACAGGTATGTGTTTGAGGTTGTTATCCGCCTTTAAATCGGCGGTAATTTCAAGACCAGAGCGTCCCGGTAGTTGGATGTCCATAATGATGAGGTCTGGGTTCTGATCTTTTGCAAGATCAACAGCATCACTCCCATCAACCGACTTGATCGTATCATAGCCATTGGATTTTAGAAGTTGATCGAACAACCGCATGTTCAATTCATTGTCTTCAACGATCAATATAGTCTTTGCCATGAGCGACCTTGTTCATTTTAAAATGATCGATCCGGAAGGATACATTGCCTTGTTATTTAATCCAAGGCTTCCAGATCTTTCCTAATATCCTGCTCCCTACCCTTGGCGGAAGACGTTATTTTAATATCCTCATTAAGGATATGATCGAACAGCCAGTTCTTCAAAAATTTACGAAGTTGATTTAGGTTTTCCAGATTCTGTTCGTTACCCCATTTTTTAGCTTGATCATTTACATCAACGATAAGTTCCCGATGAAGGTCACGATGTTTTTCAAACCGCCTGTAAACGGGATTCAGGGTTGTTGGCCAAGGAAAGGTGATTTTTATTCAGGCGGTGGTGGGGCACGCCCCGGAATCCGCTGTAAATCGGGTGCCGGTGGTGGCGTTCCCTGCTGGCCGACCGATGAAGGCGTCGCCCGTTTATTGTCTGCGCCGAGAATCCGTTCGATCCCGATGAGCGCGGCAGCGGCGACGTTTTCGGCCTGCCCTGCCCAAGGACCGTTCAGGCTCCCCGCTGGCACGACATTTTCCTGGGTCGCCCGGCCAACCTCGAAACCATCCATGGTCAGGACTCGCCAGACAATCAGTATCTTGTCCTGATTTGTCTGCAGGGATTGGATGCCGACCTGACCCGAAAGCATCAAGCTGGCCTGACGTTTATCCTCGGTAATCGAAACATCGGCCTCGCGCAGGGCGCTGACAATAGCCTGCCGCAGGGCGTCGTTGCCATCGCCGGGCGCACCGCTCACCGGACCCACCAGAATTCCCGCCCCTAGCAACAACACCGGCAGTGGGTCTTCCACATCATCAATGATCATCGCCGCCAACGGCTTGGCCGCACCGTTGCCGACGGCCCGGATAATTCGCGGGTCACCGTATTCCCATTTCCAACGCGCCCCGCGCACGCCCTGGGTATAATCGCCGACGCTATCGCCCTTAAGATCAACAAGGGTCCAGTGGATCAGCATGACAAAGGGAACCCGGGCGTCATCCCAATTGGCTTTTGCCTCGCCTTTAAGCACATAACGGCTGATCTCATTGTCCTTGATAGAGGTCTTCACACCGTGCTCGATGAGGCCAGCGGCGACGGCGCTGGACAGCAATTTGGCCATTGGCAGGGCCGGCCCCTGAACCAGTTCAACACGCACATCGGTCATCTTGGCGACCTCAACCCGCGCTTCAAGGGGCTCGAAGGTCAACGGGACTTCGCTCGGCGTACAGGCCGCCAGCATCAACACCAACAGGGGCAAAATCAGACGCATCGCCTACCCCGCAACACACATGACAAGCATGAAAACGACAGGAACCAGCAACATGAACAACAGGTAGGGCATGTTGGTTTACTTCCTGATCATGTCCAGCGAGGACCGGGAAAGGCGTTCCGGCGTCGTATCAGTGACCCGCACGGTTTCGCCAAGGGTCATCGCCACACCGGCGTCGCTGTCGAAAATAATCATGTGCAG
>Ga0233429_1005276_pt1 | contig 10828 bp, 10 predicted proteins | sample SI_118_April2016_3_FD_179879 | JGI IMG/M metagenome (GOLD analysis project Ga0233429, IMG submission 179879) | Seawater microbial communities from Saanich Inlet, British Columbia, Canada - SI_118_April2016_135_MG | ecosystem: Environmental > Aquatic > Marine > Inlet | place: Canada: British... | reverse complement strand
CAGATGTCATCTGTAAAAAAAGCTTTTGAACAATCAGATTTAAAATTTGAAACATCAGGGTATGTAAAAAAGATTTCTAAAATGACTGCTCAATCCTTTAAAGGGTTTATAAAGGGATTTATCGATCTTATCGTACAACATAAGGGTAAATGGTATATTATTGATTATAAATCCAATTATCTGGGTGATACCTATGATCAGTATTCACAAGATGCCATGTTTGATGCCATGTCAGACCACCACTATTTTCTGCAATATCATATCTATCTTGTGGCCCTGCACAGGTATCTTGGACTGCGATTAAAAAATTATGATTATGACACCCACTTTGGTGGCATTTTTTATCTGTTTATCAGAGGCATGCTCCCTGATTATGGTTCGCAATATGGTGTGTTTCATGATCGCCCGGAAAAAACTGTTATAAATTATCTGTCAGATAATTTATAACAAATTCGAGTGGATAGTGCACAACCCCATGGCCCAACCGGTAAATGAAAATTTGATGGTGGATTTGGGCCTGATCCCCACTATTAATGATGGGGAGAATAAGGATCTTTTCTTGCAGTCATCTTTTTTATGGGCTAAGATAAATTTGACTAAACTTGACTAAACTTTTTTTGATAATACAGTCGCTGCAATGATTTTCAAATATAGCGCAGAACATATGGAGGGTGATCATGAATTTGGAAAAATATAAACTTGTGATTTCAGATGCGATTCAAGGTGAAATTGATGCAAAACAATTTTATGAAAACATAGCTGAATGGATCAAAGAACCCCATCTCAAAGAACTGTTTGAAAAATTTGCCAAAGAAGAAGAGAAACATGAAAAAATATTGACCAATGTTTTAAATCAGGAAAAAATGGACATATCTTTTTTTGATTTTGACAAGGATTTTAAAGTATCTGAAACGATTAAAATGCCGGAGGTTAATGAAAATATTGATCTCAAGGCTGCAATTGGAATTGCCATGAAGAATGAAGAAACTGCAATGAAAAAATATACAACCCTTGCACAAAATTGTGAAGAGCAACAATTAAAAGCAGTTTTTCTGGATCTTGCAGCCATGGAACGCGAACACAAATTCAAAATAGAGCAAAACTTTGTGGATGTTGCCTATCCTGAAGCGTGGTGATGAAATAGGCCATTGGGTAGTTTAGATATGTGACCATTACATCAAGTGTATTGGAAAATTTATTCCTTTTGTTTTAAAATTTTATATTCCTCAATTTTTCGATAGATGGTTCTACGACCTATGCCGAGCATACGGGCTGCCTTAGATTTGTTCCAATCGGTTTTGTTTAAGGCGGCAATAAGTTCTTTTTTATCAGGCAAACCTTTTTCCAAACCAATGGGTTTTTCAATTCTTAAATATTCCTTTATTTCCACAGGCAGGTGGTCGAACAACAGGGTGTCTCCCTGGCATAAAACAAAACCATGCTCAATGGCATGTTCAAGCTCTCTTATATTCCCCGGCCAGGAATAGTTCATAAATGCATTAATCACTTCATTTGAAAACCCTTCAATCTGTTTTTTAAAACGCTTGTTAAATATCTCTAAAAAATGATCCGATAAAAGAGGGATGTCTTCGCGTCTTTCCCTTAAGGGAGGAATTGGAATATCTACAACCTTGATCCTGTAATATAAATCCTGCCTGAACTCTCCAAGTTCAATTTTTTCTTTTAAATTGCAATTGGTCGCAGCAATGATGCGAACATCTATTTTTGTCGGGGTTGAATCACCCACCTGCTCAAATTCTTTTTCCTGAAGAACTCTTAAAAGTTTGAGCTGGATTAAAGGAGAGATATCACCAAACTCATCTAGAAAAATTGTACCCTGATTTGCCATTTGAAACCGGCCTGTTTTATTTTGAACAGCACCTGTAAATGCCCCTTTAACATGACCGAACAATTCACTTTCAAGAAGATTTTCAGCCAGGGCACTGCAATTGACTTTTACAAAAGGTTTTTCTTTGCGTGGACTGTTATAGTGAATGGCATGGGCCACCAGTTCTTTGCCCGTTCCGGTTTCACCGGTAATCAAAGCAGTACTGTCTGTTTCTGAGAGATTTTCAACAAGCGCATACAGTTTTTGCATCCTGCTGCTTTTCCCAATGATTCTGTGAAATTGATGACGTTCTTTTAATTGTCGTTCTAAATTTGTAAGCTTTGTGATGTCTCTGACAACAAGCACCATTCCAGGTGACTTGCTGCCACCTTGCCTGAGCGGTGAACCCGTTAAAAGTACCACTTGCCGGTTCTGCTCAGAATGCCGGCATTCAATTCTAACTTCTCCAATTGTTTTTTGGGTCTTTAAAGTTTTTTTTACGATATCCATACATGATTTATCGCAATATGTTTGAACTTCAGCAAAATTTTTTCCGATAATATCTTTGGCGGAAAATCCGCAGATATTTTTTGTCGCGTCATTGGCCTCAATCACCTGTAGGTTATGATCTATTGTGATGACAGCATCTTTTAGGCTTTGGAAAATGGCTTCCATTTTATGGCGAACCCTTAAATTATCCATCTCCAACTGCTTTTTATTGTCCAGAAGTTGTTTATGTTTAAGGCCATGGGTGGTGATGCGTAAAAGCGCTTCTTTTCGAATTGGTTTGGTTATATAATCAAATGCCCCAAGGCGTACCGCCTCGGTTGATGTCTCCATATTGGGTTCACCTGTAATCATGATAACCGGACAGGTCAGTTCTCTGTTCTTGATTTCATGGAGAAGATCGATTCCCGTATAGCCCCCAAGGATAATATCGGTAATGATCAAGTCAGGGTTGAAATCTGAGATAATCTTTAGAGCTGAATCAAAGTCCATGGCAGTCATAACATCATGGCCCTGATCCGCAAGAATCATTTTAAAACCAAAACGAATATTTTCTTCATCATCAACAATAAGGATTTTTGATTTCATATTTTTTCCAGTGATGATCGGTTGTTATTAATGGGCAGATCAACAATAACTTTTGTATAGTCACCTTTTTGACTTTCAAACCAGAGGCTTCCTCCATGGTTTTTGATAATTCCATGGCTGATAGAAAGCCCTAGTCCTGTGCCTTCACCCTGGGGTTTGGTCGAAAAAAAGGGATTTGCCACCCTGTTGATGAAATCCTTTGAAATCCCTAAACCTCGGTCATAAAATGTTAGACGCACATAGTTTTTTTTTCCGATTTTGATTTTTTCTCCATTGATTTGAAGAATTTTATTTTCGTGGAGTTTTGGATATTTTTTCTGTAAGGCATAATGGGCATTACTGATGATATTCAAAAAAACCTGCTGAATTTCCTGGCTGCGCGCATTGATTTGTGGAATATCAGAGGGGATATTTACAGACAGATCGATTCCATCCTTTGCGATCTGTTTTTCCACAAGTTCAAGTGCCAATTTGAGGATATTCTTCACATGGACAGGGCTTGCCCCTTCCTTTTTATCCCTTGCAAATGAGAGCAGGTTTTTTACAATATTTCCGATTCGTTCTCCTTCTGTGATAATTCGTTCTGGGATTGTTTTGTCCCCGCCAAGTTCATGGAATTTATCCGTAAGAATTTCAGCAATGCTGATAATGCCTGTAATTGGATTGTTAATCTCATGTGCAACCCCGGCGGCAAGTTCGCCAAGAGAGGCAAGATGACCGACACGTATGGCCTCAGCCTGAAGATGTTTCTTTTCTGTAATATCTCTCATAACTACAACAGATTTTATTTCTTTGTCTGACTCCTGAAAAGGGGAAAAAATAATATCATAATGTTTTTGATTCAAAAAATCGGTCTCCAATTGCTTAATACAATTCTCTTTTATTGATTCTAACATGTGGCAAAAGCTGCAAGGTTTGTTTCTTTGAAAAAGGCTTTTATAACATATTTCTCCTATGGATCCTCCAAATTGATCTCTTACAATATTATTCTGAAATTCAATAACAAAATCCTTATTGACAATATACAGGCCTTCCCCAATACCATTGACCACATTTTGAAGTTTATCACGCTCGTTTCGTATTGTTTTTTCAGCACGCCTGACATTTTTTTGAGATCGTATTGCCATAATACCATGGGCCAGATCGTTTGTAAGCTCCTCTAAAAGTTTTATTTCTTCGGCACTAAAAGCATCCTCTTTGGACGCATAAATACTCAAGGCGCCAAAAACCTTGTTCTCAAAACTCAGTGGCAATGCAATATTTGAGAGATATCCGCGTTTGTGTGCTTTTTCTTTCCAGGGTAAAAAATTCGGATCAGAATGGATTTGTTTGCTGACAACCGGTTTGTTCTCACGTATGGATGTACCTGCAGGGCTTTGGCCAAGAAGGGTATCTGACCATGTAACATTCAGATTATCAAGATAGCCTTCCTCCAACCCATGCCGGGCTACCGCGTGCACTGTTTTTGCTTTGTCATGGTCTGCAAAACCGATCCAGGCAAACCTGTAATTTCCCTGTTCAACAATAACCCGACAGATTTTATTGAGGATATCAGATTCATTTTTGCCATGCACAATAATTTTATTACATTCGCTGTATAGTTTCAGCGCCCTGTTTTTTTTAAAAATGATTTTCTGCTTCCGCTTGTACTCGGTGATATCTTCACCAAAGGACTGATATGCAATAAGATTTCCATGATCATCAAACACGGCGCAGTTGGCCCACCGTTGCCAACGGATATCTCCTTTTGGCGCAATCAATGGGAGTTCGTGGGACTGTATCGGCGAATCAGGTGTGAGCGCTGAAAGTTTGTCCATCATGACTTTTTGTTTGGTTTCAGGTACCACCGATAGAAAACTTGAGCCGATCAATTCTTCATAGGTTTTGTTAAAGTGTTCACAATAGGTTTTATTTGCAAATGTGATTTTGCCGTCCGGCAGAAAACTGCAAATCAGTATGGGCATATCCTGAACGATGGAGCGGTATGTATCCTTGATTTCCGCTTGTATCTTTTCAGCTTTTTTAGATCCGGATGTCACCGTGTTGATTGTTTGCATCTGGTGGACAAGGTTTTCAGATGTAAGTTTTTTGGACACAATCTTCACCTATATGTTTTAGGATGACTCAAAGGACAATAATAAGTCATTTATAATTTAAATTCTTATACTATAACAGTCTTCCATGTAATAGCCAAATTGTAAGCGTTAATTAATTTTTCTTTTGGTTATACTTGCATTGATCCTGTCTCGCTTCTCTATTTCTTGTGATATAAAATTCAAGGAATTTGTTTTCCAGGATGCCCAATAAAATGCAACCCCTTTTTAAAGTTATCTCTATCATTCAAATATAAAATTAATGAAAAAAGTGTGCCAGGCACAGATATGTGCAACACATGTGTGTGCCTGGCACACTTGTCATAAGGGCACTCAGGTTTCCGGTTTCGGGGCGTCCTTTTCTATAACCCCCTGATAAAAAAGATAAAATTAATGATTGAAAATTTTTTTATCCCCTTGGCACGCAAGTTGATATAGAGGCTCATAGTAAAGCGGGCCATAGTATAAAGGGTTCTCGTTTGGTAAGCGACTTAGTTTAACTGAGAATTTTAGTTCATAGGAAATGATTTTAATAAAATACCCCTGAAAGGGTTGACCATTAAATGTTGTTTAAAATGAACACAGAACCGCTTTTTAAGATAATAATTAATCGTTAGAATTAGGAGAAAGAAATGAAGAAAATATTTATAATCATTTTATCTATTGTTATAGGGCTGGTTTCTTTGTCAAATGTCTTTGCTGCCAATAAATCAAAATCTATTGATAAAAACAAAATTGAACAAATGATCTCGTTTTATCAGGCAAGACTGTATCTTTTGGATTCAGAATACACCATTTTGTCAGATATAGGCAAAGATGCAACAAAAAGGATCAACTATCTTCAAATACAAAAAGATCGGATGATCCAGGAAGAAAAAGATAGAAGTATAGAATTCATGGTGTCAAATGGTTTTTCAGATGATAAATCTGAATTGATTTATCGAAGCAAGATTGACCAGATGATCTTGTTTTATCAGACAAGACTGTATCTTTTGGATTCAGAATACACCATTTTGTCAGATATTGGTAAAGATGCATCAAAAATGATCATCTATCTCCAGACACAAAAAGATCGGCTGGTTCAGGAAATGAAATATAGAAAAGTTGATTTTAGCCCTGCCAAGATGAACTCTTATATTTTAAATAAGGCAAGAGTTGGAGATATGAGTTAGGGCTTTACAAATTTGAAATTTATCAAATTATTTGTATCGTCTCCATCTACACAGAAAGGACTCTGAAGCTGGGAGAATAATAAAAGGTTTTATTGGCAAAATATTCCTTTGAAAAAAACTCAACTCAGGGTCTTTTTGTTTTTTAGCCTTTTTAAATTTTCTTGGGGTTGCACAGGTTGTCAGATGAGACGGCTAACCTGCCACAGCCCTTACAGGTATATTTCAGTTTTCCAAGTTTAGGTTTGCAGATATGCTTGGCATCCATGGAAGATTCTCCGCAATCTTCGCAGATGAACGCTTTTTTAATTTCAACGGGATCACATAAATGTCCCAGATCCTTTGCCACTTTTCCGCAACTCTTGCACGTATGAAGTTTTGTCATGGGTTACCTCTACAGTTTAAAAGATAATATTAAAGACTCAACTTTCGGAGTTGGCAAATTCGAGTGGGGTCAGGCTTGCATAGTTGCGTTTATTGCTAAATAAACGCAACTATGCAAGCCTGACCCCACCTATTAAGGGCCTAAGACCGAAAGTTGAGTTAAAGATAGTTGAAAATAAACTTCATATAGTATGGCGAAGAAATAATTGAATGTCAACCATGGGGATTCTATCCCATTGTAATTTTGCGCTATGGGGATTTATCTGTACAGATTATTGTCTATTTCTTTTATAGAAATAAATGACCACTAAAAGCCTGGCCTTTTTATCTCCAAGACTTTTGCCGGAATGGGGGATACAGGAGTCAAAGTAAACATTATCACCTTGTTCTAAATTATATTTTTGATCACCATATACGAATTTAATATTTCCTTCCATTATATACATAAACTCTTCACCCTCGTGGGAATACATCTTTGTGATCTCCCAGGGTGCATGGATGATAAAGGGCTCCATGTTTTTGCCGGGTTTGTTTGCACCAAGGATTTCATAATCATAACCTGAAAGCTGGGATGTTGCTTTGATGATATTTCCTTGATTCTTTTTTTGAACACTTATTCTTATATCATCCAAAGGTTCAATGTTTTTTTCAAAAATGCTTGTTACCTCAAGCCCCATAGCCCCGGCAATCCGATTCAAAGTGGAGTAGGGCGGAGCTTTTTGGGATCGTTCGACCTTTGAAAGGTATCCTTTTGTGAGGCCTGTCAGGGCTGCCAATTTTTCCAAAGTGAGGTGATTTTGTTTTCGAAGCTTTTTAATATTCCTACAGATTATTTTCTCATCCATGATTTAATTCTTTTTGGTTTTTATTCTTTTTTAAAATAAGTTTTTTAATTGCCGTAAACAACTCCCGGAAGCCAGGTAACAAGGTTTGGCCAGATGGCGATGATGGTTAATCCTATAAGCTGTAAAAATACAAAAGGTATAATGCCTTTGTACACATCAGTGGTTTTGATTTCCGGTGGACAAACCCCTTTGAGATAAAACAGGGAAGGCCCAAAAGGCGGAGTCATAAATGACGTCTGCAGGTTTACGGCAAACATGATACCGAACCAGAGGGGATCATACCCGTAATCAACCACAATTGGTGCTATAATGGGTATATGGATGTAGGTAATTTCAATAAAATCAAGAAAGAAACCAAGAATAAAAATAAAGATCATGACCATGGTCACCAGTTGCCATCCGCTCAGATTCATACTGTCAATAAATTCCCTGAGAAGATCATCACCGCCAAGACCACGAAAAACAAGGGCAAAACAGGTGGCTCCCATGATGATGATAAACACCATACAGGTCATTTTGATGGTTCCCTTTGCAACTTCATGGAGCAAGTTAAATGATAGTTTTTTATTCATGGCAGTCAGGATAACAGCACCAACAGCACCCATGGCTCCTGACTCAGTTGGAGTGGCTATGCCGGCAAAAATTGTTCCTAAAACAGCAATAATTAAAAACAAAGGGGGTAAAAGTGCTTTAAAAATTCTTAAAATAAAGGTTTTATCAAAGGTGGCTGCTTTATCCTGGGCAGCCGGAACATGTTTTGTCCCAAAAAAGGTAGACAGCCAGATAAACGTGCAATATAGAACCACCAGAATTATTCCCGGTATAACAGCGCCGATAAACATATCTCCAATGGGCACCTCCATCACAGGTCCCAGGAGCAGCAAAACAATACTGGGCGGGATTATCTGACCCAGGGTACCAGAGGCAGCAACAGTGCCGGAAGCAAAAGATTTTGAATACTTGTGCTTGAGCATCGTGGGCAAAGACATCAATCCCATTGTAACTACTGTTGCACCGACAATACCCGTGGATGCACCCAGTAAGGCCCCAACAAGGACAACAGAAATGGCAAGCCCCCCTCGTACATTTTGAAAAAGCTTTTCCATTGTTTCCAGCAATTCTCTTGCAAGGCCTGATCTTTCAAGCGCAAGCCCCATAAAGATAAACAAGGGGACGGCCATTAACATGGTATTGTTCATTATGCCCCACATCCGCAGGGGCAAAAGGTCAAAAAAGCTGGGGCTTAATCCGATAAGGCCAAAAAGGAAGGAAACCCCCATCATGGTAAAAGTGACGGGGAATCCTCCCATTAAGGCAATTGTCAATATCAGAAAAAGCCAGGCAGCCAGGTAATCAGCAATCCAAAATGGTAAATAATCAATGAGCATTTATTCTTCCAAATAGTGATACAATAACGATTAACATGAATTATATTATGAATCTTCCAAGGGTTTTCCCAAAAGGGTAAACGCGCTTTTTACACAAAGCGCGAGTCCTTGAATCAACATTAACAAATAACCTATGGGCAATGTTGCCTTTAATAAGAACCTTGCAGGAATGCCGCCGGGATCAATGGAGACTTCTCCGACTTTATATGCCACAATAACCCATGGAATGGATGTGCTTAAAACAACATAACATGAAGGAATCAATAAAAATAAGACACCGAGCAGATTAATTAGTGCCTGTTTTTTTCTATCCATCATTGAATAAAAAATATCCACTCGGACATGGCCATCATGCAGCAGGGTAAAACCTGCACCCATAAGAAAAATAAAAGCAAACACATGCCATTCCAGCTCAGACATAAACACAAAACTGGTATTGAAAACATACCGCATAATCACATTTGAAAAAATAACCAGAATAAATAAAAAAACAGCAGATGTAACGATAAAACTGCCAATCCATTCATTGATTTTATCACAGAAAATGACTGCTTTTTTAATAGTTTCCATAAATTTAAGCCATTGTATTCCAATATACTTTTTCAGACATCTTTCCCCATACAGCTGTTTTTGCCTGGAATGCCATATAATCTTCATGCACTTTCAGGGCAAAGGGATCTTTTTGTGCTTCTTCTTGAATGACTTCTTTGGAGATGGTTTTTAATTTTTTCAATACATCCTCGGGATAGACCTGTACATTCACTTTGTGTTCTTTCACCAGCTTGTCCAGGGCAGCACCACTTTGTGAGTCAAAAGCGGCCAGTGTTCTGACATTGATATCAGCAGCTGCGATATCAAGGACGCGCTGAAAATGTTTTGGCAGGTCATTGTATGCTTTTTTGTTGAAAAAGATATCCAGTGTAGGGCCTTGTTCATGCCATCCCGGAGTGTAGTAATATTTGGCGACCTTATAGAGACCGAGCAAAATATCATGAACGGGTCCTACAAATTCAGCCGCATCCACAACACCTCTTTCCAGGGCAGGGAAGATTTCTCTGGGTGGTACAAACACGGTGGTGACACCCACCTTGGAAAGAACTTTGCCCGCAATACTTCCAATTCTCATTTTCAGACCTTTAAAATCTTCCAGAGAATTGATTTTTTTCCTATACCATCCACCCATCTGCATACCTGAATTACCAATCACCCGGGGCACAAGATCAAACTGGTCATATAATTCATTCATCAGGGCCTGACCATTGCCTGCATAGTACCATGCGTTGATTGACTGGGCATTCATTCCAAATGGAATGGAGCCAAACCAATTAAACGCTGTTGATTTTCCTGCCCAGAAGTATGGAGATCCTGTCCCCATCTGGACGGTCCCTTTGGATGCTGCATCAAAAGCGCCTGGGGGGGGAACCAGTTCGCCACCGCCATAGAGTTTGATTTCAAACTGGCCATCAGTCATCTCATTTACGTTCTGGCAAAAGTTTTTTACCATGTCGAACATGATTCTTACTTTTGGATTCCAGAAAGATGTGGCCGTCCATTTGACTTTTGGAGATGCAATGACTGCCGGTGCACCAACAGTTAATGCGGCTGCGGCTGTTGCTGTTCCAATACCTGCTTTTTTTAAAAATGCCCGTCTTTTCATGATTCCTCCTTTAAGGTTATTATGAGTTAAATGGGACTTCTTATTTAGTTAATATTTGAACGAAAACTCACCCATCTGCTGCGTTGCTGCAAAACTCTGCCAAATTTTAAAACTGGCCTCATGTACACTAGTACACTCCGGTTTCAGAGTTTTTTGCGCCTTGCATATGGGCAATTTTTCGCCCAAATATAGGTTTTCGGTCAAGCACTAGTCATATCCCGAACAATTATAATAAAGTTAAATTATCATAAAAGGTTGCCTGTCATGGCGTCTTTAAAACAGGCAGGATATTTTCAGCAAATGGTATAATATAGCCTTTTCCTTTTAGGCTTTTAATGTATCTGTCAACACTGTCCGTATATTTAAATC
>Ga0233429_1005275_pt1 | contig 10829 bp, 12 predicted proteins | sample SI_118_April2016_3_FD_179879 | JGI IMG/M metagenome (GOLD analysis project Ga0233429, IMG submission 179879) | Seawater microbial communities from Saanich Inlet, British Columbia, Canada - SI_118_April2016_135_MG | ecosystem: Environmental > Aquatic > Marine > Inlet | place: Canada: British... | reverse complement strand
CTGATTTTACAACACCAGCTGCAGGAACAGTAGAATATTCAGGAAGCACTGGCAACTTAAACTTCGCAGCAGCAGACTTAGTATCATACGACACACAAGCAATAACATCAACTTATATGTTGGCACTAGAGGGAAAACGATGTGTTGAATATGTGGCAAGAGATATTATTAAACAAATCAGAACAGGATGGCGAACAGATACAACATTCGCAGGACTTTATTATCCAAATAAAATTAGTAATACATCATTACCATTAGATGAGGATTTAGGAATATATAGACAGATGCTAGAGTATCAATGTAACGCATTCAATCTTGGAGAGGGAATATAATGCCATATAAGGACTCACAAAAGAGAAAAGAGTATGCAAATGCATATTATAAAAAACATAAAGATAGATTAGTGTTAATGAATAATAATTGGAAAGTGGATAATAAAGAACATTATTCAACAACCAATCATGAACGTTATAAAAGAAAGGGTAATGTTCAATATAGATTGAGTAAAAGAATTAATGGTAAACAAATAGGTGAGCATGTTTATGTTTGGTTAAAAGAAAACACACAAGGAATGTATGTCATACCTAAAAATTGGGTTGTACATCATATAGATGGTAATCCTCAGAATAATGGTATAAATAATTTAGCTTGCATTCCAAAAAATGTTCATCAAGAAATACATGAGGTAATTAAAAATGGTACGTATATGGGTAAAACCAAAAGGTAGATCAGCAGTTCTTGTTGATGAGAAAATGGCTGAAATGATTATTAAAGAAAACTTTGAACTTAGAAATCCAAAAAAAGAAGTGAAAAAGAAGATAGTTAAGAAGAAGGATAAGGAGGAAATTAAAGATGGCAACAATTGATTATTATAAGGGCTTCGATTCATATGTTTTGTATGGTGAAGAAACAAGTTTTGGTGCAGGAGCAACACCAGCAGCAGGGAATAGAATAGGTAGAGTATCAAGTTTTAATATTAACATGGCAAATAACATGTTAAAAACTCAAGGAATGGGCGAAGGAAGAAATGTAACTGGAAGTTTTACTGGTCCATTTGATGTTACTGGCAGTATGGACTGGGAAGTTGATGACTTTACATTCATGCAATATGCTGTAGGAGTATTAGCAGGAACTGGAGTAGTAGCAGACCCTTGGCAATTGAATGAAGCCGATAACATTGGATATAGTGCAACAACAATTCCAACATTGACAATGGAGTTTGGTAGCGAAGGAAATGATGTTGACCACGAGGTTTCAGTATATGGCGCTGTTATTAATAACTTAACACTGACTGCAACACAAGGAGAAACATTAAAAGCGTCATGTGACTTTATTGGTCAAACAGTGGCTTCTACAGCAACAATATTAACATACACAACACCAACAACTGAAGTGTTTGTATTCCAACAGGGTGGTGTGGTAATCGGAGCATCCGACACATTTGATTGTACAAGTTTTGCATTGACCATTGCAAATAATATACAAACGTATAGAAATTTGGGTAGTAGATTAATTCAACAACCAGTTACTGGGATGAGAAGGTATGATTTTACAATAACATTTAAAATGAAAGATGATACAACCGCAGGAGTTCTTAGTGGTACTGAACTACAAGATTTCTTCTGGGGGGCAACAGGAGCACCTGCATCATTAGCAACAATCACAAGCAAAGCAGTGAGTTTAGATATTACGGAAGGTGCAGCAGCAGGAGATAGAGTTGTAAACATTGACTTAGAGAATTGTTATTTTGAAAGTTGGTCACAACCAGTAACACTTGATGGTGGAGTGATTGAAGTAACAGTATCTGGTTATGGTCATGCTGGGTTAACAGATGGAGCAGTAAATGTACCGATTAGATGGTATGCAATAGCATAATTTTTTATTTTTTTATTTTATCGGTAAGATGCCGAGATTAGTAACAACCAAGATGGTGAAAAAATATGGACGAAAATAAAGTACAATTGAAAGATGGTGAAGTTATAATTAGAAAACCCAAAGCCAAAGTTAGAAACGCGGCAATGATGAAAGCAGAAACTCCAGAGGGACTTAAAAACACAGTATTTATGGTTGAACTATTACCTTATTGTGTAAAAACACATCCATGGGGGGTTCGACCAGTAAGAGATTGTTTAGATAATTTAGATGTTGACGAGTATGATAAATTGGTTGATTGTTTAAGAGGGTTAATGCATCCAGATGAAAATCAAAAAAAAAAATTAAATCGGCAATCAGACCTTTCAAAACCATCGACGGATGGGCAACAAGAATAAATTTTGGTAATGATTACAAACTAAATAATATATTTGAAGAGTATTGTTTTTTAAAAACATTTGGTTGTGCAAAACAATATGACGACTATGACATTCAAAAAATACAATTATTATTATTAATAGAAGATACGATTAAAAATGTAGAATCAGAAATAGGAAGGTTAAATAAAAATGGCTGAAACAACAATAAAAGCGAAATTAATGTTAGATACATCAAGCGGTGGTGGATTAGGTGCTGCTGCTGGTGGTGGAGAAGGTGGATTAGGTGGTGGTGGATTAGTAGGACCTATGAAAGGATTAGGAAAATCAATGGGAGCAATGGCTAAATCACTTGGTGTGTTGTTATCAGTTATACAAGCATTCAAAGCACCATTATTAATGATCGCACAAATTGCATCATTATTATTAATGTTTTTAAAACCACTATCTGATGTTGCTGTGTTCTTTTTAAAACCATTCATAATGATATTAGCAAAATTACTCATACCATTTCTAAGAGCTTGGAATAAGATTGTTAAGAAAACCGGCTTAGAAGAAAAAGTAGGAGAAGTGGGGAAGGGTGCGATAAAATCAATAATTCCAGGAGCAGGGCTTGTTGATACAGCTAAAAAAATAGCAGAAAAGTTTGAAGAATCAAAACCATTATTTAAAAGAATAAAAGACAAAATAGTAGATTGGGCTGGTAAAGGATGGGATGGTGCAAAATCTGCGTGGGAATGGGTCAGTGATAAGGTTATTGAGTGGGCTCATGCCGGATGGGACGCGGCAGGGACAGCATATGATTGGATAACCGGACCATTTATGGAGTGGGTGAGTGATAAATGGGACGACGCAAAATCATTATATGTAGAAGTTACAACCCCTGTTTTTGATTGGATTGGTAAAAAATGGGAGGATGCTAAAAGTTTATTCGTTATAGTTACAGAACCTGTCATAAAATGGATAACTGATAAATGGGAATCAATTGAAGATTTTTCATCAATGGTTTGGAATGCAGTAAAAACTTGGTTGGCAGGTGCTAAAGATAAAATAGTTGGATTAGTTATGGGGATGATACCCGACTTTTTGAAAAATATAGTTAGTAAGGGTGGTGGTAAAAAAAAAGGCGATGAAAGCGTTGGAGACGCATTAATTACTTCAGATGGAAGAGTTATAAAATTTGATCCTAATGATGATATTATGGCGAGTAAGAATGGTTTTAAAGGAATGGGTGGTGGCAGCAATATTAATGTAACCGTGAATATTAATGCGTTGGATGCAGGATCAATAAATAGTTCGTTAATTGATAAAATCACTAATAGAATTACTGAAGTTATAAAACGTGAAACATTAGGAAGAACAAGTTATGGGGTGGGGGCATAATGGCAGCACCAACATTAGATGGAAACGCATTAGGAAGTGTTAATTCAATCAATTATGTTAAAGATGCAAATATTATTCCAATAGCTCTTGCTGGGAGTGATAGTGATGACACCTTAACATTTGATTTATTTGGAGTTACTAAAATAATCAGAGTTGAAGGAGTTTTTACTGGTGCAACAGCCACTGTTAAGGCGGCGGTTGACGTTATTAGTGGATTAATTGATGGGGCACAAACAGATAGTATTAATTTTATAAGTGATGAATTAGGAACGATTGGTGTGAAAATTAATTCTTTCGATGTAACTTGGGTGATTCCAAGTAATAGAGCAACTTATGTTTTGACTTTAACTGAGGGAGTATAATGGTACGAGTTCTAACATACATAACAATTGGTGGTGTGGATGTTACTAGTGATTGTGTTAGTTGGAAGTTTATAGATACTTTTGGTAGTGAAATTCCAGACGCTTTTTTATTGTTTGCATCACGTCTTTTTACAACTATAACGCCTGGTAATGGAGATGAAGTTATTATTAAACGTGGACCAATAACCGGACAAGAATATAATGTTTTCAAAGGTAATGTTGATACCATTAGTAAAAATCAACCTTATATTCAAATAAAAGCAAGAGATAAGTTGATCGCATTAGTTAAAACAGATGTTAATACTTCTTTCGATAAGGATATTGATTCAGAAGCAGGTGTTGCGTCAGCAATAGCAAATACATTAATAACAACATTTGGTGGGCTAAGCACTAATTCTGGGGCTACAGTAGTCAACACAGGAGCAGTAGTATTATTAGATAAATTCTTATGTAGGAAAACAGATATATTTGAAAGAGTAAAATGGATTGCAGATACATTCAATTATCAAATTTATTATAACTATGATGATGACTTTGTTTATTTTGAACCTGAAGGTAATACTACAAATGTAAATCCATTAACAGTCGGTGATAATGTTTCTAATATTCCTAAATGGGAGTTTGATAACACCCAATTGGTTAATCAAATTCGTGTAGATGGTGCAGAACAGATGGTTGAGACTACTGAAAATGGTAGGATAGGAACTGACCCAACTTATACACAAACAGATGTATTATTAACGAAATCTCCATTCTCTACTAAAGTTTGGGCTGGTGCGACAACCCCACCATCAGACGATCCTACCTTTTTAAGAATTGGTGGAACTATTGATGGTACAGCAGTCGCAGATTTTGATTATAGTGTTGATGTTGAAAATAAATTAATAGTTTGGAATACTACAACATATACTCCAGGTGCAACCGATTATGTCGAGGTGAGATATACATACCCATCTCCTGTCCCGATTTTAAGAAAACGACAAACTAGTATTGATGCATATGGATTATCATCAACAACAAAAGCTTTCAGTGATATTAAAACAATTGAAGACGCAACTAATAGAGGAACCTTATATTTAGATACTTATGCAGAACCATTTGTAAGAGTTAAACTTAATGTGCCAAGTATTGATAATGATTACAGGGCTGGTGAAAAAGTTACAATTGTCGATAACGTTAATGGTGAAACACGAGAATTAGTAATAAATAAAATCGAAAGAAGCTGGCCACATAAATTCGATAAATTACATTGTGGTAATAAAGAATATGCGTTAGCAGAATATAATAAATTAACATTAGATAGAATAAAAAGATTAGAAGAACAACAAAATAAGAACGATGATATATTAATCCAAATTGTAGATTTAGATAGAACCTTCCAACCACGACGTCGTTATATGAAATTAGAGAAGCAAACAATATCTGATACTGATTCATTAATATGGGATCATCCGACACAAGGACAATGGAATGACGAGCCTGGAAGTAATACTGAAGAATGGGGGGGTACTGCATTTGGAACAGCAACTGTCCCTAAATTAGTCCAAGGTAATATGACATACGAAGAACATTGTTATGATACTGATTTCCATGACGCTATTAATAGCACTGCTACATTTAATACTGTTAATCAAGATATATCTTTTACAGCTGGTCAAATATGGTATAGTGAAGCCATAGATATTGGAAGCACATTATCGTTCATTACATTATCATTAGGAACAGTTGTAGGAACATTATTAATTGAAATTTCATCAGATAATAAAGCAACATGGCAAACTATAATTGGTGGTGTAAGAACCGCAGTCACATCATCAGATGGCTTAGGAACTTTTATAAGGATCACAGAGGATAATGCAGCAGTAGCAAGTATAGATTTAACTAAAAATAGTTTTGGGCAAATCACATTGCCTGTTATAAGGGCATATATGGAGGAATAAAATGGCAAATGGATCAATCATTGTCGATACTGGAAGACAAATTATAATTAATAGAGCATATAAGGCAACACCAGATTATTTAGTGCCTACTCAATTTAAAGTAGGAATATCAAATAGTACACCAGATGTTGGTGATGTTGATTTAGATATTGCAATACCTATTACAGATGGTACTATTAATGATGATGGTAGTAATACTGGAAATCTTGTGGGGAGTGCTGGTGGAACAACATCAACTGATAATATTATAACCTTTAAACCAGGAGGTGGCACAACAGATGTTACTGCTCAGAACTTATTGGCTAATGGTACTAGTGTTAGTAAGACATGGACAATAGCAAATTTAGCAGCAGCTGGAACAGTAATGACAGCCTCTGAACCTTTTGGTGTATGGATTTATATGGACGAGACTGCAGTTTATGATTTATTAGCTGCAGCTGGAACTGTATTAGAACTTAGATTTAGAACAAATGGTGATGGAGCAGGACTTTATTTTGAATATGTTAGAACCAAAGCACAATTAACATCAGGTTGGAATTGGGTAACTTCTGGAACTGCTATAATGTCATCACTAACTCAAGGTGGTGGAGATCCTAGTGGGGTATTAGACGAAGTTATATTAATAATAACAACCGCTGTAGCAGCAACTACATTCTCGGCAGGCGAATGTGTATGGGACCTACTTAGAGGATGGGCAGAATCAGACCTTGTTAAAGATTATATTAGTGGATATCCAGTAATAGATGAGACAAGCTTTGAAGTTGAAACTCGAGGAATATTAGTAACCACCGATGCTAATGGGTTCGATATTAACGGATTTGGAAATTTCAATAAAGATGCAACAAGTTTAATGAGTGGTGAAGATACTTATACAGCAGAAAGTAAAAGTGATACCGACCAATTTACATACATTGTAAAAGATAGATTAATTTAGGAGGAGAAAAATATGACATTACCAAATACATTTACAGCAGGGACTGACGCATTAGCGGCAGAAGTTAACGAGGATTTCGTTTACGTTAATCCAGTTTTTGACGTTGAACATATATCAGCAGTTGAATTTTCAGGAGTGATTGCACATAGTGCTACTAATTATTCATTAGTACAAACGGCTGGCAATGTTGGACTATGGAATGGAACTACATTCACAGCTAAGAGTGCTAACTTAGGTACTATTTCAATATTAAGATTATGCAAAGCAAATGCTGCTTATGGTGTAGGAGTAGAAGGTGCAAATAGTGGAAAAGTAATTTTTACATCAAGTAGTGGTGCAACATGGGCAACAGAAACAGCAACAGGTTTTTTAACAAAAGTTTATGATGCTAGTATGCCAACAACATCTCTAGTTGTAGTTGGTGGAGATGATGCAGGTGGAGTAGACCATGTGGTTTTCAGTACAGACTTGAGTGAAGGTGGTGGAGGAAGTTGGACAGACGCTACAACCTCCCCTGGAGCAGGAGTTTATTGTATAGATATGTTTGATGGTACTACTGGTTATACAGTAGATTCTGCAGGTAATATTTGGAAAACAACTGATAGTGCAGTTACTTGGGTAGACACTAATGATAATGTGACTGGTATAGTCTTTCAATCAAGCATTCTATGTTTAGATGCAGACACTTGTATTATTGTTTGTGATGATGGTAGAATTTATCATTATGTTAATTCAACTAATACTGTTACTTTAAAACATTATAATGCAGATTATGATTTGAATAATGGTATTATTAATACTAATGGTATTTTATATATTATGATGAGGAATACAACAACAGCCAGTGTAATATTATTAACATCTAATGATAGTGGAGTTACTTGGACATCTCAAAGTATAGGTTATGAATTAAGTACGGCTACAACAACAGAACAGAAATGTGGACTCGCACCTTATGATACTGGTAAAATAATGTTTCCATTTTATGGGACATTATTAAAACAAGATAGAAGCTTATTGTAGGTGAAATAAAATGGTACATAGATTTGCATATATTTTACAAAAAACGTTCCCAGACTGGTACACTAAAAAGGGTGGATTCTGGGATGTGTTTGTTCCTTATATCTGGAACCATAAATGGCTACAAAGCAAAGTTATGTACCCGACGATTTCTGGTAAACGTAAAGTGGACATCAAATCAGTGTTCATGTATAACTATCTACTACAAGGTGTTGCAAAAAATATCACTAAAAATTGTAAGACTAACGACCAAAAGGCATATAAGATATGGCAGTGGGTGACTAAGAATATTAGATACCAATCTGATTATAGAATGCATAAACGTAGAGAGTATTGGCAGATACCTTCAGACACATATTTATCTTTAAAAGGTGATTGTGAGGATGGTGCTATTCTAATGGTTCGTATGTGGCTTGATGCAGGCATTCCTAGGCATCAATGTAAGTTATGTGCTGGTTATGTAGAGGTAAATTATAAGCCCGTGGGACACGCTTATGCTATCTATTTAAAGGAACATACAAAGAACTGGATTATTATGGATTGGTGCTATTGGCAACATAAGATCCCATCACGATGGCGATTCAATAAGTCTCATGCAGATTGTCCAGAATATAATGAGATCTGGTGGACCACTAATGATGAGAAAAGCTGGGCGCAACACGATATATTAATGAGGGATGGATTACATGACTGAATCACTAGATGATATTGCAAGAAAACATGAACTTATGGAATGTATGTTAGGACAAGGGACACATGGTATAATCATGAATGATAAGAAAGCAATACCATATTGTCCGTTGATTAAATGTGATGAAGATATGAGACCTTATGATTGTTGCTATAGAGGTGATAACGTATTCACTTCAAGAGTTGTAAGCAGTGGTAAGGTAGAGAATCATTACAAATGTATGAGGTAAATAAAATGGCAAAGAAGAAAAATATATGGAAACCTAATTGGTATCAATACGTTGCAGAGTGGGCAAAACAAAGAAGAGTATGGGCAGCAATATTATCAGGGGTTGCAACAGCATTAGTAGTTATTGGCCAAGGTAAATATGTAGCAGTTATAACAGCTGTAGCAGGAGTACTTGGATTACATAGTTATGTATTACCAAAGAAGAAGTAATCTATTTCTTTTTATTTTTTATTTTATATAACCCTACTCCTTCCTTAGTGCAAATCTTAATCGCTCTTTCTTCTGTTATTTCAATTCCATCTTCAAAATATTTAGTCATATTATTCACCTCGTTATATTCTCGCCCAGCCAACCAAAACCGTGATGATAGTTAACCATACTTATTACGAGACAGTTTGGTTGTTTTAAGTTAGATATTCACTATTTAACTGCTGTTTAGCGATTATAAAAAATAAAAAAAAAGGTAATCCTATTTTTGGATTACTCTTATAACACCTTTGACTTCTTCGTTTGGTACTTGAAATACAAACTCGTCTTCTTCAGCATTGTCTTCAATGGTTTCTGCTATAAATCCACCTGGAAATAACATACTCTCATCAACCTTTCCAATGTTGTCACCATTAAACTTAACATCATTTTCTTCTGCTTCTTCTTCAGCACCCAATGATTTAAAGTCTAATGTTCTTAGTTTGAACTCACCAAAGCTTACATTATTATTAGCAAAGCCAACTTCTAAAGTTACGTCGTCATTCTCAAGCTCGATTACATCATCTGATATTACCCAATCATTACCATCTTCATAGTAACTATTAGTTCCATCAAAATAAGCTTCAGATACTTTTTCGCTGCCTATTCTAATATTATCGTCATTGGTTTCAAACTTCATAACTGCAACATCGTCGTCTGTAACTTCATCAAAGCTTACTGAATACTTTACATAATCATAATCTTCTTCAAGACCATAACTAACTTCAAAGTAATCTACAAAGTTTAATGATTCACCAACACCTAAGATCTCTTCGTCCATATCATTTGCTTTAACGTCATAGCTAATACTTAATGATTCAAGTTCGTCGCCATCAGTTTCAAACTCCCAAACAAAATCTTCATTGTCCTCGATGTAATCGTCACCATCTTCAATGGTTTGTAATACATCAGTTCCAAATTCTAACTCTGCCATTTGTATTTCTGAACCTGCAAATGCTTTCTTTGCAAAGATTTCAAAGCCATTAAATTCTTCTGAGTCGTCAATATCGATTGCTTTCACAACACCATCTGCAGATACTAACACAGCATCTCCATCTTCACTAACGCCAACTAATGTTATGTTATGCCCTTCAAATTGTACAACATCATTTACCATCATTTCAAATCCTTCTGCAATTTTGTATGTAAACTCATTTGCATCCATGTCAACGATTTCAATGTTGTTTCCTAAGAAGTTTATCTCTAATGGTTCGTCTTCACTAATGTCTGTGAAGTCTACTGCATCTTCAAACTTAAATGTATAACTAACAGCTCCTTTTTCATTAAATAATAGATAAGAATTATCTTCAAAATCTACATCATCTGTAAATGCTGTTCCTAATTTCAAACCACTCAGACTAATAAGTTCTCTATAATCATAGTCGTTGTCGTTGAATTCAAGTTCGTCTTTGCCTAAGAATGATAGATCATATACATCAAATTCTTTATCAGGTACATCCTCACCTAATGTTAATCCATCATACTCGTCTTCTTCCATAGCTGCTTCTGTTGTCATTGCATCTTCTTCTGCAATCTGTTCTGCAATTTCTGCTGTTAAATTAATAATCTCAGCATCTTTTTCGTCTAGAATTAGTTTGTTACTTTCTAGCACTTCTGTCAGTGCCGCATTCTCATCAGAAAACTCTACAGCTTGTGCTTCCATGTTCGCTGCCTTTTCTTCAAGTTCTGCAACCTGTTGTCCAAGTGCCGCTTTCTCGTCTAGCACTTTGTTGTGTTCGTCTACTTTGATACCACAACCTACTGCGCCAAGTAATG
>Ga0233429_1005274_pt1 | contig 10832 bp, 8 predicted proteins | sample SI_118_April2016_3_FD_179879 | JGI IMG/M metagenome (GOLD analysis project Ga0233429, IMG submission 179879) | Seawater microbial communities from Saanich Inlet, British Columbia, Canada - SI_118_April2016_135_MG | ecosystem: Environmental > Aquatic > Marine > Inlet | place: Canada: British... | reverse complement strand
GAATTCATATCGGTTACTACACTTTTACTATACCTAAAGGTTCTGGAGGGACAAGACTGATCACCGCCCCCGACGACGAGCTTAAGGCTAAACAAAGGAAGCTTCTTAAGAAGATGCAGAAGAAGCATTGGATTTCGCGTAAGGCGCACGGATTTAAAAAACGGCATAACTGCTTGACAAATGCACAGGTGCATGCTGGTAAGAAGTATATTCTCAACATCGATGTTAAGGATTTCTTTACAAGTATTACCAGTATAGCGTATCGAAACTATGCTACGCGAGAGCGAAACTTAATGGAAACGAAATACAAGGAAGAAGATCAAGGCTTTCCAAATTTGTTCTTCTATGCAGCGACTCCGGTGTTCCACTCAGGAAGCCTACCGCAAGGTGCTCCAACAAGCCCGTTTATATCAAACATTTACATGCGTAGGTTTGATACACAGATAGAAAAGCTCTTACGGCAATATATATCTGATGACATCCTGTATACCCGCTATGTAGACGACCTGACATTCTCAAGCAACTCACGCGCTGTTGAAAGGGTTATACCGATTGTACGTGGTAAGCTTAAAGCGTTGAGGCTAGAGATTAATGACGCCAAGACCAAGTTTATGACACCATCTCAACGGCAAGAGATAACCGGCATAAATATTAACTCGGGTAGGCCAACAATAGGCAAGGCATACCGGCGTAAAGTTAGAGCTATTGTACACAGGGCTGAACAGGGATGGGTAATTACATCTGCACAAAAGGAAAGACTGCTTGGCATGATTTCACATATTGCGCTGTGTCATCCTGAAGAGGCTGCGAAGTACAGAGAGGCATTGTTACCTATAGCCACAACGCCTGATAGTACCAGGAAGTTTGGCGGTGTTGATAGAATTAAGCTGCCTGTGAGGAAGGGTCGTGGTAAGAAGAAGCAAACTAATGGCAAGGTCGGTGTGACTGGCGCAAGCAGAACCGTAAAACGTAGAATTACAATTAATAAGAAAGGAAAAATACATGACAACGATAAGTAATTATATTAACGCCGCATATCCTATATTGGCGATTAACACGGCTGAGCCGGATCGCGCACAACAATCAATAGCAAGTGAGTTAGAGGGCGGAGGGCATAAATGCTACTCATGGAATATAACAGGTGGATTAACAGACATAGAGAGTGGAGAGGGGATAAATATTGATCCCGGCCCGATGGCTCCTATAACCTGGCTGACCAGCACAGCGCCGGAGAACAGTGTATTGTTCGTCTGGAATTTCAACCGATTTCTACCTAGTATAGAGGTGGTGCAAGCCATACAAAATTCAAGAGATATTCTCAAATCGTATGGGAAGTGCTTGGTAATTCTATCTCCGGATATTGTGTTGCCGGATATTATCGAGAAGAGCGTACAGGTTATAGACTTCGTATTGCCTGATGCAGAAGCACTGGAAGCTATTCTAAGATCCATTTGCACAGATGCGGCCGTATCGTATCCAGGAGATGCAGATGATCTCGTACAACAGGCTATGGGCTTGATTTCTTTCCAAGCAGAAAATGCGTTCGCACTGGCGTTATCCAGTACTGGCCTGAATGGGTTCAATAAGCAGATCATCACAGATCAGAAAGCACAGATAGTTAAGGCCAATGCAAGCCTGGAAATTGGTACCTATAAAGAACGATTTAGCGACATCGGAGGCTTGGACGTTCTTAAGTCGTTCACGAAGACCACTATAGCTTCTAAGCTTTCAAGAGGGGTCCTGCTGCTTGGTACGCCAGGTGTGGGCAAGAGCCTTCTGGCGAAAGCCCTGGGTAATGAGGTCGGCTTGCCAGTGTTGAGTCTTGACTTTGGAAGATTGTTCGGAAGCTTGGTAGGTAGTAGTGAACAGAAAACAAGGGACGCACTGGCGGTTATAGATGCCTGCGCACCCGCTGTGGTTTTCGCAGATGAAATAGACAAGGGACTGTCAGGGGCTGGGTCATCTGGAACTACAGATTCCGGAACTACTAGCAGAGTCTTTGGAACTTTTCTTACTTGGCTATCGGACCATACATCTCAAATCTACGTTATCGCCACGGCCAACGATATCACCAATTTGCCTGTAGAGCTACTCAGGGCCGAGAGATGGGATGCGCTGTTCTATTGTGATTTACCAACTGAGGCAGAGAGAGATGTGATCCTCTCTATGTACAAAAAGAAGTTTGATATAGAAGATGATTCTCCTATAGACACTACCGGGTTTAGCGGTGCGGAATTGAAATCGATATGTAGAATAGCGAAGATGTTACAGGTATCACTGCAAGAGGCGTTGAAGTTCGTAATCCCGTTAAGCAAGAGTATGAGTAAGAAGATCGAAGCAGATCGAGAATGGGCGGATGGTAGATGTATCAAAGCCTCATCCTCAACTCCGGAGAAGAAAAAGAGTAGCAAGAAGACTCGGAGTATCTCTCCGAAGAAGCAAGGAGGTAACTTTATATCATCAAACTGAGTAATTTTCCAGCAAAGAGTGTGGTTAGGCTCAGCTCGCGCCGCAAATCACAGGTTGGGCGTATCGCCCGGCGATTGAAATAAATCTAATACTGAGCACCAGGGAAGCCTTTCGTAGGCTTTTGCTAGAGCCCTCTCACCCTTCCCTGGTGACAGATTGATCCAGTCTCAGCACCTACGTCTTTCTCCCTAGTCTTAGTTGCACTAAGACCAAGGGAGACGAGCTCCGGGGCTGTGATAAGTTTGCTAGGACTAATAGAAAGGAGGAGAAGTAGAAGTTGTTAATCGTAGTTTAATAATTGAATCTTAAAATCTTAGAAGAAGGAGAATACATGTCCCATATAGTCACGGTAGAAACTATGCTTAAAAACACAGCCTCAATATCGAAGGCCTGTGCAAGACTGAAATGGAAGTGTGTAGAGAAGGGTGTAGGTGTATTTTATAATGGCAGCTCCGTGTCAGGCTGCGTCGTGAACCCCACTGACTGGAGGTATCCCATCGTGATTAAGGAAAGCGGTGAGATCTTAAGTGATACCTATAACGGAAATTGGGGAAAGGACAAAGACCTCGATAGGCTGAAGCAATATTACGCTTTAGAAGAGGCCCAGGCTACGCTCGGCGCCCAAGGCCTATTTAGTTATGAAACTGAGCGCGAAGATGGCTCTATTACATTGGAAGCTGAAGTTTACTAACAGAAAGGGAAGTTATGAAGAAGATAAAAATACGTGTAGATAAGGAAGGAAAGACTGAAATATTCACCGAAGGCTTCACTGGCCAGGCCTGCAAAGATGCTACTAAACAGTTAGAGAAGGCTTTAGGGGTCGTAACCAAGGATTCCAATACACAGGAGTTCTACAATGAGAGTACGGTAGACCAGGTCAACACAACTGGTCACTGTTAAGTAGTTTTCAAGTAAAGGAGTGGCCTTTGAAAGCAGGTCAGGTCAAGTGCTTCGCTTGGCGATTAAATCGTCCATAGATGTTTGCCCAAGCGGTTTCCGCCAGGACAACTAGCATATAGCATCATACACCGCGCTGAGGAGCTTTGCGCTTGCAACGTTCGCTTCACTTCGCTGTGCTCGCTCCAGAGAAGTTGCAGCAGCACGCACCTCATCAGGTGCTTATTGAGTTTACTTGGATCCAACAAAGACGCGATTGGTATCGCTGTTAGGCGATTCGCTTAACCATCTTAATATTAACAAATGCCTCTTTGGTAGAGGCACAGGGATCTGGACTACCCATCCTGTGCACAACGTCACAGCTTTCTGCTGACGACTTCTGCACACGGGATGGCCCTGAGTTTGTTGGAACAAGCCTAAGCAGCCCCTCGACAAAGACACAACTGCCTGGCCATCGCCTGACGTTTCAAACACCAAGTATCTGTATCTAGCCGATGAGCTGTCGGTCAGCCCATCTGTTGGACAGTACTGCTACGGCATATCTACCGGCACAGGGATACTTTGATGCAGCTGAAGTATCCAAGTACCGGTTGCTATTGAAGTCTGTCGAGGTAATTTAAAATTAACATTATACAGAAAGGAAATATCATGGAAGAGAACACTATGAAGGAACTGATAAGATTCGTTATTTGCGTTATTGGAATTTCCGCATCTATGGGAATCACAATTCTAACAATGACAAAAGGTTATGGGGTGTCAATTAATAGCTGGCCGTGGCTTATAGCAGGAACGCTGCTGTCTCTGATTGTAGCACAAGCCACTTTTGTTCTCGCAAAGCCTAAATAACACTCAGGAAGGAGGTAAGAGTTGAAAATTAAAGTACAACCAGATGGAACTATTACCCATATCTACACAGAAGAGTTAGACCTCAGTGATATGGGGAAGACAACCACGAAGAGAGCATCGCATGTAGAACCGAATGATAACAACAAGTGGACCGCAGATCTCGCACAGTCTTCAGGGCCGGTATTGGCTCCATTCGATAAGAGGTCAGAAGCGTTAGCAGCAGAAGTTGAATGGCTGGAGAAGAATATTTTGTAATTTTATAAAGGAGATAAGTAAATGTCTGACATATCAGAAGAAAATGAAGACATACTGAAGCAAGGATGTCTGGTACACCTTGAGTGTTCAATCTGGGGGATGAGGAAGAAGATACCAAAGAGCCAGGTGAATGTCGAGGCTGCACCTGAGTATTTCAACGCGGTTAAATACCTAATAGACCCACAACAGATAAAGCCTATAGAGCAGATCAGAGGTGCTGCCAGGGGCTACTTAAGCAATAAGTCGCTTCCATTTCCAGTCACAGGGCTTGTGTTTGTCCCGAAGGACATGATCAGTGTTATTGATGAAAGACTGGAAACTCTCCGTACAGAGTTTGTTGAGAGAACTAATGTCTTTATATCTCATTACAATACTTTCATTGAAAACGCACAAGAGAAGTTAAATGGACTGTACAATCCTGTGGATTATCCGGATGACATCTCTGGTCGTTTTGGGTTTAGATGGAAATACATAACATTGGGAGCACCTGGGAAATCACAGTTATTATCAACAGAGGTGTACGAAAGGGAAAAACGGAAATTTGAGCAAACTATGCTTGAATTCAGAGAAACAGCTATGGACACGCTAAGAACATCGTTTTCCGAAATGGTCGAAAGGATCACAGAGAGACTAAGTGGGCAGAAGAAGGTGTTTCGCGATAGCTTGATCGGTAATATCCAGGAATTCCTCACAGACTTCGATACCTTGAATATCACTAATGACACTGAGCTGTCAGCACAGGTAGAAAGGTGCAAGGCTATTATGTCTGGTGTAAATCCCGATTCACTTCGCAGTAATAGTGCATTTAGAAGTGGAATAGCAGCAAGTATGGCTAGTGTACAGACCAGTCTGAATAGTATGATGGTTGATAGGCCGAAGCGTAAGCTAAGACCTGCTGCGTAGCAGAGAAAGAGAGGGAGTTGCCCCTCTCTTTTTTAGCTATCATGTTTTTGTTCTGCGACAAGCTCTGGTGCGAAATTGAATTCTGTTGCTAATGCGAGTTTCTCTTCTGCGGTCAACGTTATATCATCTTGGATCTGGCTAGGTATGACAGTTGCCTCAGCCGTTATCTTCCTCTCCTTGCAAGCCTCAAGCCTTTCCTTGTATGGAGCTGCGGATTGCTGTACTTTTTGAAACTACTCTTCTTGAGAGAGGAAAGTTTTTATCCAGCCTTATGACATTTTTTAGCTTTTCAGAAGTTTCCATGTAATCAATTTGACGGCTTGGTTTTCTATCACCTCCATGGTCTTTCTTCTCTCCCCGAGAAGCATTCCCTCTCGCGTATGCTCCTGTAACCATACGCTAACAAAGGTTAGAAGATTTATTTATCCTGTAAATGTAGAAAAATTCAACGATTTCTGGTTTCAAAACAATCAATGCTACAGAACTACAAACTGTCTAAATATTTCTGTGTATCTTTCTTTAGTAATCTTTCATATTGCAAAACAACCTCACTTTCTTATAATATCCTGAAAAAGAGTCCGTTACAGATCACTTTACCACATTTTAAATATCTAAGAAGACATGCAGTCAGGGAAAGACTTGAGCAAATCTTCATTTCCTCGCCATAAGTATTGATTCTGTACAACGCAGTCAAAGACGGCGTTGTACAATTGATTGGATTTGGCACGTTTATTGTCAAATCACGGGTAGCGTGCAAAGGGCGGAACCCACAAACAGAAACGGCGATGCAGTAGTAAGATAGAATAAATTGCGAAGGAAAATATAAAATGAACTTTGATTTTCTTGACAAAAGAGATGGTACAGCTAGCCATAATCTTATTTTGCTCAAATGCAATTCTAACAAATTGCAAGATACAATTTCGCAACTTACGAGTTCAGGTGTAAATACGATTAATGTTGGACAAGAATTATCCAAAAAGCTTATAGCGGTTGAATTTGGCAAGCACATATCTATAGAAGCACAAGAATATCTGCATGAGCTGATTGATAAAAACTCTACGCAAATTGTAAATGGAAAACCTAAAATTGTTGCCCTATATAATATGGGGATCTTGCTTGAGGAAACTCTGAGTCTTAATACAGAAAGCCTACTCAAGAAATTCTCAAAGAATCTAACGATTGTGGTTGTCTGGGAGCATGTTTATTCCAATGGCCTATTGCATTGGGGTGAGCAGCAAAAAGAGTATCACTTGAACCTATCAGATATATTTGTAGCAGAGGAGAATGCAAATTATGAAATATAAAGATCTAATCCATTTCGAGCCGATTACATCTGTCATTCAATTGGTGAATGCCGCTGATCTGGCTGTTGCTAAGAACCTGGTAAAAACATTCATGTTTTCCAAAACCATCAAGGATGTAGTTAAGGAAGTGGTTATTAAGAACCTCAACCCAGAATCTGCTACTGAAACAAAGGGAATACAAATTGTTGGTAGCTATGGTACCGGTAAATCACATTTGATGGCCGTAGTTTCGGCTATTGCTGAAAATGCCGAGTTGCTTAGCCATTTAGAATCTGATGATGTCAAAGATTTGCTGAAAATAATTGCAGGCAAGTATAAAGTATTAAGATTTGAAATGGGTACAGACAAACCGTTAAAAGATGTTGTTTTTGCGCAAATCGAAAGATTTTTAGAAAAGGAAAAGATCAAATTTGCATTTGATGAAAATTCTACAGATAGCTGGAAAGTAGAGATATCAAAGATGATGGCTGCGGTTGAAGAAAAGTACCCCAATCGTTGTTTTCTAATGGTTATTGACGAGATGCTGCAATATCTGAAAGGACGAAATCCTACCCAATTAAACAATGATCTCATGTTGCTTCAACAGTTAGGTGAAGCCTGTGACAATTCCAGATTTAAATTCATGTTTGGTGTGCAAGAGCTTATTTACAGAGCACCCGAATTTCAATTTCAGGCGGAGATGCTCAATAAGGTTGAAGACCGCTATTCTGACCTGATAATAACCAAGGATGATGTGTCTTTTGTTGTTAAGGAACGCTTGCTTAAAAAGGATATTCACCAGAAAGAAAAAATACGAGAACACCTCTTAAAGTACGCCCATATGTTTGAAGGCATAAACACTAACCTCAATGAATTTGTTGATTTATTCCCCGTGCACCCTAATTACATCAGTTACTTTGAGCGCATTAAACACGGTAAAAGCCAGCGCGAAATTTTGAAGGTTTTAAGTGGTAAATTTGAAGACTTACTTGAAAAGGATGTTCCCGACAAAAATCCTGGCTTGATAACATACGATTCTTACTGGCCAGACCTTTCACAAAATCCGGCCATGTTGACATTCCCGGATATCCGAGCAGTGAGGGATAAAGTTGAAATTATCAATGACCGTATAAATAGTCATTTTATCAGCGCAAGGGCCAACAGGAAAGAATTAGCGACAAAAATCGCAAACGCTCTGGCCATTCGTGTATTGTGCGATGACCTCGATAAACATAATGGTGCCAATGCACAAAGCCTTAAAGAAGATCTCTGCTCGACAATAACAAATGCGGATAGTCCCGAATTATTAGAGGCAGCAATCGATAGTACTGCCAAACAATTGGTGACAGCAACCTCCGGACAGTATGTAGATCAGGATTCCATAAGCTCCGATTATTATGTCCGCACAGAAGGCGGCATCAACATTCCGCAGCTTATACGTGACTATGCTGAAGATGTTATCAAGCGTGACCCAGACCAGGCTGATCAGTACTATTACGATTTTTTACAGTATGTCCTCAGTCTGCAACAGAATACATACCGTACAGGATTCAAAATATGGCAACACAGTCTGGATTGGATTGATAAGAAGAGCTTTCGTTTAGGATATATATTTTTCGGCAATCCCAATGAGCGTAGCACTACCGAACCAATACAGCAGTACTACATTTTCTTTTGCCCCATTTTCAACAGTATTAATAGAAATGACGGGGATGATGAAGTCTATTTTGAAATGAATGGTTTAAGTAAAGATTTCAAGAATACGATCTGCCTTTACGGCGCAGCAAAAGCTAAAGAGGTGTCGGCACCATCGAACCAAAAACAACTTTTTCGGAGTCAAATCGAGGAACATTTACGCAAAGCAATAACCATTTTTGATAATGAATATACGGATAAAACTAAGGCAATCTATAATGGCAAAGAAAAGGCATTAAAATCCTTTCCTCTCCTAGGAGAAGGCTCAACAAAAGACATGATATTTGCCGATGTGGCAAGTCGTGTTCTTAATAAATATTTTAATGATAAATTCCCCCACTACCCGGCTTTCAAAGATTTATTACAACCTTTGTCAAAAGAGAACTTCGATGGACGGATAAAAAGTGCCTTAAAAAAAATCACTGCATCTAGTCAGCCAAACAGAGATGGCGAAGCAATTCTAAGCGGTCTTGGTTTATGGAGTGGTCAGAGTATAGATACGCAAAACAGTAAATATGCGGATAGCATCAGAAAAACAATGAAAGAACGAGGCCAGGGCTCTGTACTGAACAGAACGGACATAATTTATGTACATTATATTCCACAAAACCTCTGGTATTCGGTAGATTTCAACATTGACCATCAATTAGAATTTCTAGTTCTGTGTGCACTTGCATATAAAGGTGATATTGAAATCTGCTGGTCTGGGTCAAAGGCCTTATCTGCTATTAATATCGAAACATTACTAAACCTCAGCGATGATGATTTCTTTACCTTTCAGCACATAAAAGAACCGCAAGGTATTCCTATAAAAAACCTGAAAGCGCTATTCACATGTCTTGGTTTACCTGATCTCACCTCAGAGCTCGAAAAAGCAGAGACTATTACCAAAATTATCACCGAGGCGAAAACCAGGGTAGAAATTGTTGTTAGAACAAAATCGATAGTATTTCAAGGTTTGCGGTGCCGAAATATTGCACTACTTACAGATGAACAGGCACAAAAGATAAAAACAGAACTTAATACATTGAGCACACTGCTCGACAGTATTCAATCTTACAACACCTACGGAAAACTTAAGGCGTTTAAGTATACTGAGGATGAAATGAAAAATGCCTTTAATGCCTGGCCGTATTGTAAAACTGTTAAAATGCTAAGTGATCGTGCCGAAAAGTTTGATAAGTTGGTGGGATATCTTTACACAGCACAATCTTATGTAGTAGAGAGTGAAAAACCATTGTATGACGATATTGTAAACTCCATCAATAATCTTGGAACTGTAATGTCTACTGGCAAAGACACTGAACTCAAGCAGTATGATGCGTTGCTCAATTCATTAGTTGACAGATACGTCGATTATTACCTATCGAACTATACAAAATGCCGACTCTCATCTTCCGATGCTAGAATAAAAGACCGCCTGATGGGCAGCGAAGCCAAGAGGATTTGCGATATAGTAAAAGATTCAGAATTTATTACGGCAACAGAATACCAAAACTGGATTAACAGTATAACCTCTTTGCGTGAAGCAGATGTCAATCTTACCAAAGCCAGGGTAAAGGAAGAACCATATCACGATTTTAACCCTCGTGAGTATTATGGCAAACCAAACTTCAAAATACAAGAGATCGAAGAACAGCTTCAGGAGATTTTAGAAAAATGGATTAACGCCATGCGCTCTGTTTTTAAAGACCCGAGCGTACAGGACAACCTGGACTTACTCAAACCTGTCGACAAAAAAATAGTTGAGGACTTCAGAAATGATACATTAGAAATAACGTCTGACAATGCAACCAAACTGCGAAATCTTATCAGTCAATTGGCACAAGGTATTGACAAAGTAGAAATTACCCTGGAGAATTTTCGCAAACAGCTCAACAAACCACTTAGCCCGCAAGAAGCGATAGATACGCTGACAGAATATATCAACAATCTTTGTGCCGGTAAAGAACGGTCGAAAGTTCGGATTGTCATAAAATAAGGAGAAATAGATGTCCAAAAAGGATGAAATAATATGCTTGGGAAAGTCATTTGCTAGCAAAGACGAACGCCGGGACTATTTCCGCAAAGAACTGCGAAAGAAACTACCGGAACTGAAAAAAATTGAAGGGTTTCCTATTGGGGATGATGAAGATATTCTCGATTTGAGCGATCCGCCTTATTATACAGCTTGTCCGAATCCCTGGTTGAATGATTTTATTGATGTATGGGAGAAGGAGAAGGAAGGAATTGCGGGGAGGAAGAAAGATTTTAAGGTTGATGGGCCTTACGCGAGTGACGTGAGTGAGGGAAAAAATAACCCGATTTATACTGCTCATACTTATCATACAAAAGTACCTCACCCTGCAATCATGCGATATCTTTTATACTATACGCAGCCTGGTGATACCGTATTGGATGCTTTTGGTGGCACTGGAATGACAGGTGTTGCTGCTCAAATTTGTGACAACCCTGACAATGAAACAAAATTTAAAATTGAATTAG
>Ga0233429_1005270_pt1 | contig 10839 bp, 5 predicted proteins | sample SI_118_April2016_3_FD_179879 | JGI IMG/M metagenome (GOLD analysis project Ga0233429, IMG submission 179879) | Seawater microbial communities from Saanich Inlet, British Columbia, Canada - SI_118_April2016_135_MG | ecosystem: Environmental > Aquatic > Marine > Inlet | place: Canada: British... | reverse complement strand
AGGGAGATTGCATCCTACACCCTGTTCCCTGCCTGCCTTCCGCCAGAGAATAGAGCACGTGTACTGGCGTATAAACTTATTATGGAAGAAAAAGACCTCTCATCTCGTATTAGTAAAAAATATCCGGTATATTACAAAGAATACAGCGAAACTTCAAAATCAATATGGGATGCAAAGAGAAATGGTTCGCTCGAAGATTTATACAGTCTCTATAACAAAAATAAATTACACCGAATGATGCTATTCAATCAGGAAAACAAAAATATTGAAAAACAATATTCAGAGAATCAGAACAAAGAGCATACACAAGGCAACATAGTCTCAGAAGTGATTCGAATGATTGGGCAAGTATCGAAAACAGTGACTCAACAGCGAATGACGCTTTGTATATAATAACTTGCAGTAATACTAATGCAGTCAACGTAATTACTATACGGACTGTTCATACAAACACTTCCATTAAAGTCTAAGGAGTCTCTCATGATCAGTATCATCACTGAAAGTCTCCACCTGTTTGTAACCAAGAGTCAAAAGATGATATATCGCCACACGTAAACATCCATGGTTTCTTTGATAAAAAAACGATAATTAAAACATTGAAGATCCTTGCAACATTTGAACATGAGGATTGATTTTTTTACGTTTGGTCTTTGTAATTAAAATTGTAAACTTAATACACAAAGAGATCACCTTTTCTGTCTCCTAACTTCTTATCAATTTGTAGCTAAATTCACTCATTAAATATTTCAGACTTTTCTAGATGGTTCAATACTCGTTGATGATAAAAGGATTTCTCTTTTAAACCGGTATATTTCGAAGGGAAGTATACCAGAATTAATTTTGCACTATCTTCATCTATTTCTTCTATAACCACACTAAAACGCTCCTTTTCGGAAAGGTATGTACTATCAACCAATGGGAAATCAAAGGCTCCTACCCAGAATTCTTGATCATCATTACCGGCTCCATCTGTATCGATATCCTTAATATCCATCCATTTATTGTGACCATTTCCAAATATATCAGTTTTACCATCTTTCATCATTTCACGCTTCGTGTCGCCGTGCTGCATTAGTATTTCCTTAGTGTCTGGATCTATTACATCTGATCTAGGAGTTTCATCAAGCCCTAACCTTGTAAACCACGTACGTATTTCTTTCATCTTATTAAACCCTGTCTCTGGCAAATTTATAACGGCAGACTTAGATATGTCATGTTCGCTCACACTCATCATCTTACGCTTAGTGTCTCCTTCTCTCATAAGGACAACTGAATATTCTATATCTGATTCAAGAGGATTATCTAGCTTCAAGTCTTCAAACCGTGTGCGCATATCTTCCATCTCCTTCTCCGGTATATAGAGATTAGCTGATTGGAATATGTCGGTTTTGCCATCTTTCATCATTTCACGTTTCGTGTCACCTTTCTTCATAAGAACGACTGAATATTTAACATCTGATGCAGGAGTTTCGTCTAGCCCCAATTCAGCAAACCATGTACGTATTTCTTCCATCTTATTAAACCCTGTCTCTGGCAAATTTATAACGGCAGACTTAGATATGTTATGTTTGCTCACACTCATCATCTTACGTTTAGTGTCTCCTTCCCTCATAAGGACAACGGAATATTCTATATTTGATTCAAGAGGTTTATCTAGCTCCAAGTCTTCAAACCGTGTGCGCATATCTTCCATCTCCTTCTCCGGTATATAGCGATTGCTTGATTGAAATATGTCGGCTTTGCCATCTATCATCATTTCACGTTTCGTGTCACCTTTCTTCATAAGAACGACTGAATATTTAACATCTGATGCAGGAGTTTCGTCTAGCCCCAATTCAGCAAACCACTTATTCATATCTTCTATGTTGTTAAACTTCGAAACTTCACGTTTTACCGATTTTAACATATCGGTTCTGACGTCTTCCCCTATTTTTTTGGCCTCAACCCTTACTCTTACCTGTTTCCATCCGGGGTAAGCCCGGTTCACGGTAACTGTAAATTTACGTTTAAACTCACCCCCGTTGGAAGCATCTCCTATTTTAAGAGTTTTCTGTTTAATTATTGGCCACTTACCCTCACAAAACACTATTGTGTCTCGAGGGGTTATGTCAGTACATACATCTTTCATTGGGACTTTTATGGTTAAGTGCTGACCCATCTCTCTTAATACCTCAACCTGTTTTCTTCTTATGCGTCCAGCAACTTTAAATAATTCATTATAAGTGGAATCAATTCCTCCATAATCTTCAAGTAACGTAATGAGTTCACCCACATCCGTTTTTGAATTCTCCAAGCAATCTATCTTCTTGATTTGTTTTAAATCTTTGCATATTTTTCTTCTTTTGGCTCTTTTGAGGTTATCGATGTGATCATTACTTGGATGGAAGAAGTCATTCAATAGTTTATTTGACTTGCAATCATTACCTAATCTTTCATTTAGAATCATTCTCTTTTTCTTCCAAGTTTTTATGGAATTTCTTTTAAGAGGTATGATTTTAAATAAGATAAATCTAAAGAGTGGTTTAATGTCAATAGACTCATGAAAATTTCTCGTAAGAAGTTCCAAACTCAAAATATCATTCTTAATTGCCTGAATAGAATTCGAATTGTCCCCTTGGTTTTCCGACTTTGGCAAGAAAGAATCGAAGATTTTCTGGAACATATCAGATCGAAGTTCATTATCTGCTTGTTCACGCTGATTCATGATTTCAGAATATAACCTGAAATCTGTTTCTCTGGCTTGTTTTTTATTGAAATATCCAGAGCCAAAATATCCTAGAAGTGCAATGGTAATACCAGAACAGATAGCTCCTATTCCGATAGACTGAAATTTATCCCATCTATCTTTTCTTGTATAGTCTACTCTGTATGTAGTTACAGGCTTGTCTTCTTCCCCTCCGGGTATTGCTTTATCACCCATAATATTCTCCTCATAACAATGAGATCGACATGATCTAGATTATTAATCCCGAATACTTCCAAGTCATACTAGTTTATTGGATTTCTATTCATTTTTTCATCTGATCTTTTCTTGATAGCGTGCTGGACGCAATACATCCTAACCGACAAGCTTATTCTAACTTATCATTCAGTAATTTTGTCCTTCTGTACTGGCGGCTGCAGAGCGGCCAGTACATTCTTACGCAATTCTTCACTGGTCTTGTCTGTTTTGCCCTTCAAGTACTTCCTGAAAAACCCATAAGAGATAAATAATAAAACTGTACTCCAAAAGCACCATGAATTTTGAATTACGGCTTTTGTTATCGCACCGTTACAGAAGTCCGGCAGAATGTAAGTCAAGCCGTCAGCCACATACTCTATACACCGTCCCGGAGAAGATGCATATTCACGAACCTTTTCTGCACAATCAGATACGCACTTTTGTTTCAAATAATCTAATGGTGTGTCCCTCCACCACCAAACAAAAAATGCCACCACTAACGTAGATTCAAGGAATATCCCGTATAACCATTTCCTGAGATATATCCACCACTTGATCTCACGCTTTAATGCTTCCCGCTCACTCCTGCCAGTTGCAGAAGTCACTTCCTTTACAGCACCGGAATTGTCAACTACATCAAAGTCAATAGGGAGAAGGCAAGGGGCATAGTTTGATGTTTTCCGTCTCATTCTTGCGATTACGCTTTCGTGTATCTTGATTTTATCATTTAGTTTGTCTTTACATACTTTTTCAATTTCTCTCGGGTGATACCTGTAGTAAATGGCAAAGCCGTCCCTGGAATTATACATACGTCCATGAACGTCCGCATTTTCATGCGTATTTTCAAGGGTGTCTTTATTGAACACAAGGCCTTGCGCTCCGGATTTCAACATCATCCACTCAAGAGCAACAGTAGCCATACCGGCACGATTATATCCACCTCCTACATTAGAATGCATGCCCGCAAACCAGACTTGTTCGATGAACCCTGTATAGTCCTTCTCTATCCAGACCTTGGGCCAGAATGATGTCCTTTCATCGTCAATAGCAAGTGCCTGATAAGCATATTGAACATTGTCCTTAATGTTGTAATTATAAAAGTTGTGCGGTAAAAATATGTCAGACACACGGTCCAGACCCATGAAAAACAGATTTAATGCAAAAACACTTATCCCGGTTTTGTCCCATTTTTGAGGGAACCCCAACGATGAGACTGTGTCCCAGACACCAACAAATCTTATCGGAATAATACCGTGTGATTTGTTCTTATCTAGAATTTTTTCTTGCTCGGCCAGAAATTTCTTTTTATTAGTTTGTAAATTTTTTCTACGTAATTTTTTGTACGCATCGAAAGCCTCATTTACCCGGTTTTTCAAACCATATTTGTCCAGGTTTTTACCTTTTACCAGGCCACTAGTGGCGATAAAACCGGCAAATGCCCTTACAGTTGCAGCACCACGGCTGAACCCAAAAAGATAAACCTGATCGCCAGGTTGATAGTTTTTTGCTAGATACTCATAAAGGTCGATAACGTTATTCTTGAAACCTAATCCAAATGCTCCAGCGAGACCACGATAATATTTATTCTTTTCCGTGCCGACACCATTATCATAAAACCTTATTTGAGGATTGTCTTCATCGTGTATGTTGATTGCATTATAAATCTTATAGACATTGCTGGAAGGTGTGTATCCACCTTTATTTCCAGTACCGTCAGCGCATAAAATAATGTTCTTGCCCATTAAATCACCTCCTTATATGTGTTAATTTTTACGAAAGCCTCTTCACTTCACAAAATATTAAGTTTAAAAATATTATAGTGTTTATAGTCAACGTTTTTAGTACCGTGGACAATAGCTCCTATCCTCAATAATTTCAATTTGCTTATGGTAACCCTTTAATTAATACCCATATTAATTTTGCCATATCTTTGTCTAAGATGTCATTATGTGCATCTGGAGGGTTGCGAGAATCATCATCTACAAGAATACTAGATGCATCAACCATTATTACTTTCATTTGTTCACGTTTCATTTGGGCTAACATAGTTTTTACTTTTTCCTGTTGATCCACAATATCATCTTTCTTCCAATCTTCTATTTTCCACTCATCAATTACTTTAAATACATTAGTGTGTTTTATCGCTTTATTAAGTCCATATCTACCTCCCACATGCCTTGCTCCCGTAACAAAACGTACCTTCGGGTTTGCCTTATCATGTATAGAACTAGTTAAGGCAAAAACTGTTGAGCGATTATAGAATTCTGAGTAAGGGTATCCTTCCCAACCTTTACCTTCTATAAATCTATGGGCACTGAATGCCCCCTGCAAACCTATAAAAAGATCAACTTCAGAGGTGGCCTTGTTATAGCAACTTGGTTTTATATATTCATCACTGAATATTGCTCTGGAAAGCATACGAGCTCCTAAACTATGTCCGATAGCAATAATCTTCAGGTCTTTTTTGTGTTCTTTATAATAAGTATCCCTAGCATTAAGAACAATATTGTTAATAGTCCAGTTGGCTATTGTATAGCCAATTTCGTCAGCATCATTTGCTTTATTAAAATAACTGAAAATAAATCCTATTAACTTCTTTTTAACCCAGGAATCCTCAATACCATACCAAACAGAAGGCCAGGTAAAGCCGATCACAAGAGGCTTAAACGAAGTATCGTTAACATCTTTTGATACTTTCTTTAGATGTTCCACTATCTTGTTGTAACGCCATATTGACTCATATTGATCGTTATTCCATCCCATTGCAAATACCAAGATATGTGAATATGGTTTACCATTTGAATTTTCAAGTTTAAGTTTTTCTTCTAGATTATTCCTAAATGATATTAATGCTTTATCATATCCATCTTTATACCTCAACTTATAATCTTTGATATCTCTCTTATAATCCGTGTATGCATTAAAATTAAACTTCCTTTGTCCATTGAAATGACTATCAATATGAGTTACCAGCATTGAACTACAATCATTAGTAACTTTAAGAAACACTCTATCCCTCTTGCGGATCTCATTAGAAACAGTAGCCGTACTCGTTTTTTGATGTGAGACTGGTATAAATCGATCTGGATACCCATCTTCAGGATCCCCAATCTCATCCCTTACTCTCTTTTCAATACCTATAATATATCCATCATGTTGAAGTAGATGATGTGGATACCTGGCAAGAGTATTATAGGGTAGGTATGTTTGCATACGGCTGCCGGCACAACCAGAGAAAATGAACAGTATTAGTATCAAAAACATAAATCTATAATTACGGGTTTTCAATTTTCACGTCCTTGTATGAAATAGTTATTTTAAACAATCAATATTTACAACTACATATCACATTAAAACTGATTCAATTTCTATTTGATATTTGCAAATTTGATCAGTTCGAAGTGACCAGAATAGATACTTATTGGTTATAGTAGGTACCTCTGGCACTTATAGCTGCCTCTCACCTTAATCCTCTCCACATTTGTGGAGAGGAAGTACTAGAGAGATAGCTTTTGATCGAGCTTATTGTGTGGCTTTGAGATCACAAGATTATTGTGGAAAGCTGTCAAGCTCCACATTTAAGGCACCTGGTGTTGATTTTTTAAGATTTATTTGAAGTATCAAACCACGCACTCCTACAGCAATGGGTCTGTCATAGATACGTCTTAATCCATATGCACTATCTGAAACCGATACAAGATTGAGAGAAGCACCCGGTACTGACTGATTACCTAAATCTGTATTAAATTTATTTATCGCCTTTACAAGCTCAAAAGCATTGTCCCCAGCTTTTATTTCCGTAGTCCCAACAATGGACCTCCCTTCAGTGTCTGGTAGAGCCCCTGCCGGTGCTGCTCCTTCTGCTCCTGTTGTCGCTCCGCCGCCTCTTGATGTTACTGGCGTTGGCCTGCTTGTACCAGATTTCTTTGTCTCCATCATTGTCATTATCTTGTCCATTCTACTCAATTCCTTAAGCATCGTGTTCGTCATTGGTTGAATATTTGTAGCTCCTCCTTTAGCTTTTTTTGTTCTAATACTAATGTCGATTGCTCTTGCATAGAATACCTCGTTGATTAATGCAATCCATACAAAGTTTTTACTATCTTCAAGCCCCTTTTTAATCATCTTTCTGTCGTTACCTGACATATCAGGGTTGTTGCTTAACATTAAAAAGGAACTATCGAACTGATTGCGCGCCATTGCAACCGTAGATTTATTTATACCCCTAACTCCAGGAGGAATTTCATCCATATTTTTTTTATCTCTCGCTTTCTTTGCTGCTACGAAATCCCAGGATTTTAGTAAAAGATTCCCATTCTCCCAATATAGCGATTCTCTTTCAAACAACTCTCTAGTAAGAAGTTCAGCGGGAACTCCATATGATTCTGCTGAAGGAATTTTCAAAGAAACCTGTTTGATTTTGTTACTAGTAAAACCTCCAGCAACATTAAAAACCTCAATCGGCACTAATGCATTCAATGCAAACTTTTTTATATTAGTGATTGCGAATTCAGGAAAAGCAACCTGCCTCAATTGACGGATATCCCCTTTTTTATAAATATTACCGGATGGATTTTTATCCCTTGGAACTTTGACTATGTCATAATTAATATTTGATAAATCACTTTCCATAGCTTTCTTGATAGATGCTGATTCTGTCGATGTGCTTGGGAAAAAAGAACGATTGTTATAAAATCCACTAGTTAAGTGATTGTTTCTTTCTTGTTCCCATGCAATATTATCAATCCAGATTCCGGCAATACCTAAACCTCCAATTGCCTCAATTGCTCCTGTTTGAAGAGGGTGGGTAGGAAGCAAGTAAACATCTCCTACCTGCACATCCTCACGTGGAGGATAGACAGGGAAAATGCCCTCTTGGGATAGTGTTCTAGTCCATTGTTTGTAGGCTGCCCCAGGTTTATAAGAAACACACCCGGACATCACAGCAATAACAAGTAATACTATAAAAAATGATATAGAAATTTGCCTGGTCCAAGATTTAGTTATAATCATTTTCCCACTCCTTTAATTAAAATAATTGATGATAAAATGAATTTTCATGGCCGAGTTCATTAAATATTTTTCCACCTATTCCAATGGTGAAACCAGAATGCTTGCAATCTCCTCCGCTATCTCTTTACTATCTACATAATCACTATGTCCAATTTCTCTCCCTGACAGTTCTACGGCATTGTGCGATTTCATGTTTCGCGTAGCTATTATGGGATGTTGGCTTGACCCTAATCGTTGCTCCCATTTTTCATCAGGATTACGTTCCAGAAAATCGATCATTCCGAAGGTTAGTTTATCCAGCATTCCCTTAGCACTTACTATCGCCTTCCGAGGGGCTTTCTCAAAATTGGAAATAGCTAATGCTCCATCGAATCGAGAGTAGAAATTGTGTACCTGCCCAACAAGATGTTCCAACCCACTGTAGAATTGACCGACATATTGTGCTTCTTCATTGTTCTCTCCGATATTGTCAAGTATCTTTACACATTTTGTCACATGACGTCTTTCCACATCTGGGGCCAACATTATGTATCGGTCTACAAAGTACTTTCCCTCAGGTTCTGCTGTATCACGACTTATTCTTTTTTTTAATGCTTCCAGCTTTGTCGCATCAGGTTCATACGGTATTGATTCTTCCTTAACTAATTGTTTGAACATATGACATGCGAGAAAATTACCCATACTATGACAGATAAGATTGACGCTGGGATTATTAAGCATACCTCGAATCCTAGCTATTAGATTGGCCAGAACGTTAGCAGAGCTTCTTGCTTCTCCCTGATCACTCAGGTAGCTAAGCACATTACCGTTTGAGGGCCATGAAAAACCGATAAAAGCAGTTAGTTCTCTCTTCTTAACGTTATTACTATTAAGGAGTGCTATATCATTTTGATTTTTAGGATCGGTAACAACCTTGTCCTTCAGGCTTTTGGAGTGTTTGAGCGTATCAGTCAGTATACTATACCATGACTGAGCATCATGAAAATTTACACAGAATCCATGAACACAGATTACTACTCTGCCAATTTTTTCATTTTCCAGAAATTCCTTAAAAACTGTCTCTTGAGATTTATTTACTATTACACTTTTGGGCATTGTCTTCGCATCTACTTCAGATAAGTAATATGACATATAAGCTTCCATATCTACGAAATGGTAACCGCCCTTTTGTAAACCAAGACGTTCTCCACGACTAAATTCACGTCCCAGATTTTCACAATCTCGATTTGTAGCGAAATAGCGTATAGACATTACTCTCTCCTTTCTGAAAATGTTTGTTGTATGAAATCAATCAATTACATCACTAATTTCATATAATCAAGTATGATCACAAGATTTATAAATCTAATTTGATTCAATCAAGAATTTGGAATTTGGAAAAAACAGAACTTTACAATCCAGTAATTCAACTGGGTAAATAATCTACTCAAAGTGATTTAACAGATTAAGTAAATATGTTCAGAGTGATAAATAACTAAACATAACGTGACTTATCTATTACACGTTTGGAAACTGATTTGTAAACCTTGTTACTAAGAAGTGATTCTTTAAAAGTAAGACAATTACCCTAAAGCAAGTATTATTTATAACTATTCTGTACTTACTCATGTACTATTGACTTATATTTATGTAGTAGAAACTTAGATGTATAGGAAATATTTTCCTGGTTGTCAAATATTTTTTGCTTTACAAACCACATAAGTGTTTTGATAGATGAACGTTAGATCATTGATACTATCTTTTCATCACCTCCTCGTATCTCATCTATACACATTCTAATTGAAACATAGAACAAAACTGATACCAAATATGAGCACAAATGGATTATCTAATTTTGAAAACTAATTAGTATCATAAATACCATAGTTCAAAGCACTTATCTGTCATATAATGTTTAATACCTTGAACCTATTTTTTGATAAAATAATGTATTATCAAAGAAGGACATGTGCCACGACACAAAAGTGTGCCGGCACAACTATGTGCAATGGCACGCTTTATGGCGTTGATATTTTAGATGAGATTGTTAAGCAGACGACTTTACACGCTTGTTAGTTGATGAGAAACGCAGGATACACTCGCGTACCTATTCAGGCATGAAACATGTGGTTACCATAATTATGAATATGAGATTGATAATTTGAAGTATGAATTGAATGATGCTTAGACTAAATCGTCCACACAATTATCACTCTTCTTTAAATTCCTTACGACACTGATAGCCTCAAGTATGATCCAGACAGAGAATGAAAGAAGAAGTACTGATAAAATAGTTAATATCCAGTTTCTTGTTTTTATAAATTCCTTTAAGCTCATCACCATTGCAGTCGATGTCATAATAATCAGGAATATCATAGGTATTAAAGTAAATAGAATATTTCTACCTTTTCTATACAGATAAACTGTCAGCACCAATAGTGACAGTCCCGCAAGCAGCTGATTTGTAGCGCCAAAGATTGGCCACAAACGTTTCCAGCTTAGCCCCTCACCCCCAAAGATGAGGATAAGCGGAGTAAAGGCGGCAATCGCTGCTGCCACAAATCTGTTTGTCAAAATTTTAATATTGTATATTTCTCCCAACTCAGTCGTTATATATCTTTGAATCCTGGTTGAAGTATCAAGAGTGGTGGCGGCGAAGCTTATGACGATTACCGCAATCATTGTAGTAGCAAATACTTCAGGTATATGAAGCCCCTCTTTCATAAAATAGGCGCCTCCATTAACAAAAGCCCCCATTTTTGCATCCAGACTGCCAGCAGCACTCCAACTGGTATAATGACTCTTCCATGCGGCAAGTGTTGCAAATCCCGCTGTTGACGCAATTATCGCCATCAAGCCCAGTGAACCCTCTCCCAGCATTGATCCAAAACCTATCATTCTGGCAT
>Ga0233429_1005263_pt1 | contig 10856 bp, 9 predicted proteins | sample SI_118_April2016_3_FD_179879 | JGI IMG/M metagenome (GOLD analysis project Ga0233429, IMG submission 179879) | Seawater microbial communities from Saanich Inlet, British Columbia, Canada - SI_118_April2016_135_MG | ecosystem: Environmental > Aquatic > Marine > Inlet | place: Canada: British... | reverse complement strand
TATTTCTCTATTGTATGTGGTGACTGATTTACTGACTCGTCTACCCTGTCTGAGACAATCATTGCAATACGTTCGTCAGCACCAATATTTTTTGCATAGCAAAATTCAACATCAGGGAACTTTTTCCGCTCGATATCAATCTCTTCAGGAATATCCTTTAAAACATGATTACCACTGAAAAGTAAAAGCGGCATAACCACGACCCTCTTCGCCCCCCTGTCAACCAATACCTCTACCACTTCTGTAAGTCCTGGTTTTGCAAGTTGCAGGAATCCTGGCTCGACCATGTCCCATTTACCCATTGCACGCAACATTTCTACTATCGTAAATAAACCTTCATTACCAGTCCTTACCTTACTTCCATGCGCCAATACAATAACGCCTGTTTTTATACTCATTATTGATTACATCCTTTCCGCTACTAATTTATGTTTTGATCTCTTTGCCATGGTTGATAATATACTTTTTGCAAGGTCCGGATTGCTGCTGAAATGTATATGTGTGTAGGACGCCAAAACGTTACTTTTACATATACCATCAATCCCGGTTTTCTTCCCATTGCTTTTTCTTGTATTATAAGCAAATACGGTATCATCCGGGACATCCTGCAACTTAGACCAGTGAAATTCATGGGCGCGAAATGTGTCTGCACTCTTGCAGATAATATTGTCACATGTCGCATCGGCAATTACATATCCAAGCCCTTGTCTCCTGTTTTCCATCCTTGATGTACCGATCAGTACACCACTCATTTTAAATGATCTGCCCTCACAGTCAATTAATTTTTCCAATAAGTACATCATCCCACCGCATTCACCATATATTATAATCCCCTGTTTATGTGCTTCTAATATTGATTTTCTCATACTTTCATTTTTCATTAGTCTATCTGCAAACAGTTCAGGAAACCCCCCTCCCATAAATATGCCGTCTATACCATCCGGAAGCGATTTGTCGGCAAGAGGACTGAACTCTATTATCTTTGCACCCAGTTCTTCAAATAGATCAATATCATCCTGATAATAGAAACAGAACGCACTGTCTCTGGCAACCGCCAGTGTTACATCCAACGAACTAGCTCTGTTTATAAAGATAGATCTGTTGTAATCCGGGAAAACAGCTGCCGAACCGGCTATCTCTTGTAATTTATCTATATCTATCGTCTCAAGTACCATCTGACCAAGTTTATCATAGAGAGCAGAATTGATCTTCTTCTCCTCAGAAGGGATCAACCCCAGATGCCTTTCCGGAATAGTAATATCACTCTGCTTTTTCAAATATCCCAGTACGGCAACAGAACAGGACTCTTCGATAGCTTTTTTGATAATGTCATAATGATTCTGACTTGCAACATTATTAAGAATTATACCGGCTAGATTGATCTCTTTGTCAAATTCCATGAAACCCATTACAACTGCTCCCGCGCTCTGTGCAACACCTCTGGCATTTACTACCAGGATGACGGGGATATTCAGGATCTTTGCAAGGTGCGCACTGCTGCCATGACCGGAAGAGTCAATACTGCCGTCATACAGACCCATCACGCCCTCTATAACGGATACATCGGCGTTAAGCGCAGAACGTTCAAAAAGTTCACGGCAGGCGTTCTCACCCATCATCCAGGTATCCAGATTCTTGGATGCATTTCCTGTAACAAAAGTGTGATGAGACGGGTCTATATAATCCGGCCCAGCCTTAAACCCTTGCACCTTAATCCCCTTCTGCACCAGGGCAGACATAATGCCTAGAGTGACAGTAGTCTTACCCACTCCACTGTTAGTACCGGCAATCATAATTCTTGGCAGTTGATTCATAATATTTTCTCACACAAAGACACAAAGGGAAAAAACTTAGCCACAGACTAACACAGACAGAAACAGAGAAAAGCTATTGTTTTTTGTTTTATTCAAATTCAACTTTTCAATCTTCAATCCTTGCTAATCCTGTTATCCTGTCTAACTTCCTGCTTCTGTCTTCTTTCATCTGTGTAAATCCGTGTCCTATTATCTTTTCTTTGCGTCTTTTGCGTCTTTGCGGTGAATAATCAAAAAGATGGTATTTTGTAAAAGATCCTTGGAGATGACGAGTCGAATGTCCCAAGCATTAACTCATTTCCACCCATCGATAGATAGCCTTCAATCATCACGAACGCAATACCAACAACAACTGAAATAATTGCTGATACGACTACTATCTTAGAGGTACTGCTGATATCATCAAAACTGACGTTTCTCTGCGGATCTCCGATAAAAGGTTTATCTGAACGTATATCATTGTATACACTCGGTCCCCCCAGCCTGATCCCTAACGCACCGGCGATAGCCGCCTCCGGTATTCCGCTGTTAGGACTTGGATGTTTCTGCCCGTCTCTCTTTAATATCTTCACTGAATTTGAATAATTCGCACCGCAGAGATATGAAGCTATGGGGAGTACTACGGCCGCAATCCTTGCCGGGATAAAATTTACAATATCGTCAAGCTTGGCCGATGCCCAGCCGAAATTAAGATACTTCTCGTTCTTATACCCAACCATGGAATCGAGTGTATTGATTGACTTATACGCCATTGCAAGTGCCGGCCCGCCTATGAAAGCGTAAAGCAGTGGAGCGATTATACCGTCAACGATGTTTTCCGCTGAGGTCTCAATACAACCCGTTGCAATCTGTTCTTCACTAAGATTCTGAGTATCCCTGCCAACAATCCTTGCAAGATTCTTACGTGCCTGTTTCAAGTCGCCTGACTTGAGTGCACTCAATACATTTCCAGTCTCCCTTAATAGATCACGTGTGGAGAGTGAAAAGAAGATTATAATGATGCTGGCAAGAATCCCGAGTGACCATCGTATTTCATAAAAGAAGACCAAAAGTTGATAAGTGACCAGGTACGTACCGACAACAATAATGAAGGCAAGTAACACTCCTGCCAACTGTTCCGAAGGAACTAGCCGACGCAACATCTTCTCTACATACTCTATACACACACCAATCATCCTGACAGGATGCGGAAACCACCGAGGATCCCCTATCATTATGTCCAGGAGAAAAGCAATACCAATTTGTACCGGCAAATAATCATTCATAATATTTTCTCAATTCCTCACACAAAGACACGAAGAACACAAAGGGAAAAGAATTTTTTGACAGGATTAACAGGATAAATACTGATCTATTTCTCTATTCATAAATTATGTCTCTTGCTTCTATTTAATTTCTCTGTGCTCTTTGTGCCTCTGTGTGAAAATAGCTTTTATCTTTAAATTTTTTGTCTGTTTTTAAGTCTGTGAAAGTCTGTGGCCAATTTTTTCATAAATCAAGTTCATATCTATATGTTCACGGAACCAATCCGCAAGTTTGTCATATTCTCTCTCTTTATCCACGCTGTTCAATTCTTCAGCCAACATGGTGGACAATCCTTTGTTTTTTCTTAACTTGTTAATAAGTTCAAGTCTGAACTCGTTGTTGTCAAATATTCCGTGCAGGTACGTTCCTATTACGTTTCCGTCACTGGAGACTGCCCCGTCGTCCATGGAGACCTCTTTGTCAGATCTCTCCAGAATCTTTAAGAAAGGTGCAGTTCCGTTGAGCAGTTCGGTTTCACCCATGTGAATCTCATAACCGGTGATTTTGTTGTCGGAGTTCAAACCCTTAAAGATATCTGTGCCTCTATCATGAAGCGTCGCCTTTACCTGGTGCGTGTTTTTCTGCATCCGGAATAGTGTGCTTACGTCGATGAGCCCGAGCCCATCTGTCTCTAGTGTTTTAGATTCTGCGTTTTCAGGGTCCAGGATCACTTTGCCAAGCATCTGATAACCTCCACAGATCCCGATAACCATAGTACCGCTGTTTGCAAGACCTGTAACAGCATTTGCAATACCACTCTCCTTTATAGATTCCAGGTCGCCTATAGTGTTCTTAGTGCCGGGTATGATAATCAGATCAGGATTCCCAATAGACCGTGCGTCCTCAACAAACCTGACGCTTAGACTCTTCTCTCTTATAAGAATGTCAAAATCAGTAAAATTAGATATTCTCGGCAATCTTATGATAGCAATATCAATCTGAGACTCAGATGACTCTGACGCCCTGTTTCTCTTGTCCAGGTTCATAGAGTCTTCATCATCAACATCAATGTTCGTGAAATATGGCAAGACACCCAGAACAGGTTTATTGATCCTCTCCTCCAGCATATCAATACCGGACTCTAATATTCCCATATCACCTCTGAACTTGTTTATGATTACTCCCATCACTCTATCTCTCTCGTCGCTGTCCAATAGCTCCAGTGTGCCCACTATCCATGCAAACGAGCCCCCCCTCTCGATATCTGTAACGAGTATTACCGGTGCGTCTGCAATCTCTGCTATCTTCATATTGACGATATCGTTGTCCTTGATATTTATTTCAGCCGGACTTCCGGCTCCTTCGATAACGATAACGTCGTATTCGTTGCTTAATGATTGATACGCTTCCTTTGCTATCTCCAGCATCGAATCTTTATTTTTATAGTACTCATTGGCGGTCATATGCCTGAGCGGTCTACCCATGGTTATGATCTGTGAGCCGTTATTCCCGGAAGGTTTCAACAGGATCGGGTTCATCTCCGCTTCAGGCTGAATCCCTGCCGCTTCCGCCTGTGCAACCTGGGCCCTGCCCATCTCTCTTCCGTCAACTGTCACGTAAGAGTTATTGGACATATTTTGAGCCTTGAAAGGTGCAACCTTCAAACCCTCCTGCCGGAAAACACGGCATAAAGCACACACCAGTATGCTCTTACCGACATCCGATCCAGTCCCCTGTACCATAATGGCCCTTGCCATAAAAGAAAACTCCTATTTAACTTTAGTGTCAATTCGTGGAATTCATGTCTTTTAAAGCTTGTTATTTTATCAAAAAAGAGGTGTAAAGAGAAGGAATTTAAGGCTTTAGGGATTAATAGGACACTGATTTCCACAGATAAGCACAGATACGAGAAAACGGGGAACACACGTTGCGGGTTACGAGTTACAGGTTGGCCATCATAACTTTAGTCTCTTCGTTATAATAAGTATTGTGTTCCCAGATTAACATTTGATTTTTAGATGCTATCTAGTATTAACTTAGTCCAATCTGGACACCCATTAATAATTAGTTTGTGAATAATTTTTTCTGCCAGGCTAGAATACTCTGGAAACTTTTCACTCACTACGTTTATTCTCTCAGTGATGTTCTTGCAAAGAACTCCGCTATGTGCCACCTGGCTTCTGTAATTATATATTTCCTTGAGTTGACGATAAACAATTTGGCGTTCCTCTCTTTCTTCTCCAATAAGCCAACAACCACGTAGCCTGAAAGATAATGAAAGCTGATCATTGTTTTTGTTGTCTTCGAGAAGCGCCATTTCCAAGGCTATACCTAAATCAAGAATCTTGTCTTCAATTTGCTCACGGCGCTTTGCCTGAGACAGGCGAGAGAGAATCCTACCTATCTTTGCCTGATCATTAGATTGTAATTTGTTAAAAGCATCTATCACGTCATTTATGTCTTTTAGTATAGTTTCTGAAAGCCTAGATGATCTGTTACCAAAAATATCATGATGAGGGATTCCTCCCCATGAAGAACCAAAAATCCCTAACGGCATATTCGGCATAGAGTATGAAGTTGAAAGATAGGGAATACAGGTAACACCTTCAAGAATATTGAGCAAAAGTGCGATTTTTTCTAAATGACGAGAAGAATCATAATATTCTTTGTTAGCCGCCCTATCTAGGGCAAAATTATTTGAGCTATCTTTAGTTTTAGTAATATTACATGTATAGATGATTGCTGCTTTCGGTCTAGGCATTCTATCTGATATTGCCCTAACCTGACTCAGGTATAGTTCTTTTTCCTCAGAATCGAGCATTTCTTCCGCTGGTACAATTTGATAGTTGTGATTTAGTACCAGTGTTTTATCTACCTCTATACCAAGTATCCATAAGGCATTAACCACTGGCACTTTTTCTGCATCCAGGAAGGCGTTTAGATATTTATTTGCTTCATCTTGTCCGTACTCGTTAATCGCCCACAATAACCACATTACGAGAGTTTCCAGATTAAATCTAATCGCCACACCACCACTATTGATCAACATACCATCTAGAGCTTGAACTCTCGCGTCAGCACTAAGCATTGCTAAAACTTGAGTGCATACAGCATCATGTTTGAGCAGCAATGAATAATGATCATAGAGAGAGGACTTTTTATCTCTAAAAGATGCAAACTTGAGTAAAGCAGGTTTAGGGATATCGAAATGTCCTATTTTTGTTATTTTCTTCCTTGATGTTTTCTTATTAGAGGTTGATTGCTTGACCTCTTTGTTTTCTAATTGCTTATGTTCTGCTCTATGTTCTTCCTTGTTGCTTTGCTCAGAGAATACCTCAGCTATAGATTCACAATGAGGACACTCACCGGGAGGGTTATTACCCTCATGAACATAATCACATATAGAACATTTCCATCTTTTCATATTTTTACCTTGGTTTTTATTGTTTATCCCTAATCTTTAAGGCAAGAATTGACACAACTACAATTACAGCAGTAATGATATTAATGGCAAACCATAGATCTCTGTGAAAGTGTATTCTAAAAATCGGGTTATAAACCAGGGCCGTGATTCCTAATATCCATATCCAGATTTGTCTTTTTTGACTTACGGCTCGACAGGCCTGGTAGATGAGTGTTCCGCAGCAGACCCAGTGAAGCAGGGTATAATAACCGGACGGATTGCTGGGATACTGCGCCCATAAAAGCATTCCACCTGCAACGACTTGTGGCAACCAATTTCGCTTCATTACTTTTATCCTCTCTATCTTGTTAATCCTGTCAATAAAAGTTTTTGCCCTTTGTGCTCTCAGTGGCTTCGTGTGAGGGATTGAGACACTAATTTTCCCCGGACAAAAAGCGCCGAGGACGAGGAAAAGGCACGAATTAACACCAATGGCTATTTAAGCCTGTGCTCTTTCCATGAGAAACCATCGGCTACAAAACTCAGAAGACGATCTGAGGTGCGGACTGTTGCCTTATTCAATGTTACTTTTACCTCTTTTATGGTCTCTTTAATTCCGAGACGAACTTCAATAAAAGATGAAGATTTAACTCCCAAACCATATATCCTGCCAGAGGTGATCACCACAGCAACGTATCTACCTGTCTCCACTGCTATCTGCTCATCGAAAAGCGGAAATCGGGTTTCAATAAATTTATCAGTTGAAGCACTATAGCCGATAGCACGATCACCGGTTACCAGCAGAGCCATAAATGGAGACAATGACGCAACTGCTTTTTCCGGTTCATCCAACTTCAAACGTTTTCCATACCAAGCACCTGATGTAGTAGATATTACAAAGAAACGGGAATCGGTTAGAAATGCACCTAAATTACCGCTTGAATCACTCCATAGCACTTTCTCACTTGGTCGAAGAGTTACGGATATAGATCTTTTTCCCTCTATAATAGCTATAACTTTACTTTTCGATTCTGCAATATCAATCAGATCTTCTATAACCTCTTCCGCGTTAGAGGATATAGTATATGAAAGAATGATAAAGAAAATCAGAGTTATAAGGGCTTTTCGACATCTAAACATCGCTTTCCTCCATAAAAAGCTTCTTGCACTTCTTTCGTGTCAATTCGTGGAATTCGTGTCTTTCAATGTCAGATATTTTATCAAAAAAAGAGTAACTTAACCACTGACATTCACAGACATAAGATTGGACACGGATACACACAGATAAATACAGATTGCGGAATTTAGGGATACAAGGCGCCGAGGACAAGGTGTACACTAAGAAAACGAAATTAAAGAAAATAAAGTTTAATTGTTTCATCCCTTTGCAATCTTAGCGGCTTCTTGTCCTCGGCGCCTTTTGTCCGGGGAGCGTGATGTTGCGTATTGCCCATATCCGTAAAATAGTGTTGTATTTCCGTATTCTGCCGATAATATCCCTAGAATAACGTCATTTAGACAAACAATTAATTTTATCTATAATTCTATGCTTAAGAGATACTATATTCCGGCTGCTATTCTTCTCGTACTTTTACTTTCCATCCACCAGACTATTTTGTCACAGGAAGAGGATGCGGAAGATAGACTGGCTGTTGTGTCGAAGTATACCGGCAAGGTAAATGTCAGGCACAACTTGATGGTGAAACCTGTGACGTCGATTGGTAACAGGATCAGGAACTCCGCTGTCTATAAGAGAGACACAGTCATAACAAAGACTGCATCAACGGCGAACCTCCTGTTTAATGACAACACCACTGTTGAGATTAGTGAAGAGTCAAACATCTCTATTGATACAAAAACGGTGACTGACAGGGACAGGTCTGAGAGAAAATTTACTAAAAAAGCTTCCATCGCTCAGCAGGATATTGTCAGGAACATCAATGTTAAAATGGGTAAGTTGCTGGCGAATATAACACCGAGCAAGTCGGTATTGACTGAGTTTGAAACACCAACCGGTGTGGCTACAGTCAGAGGTACAAAACTTGATATCCGTTTTATTGCCGGGATAACGTCTATCAGTCTGTTTGAGGGGTTGCTGGGCTTTACCAGTGCCGGGAACGAAGTTGGCTTCGATATAACTCCGGGGACGTCACTGGATGTTGCCGCTCCTAAGGCCGGAACAGTAACTGTGTCTCCGAAAGAAGGCGCACTGGAGATTGCGACCGGTATAGGGAAAGCTATTGTGGAGAAGGACGAGAAGGTATCGGTCGCCGTTGATACGGATAAGGCAAAGACTTCAATATCCTCAGAGAGTGGTTCTATTGCATTGGTAACTAACGCTGGTACTATTTCAATAGATAAAGGTGAAGCCATGGATGTGAAGGTTGATCCTGTGACCGGTGATATGACAGTTGCAGATATAGAGGGTGATGTTGTTATCACTACTGACGGAGTTACAACAACGGTTCAGCCGGGGATACACCTTGGAACAGCAAAAGAGGACGATGCAGATGACGGCGCTGATAAATCGCACCTGCTCTTTATTTTTGATTCTTCAAAAAGTATGAACGACCTCATAGATGGTAAAGAGACAAAACTGGAAGCGGCAAAGAAGGCCCTGTCCGATTTCGTCGCTATTCTTCCGGCAGATTTGAGTGTGGGGCTGGAAGTTTACGGTCATATGGAGACACAAGAGTGTGATGATATTGAAATGATAGTTCCGGTAGGTAAGCTAGATGTTGCTGAGATGCAGCAAAAGATCAACTCTCTACACGCATTCGGACAGACACCTGTTGCTGCTGCACTGGAAAAAGCTGCCGCCGCAATGAGATCACTTGCTGGGGACAAGACCATAGTGTTGATCTCAGATGGAGTTGATACGTGCGACGGTGACCCGGTACGTGCTGCAGAGCGCATTCGAGAGGAGATGGGCATAGATGTCAATATCCAGGTTGCAGGGCTTAGCGTAGACGAGAGCGCTAAAGAACAGCTGAAAGAGACTGCAACTGCAGGTGGAGGGAACTATTACGCTGCGGATAATGCGCAACAACTGGAGAGATCTCTTAAGGATATTGAGGCTGGGAAGCCCGCCTCTATGGTATCCGCCGAGGATATTGAAGGACCCAATATACTGCTGAGAGAACATGGAGGTCAAATAGTGATGGCCCCTAAGGATGAATGGAAGCAGACAATTGACGGTGTGGAAGAGAAGGCCCTTGTTCCGTTATATTCATCAGCAGTCTATGCCTTCAAATATGAACAGCTGGCAACATTTGATACTTTCGTATTATACACTCCGGGGGAAGACGATACTAACTTGAAGGAGTTCGAGTTGCTTGTGTCGGATCGCTCATGGTCAGGGCCATTTCGCTCCATTGGCAAATTCCAGGCTCAGAATGGTGGATCAGCCGGAACGCCCTATCAGCCATTCACTTTTCCAGAAGTAACTTCCAGGTTCTTGAAGGTACAACTGGAGTCAAACTACGGAGGTGGCAGACTTACGGGGTTATATGAGTTCCAGTTACTGGGCGAATTAAAAGCTAGAGATGAGTAGTGACGGGTTGCGCATTGCGCGTTACGGGATTCGAGTTGCGGATTGCGAGTGACGAGTTACAAAGACGAATTTACACTAATAAAGAAAATCGTTTAAACAGTTCAAACTGCAAGAAGAATGACAAATTCTTTTTTCACTATTCCCAGAATACAATGTTGACCATATATAAATTTTGTGTATAATTATACGGATTATTATACACAAATAAAGGGGGAATTATGAATACAAGTTTTAAACGCGATGAACTTATCAGTTCAACTGATGCAGCAAAGAATTTTGGAAGGGTTATATCCGATCTTGCAAAACACAAGAAAGAGAAAACTGTAATTGTTAAGAACAATGAGATCACTGCTGTAATGCTTTCTGCAGAAGATTATGAGTATATGGCAGATATTGTCAGCTTTGTAGAGCATCTCGAAATATTCGATACGGTTACCAGTAGAAAAAATAGAAGAGGCAAAAAAGTACTTCTTGATGACCTTTTAGAGGAGGAAGGAATTGCTGTATAAGGTCGTTCTGACGAAGGATGCAGCGAATGATTTCAGGAGCCTTGACGGTTCTGTTAAACAACAGGTAGCAAAACAATTAAAAAAACTGGAAAGTTCTCCTTTTCTGGGGGATCCACTGGGAAATGTAAGGGGATTTAACCTGACCGGTTACTACAAAATCTATGCGGCAAAGAAGGCGATAAGAATCGTTTACAGAATAATAGAGAACGATATTATAGTAGAAATTGTTGGTATTGGAAAGAGAGCAGAATTTGAAGTATATGCCGACGTCGCAAGAAGACTTTTAAGAAAGAGATAAAACGATAACTTGGTAGAGTAGTGACGAGTAACAC
>Ga0233429_1005259_pt1 | contig 10868 bp, 6 predicted proteins | sample SI_118_April2016_3_FD_179879 | JGI IMG/M metagenome (GOLD analysis project Ga0233429, IMG submission 179879) | Seawater microbial communities from Saanich Inlet, British Columbia, Canada - SI_118_April2016_135_MG | ecosystem: Environmental > Aquatic > Marine > Inlet | place: Canada: British... | reverse complement strand
ATCATCCGTCAATACTGGTAGCTGACCCAGAGGGTTGAGAGCCAGAAAATCCGGTTTTTTGTGCTCAAGCCCCGGATAAAAGTCGACCGGCACGGCTTCGTATTCAACATTCAGAATATTGAGCATCAAGCGCACCTTATAGCAGCTGCCCGAGAGGATATAATCGTAAAGTTTTATCATGCGGAAAAGGCCTTAAAGTGTTCCAAAACCGATACCCATATCCTTTATCCAGCGGCGATATTGAATAGAGGCTGCATCAGCCCGAATGGTAATTTCAGCACCGCGCTCAAGTGGTAGTTCACGCGGTCGCTGATTTTCCAGAATGATCCTGTCTTGCATCAAAATACCTTGCTGAAACTGAATCAATTCCTGATCCGAATTCACATCATCAAAGACCAGCATGAAGTAATGGATGTCACAATTAGTTTCATCCAAAGGCTGTGGCAGGATACCGACGAGGTCCATGGCATCGTCCCTGCCCGGGCATGTTTTATAAAGGATAGCGGCAAAAGGATTGGCAACCCGGTACTGGTAATCGACCTCAATCCCTTCGGTGGCGGACGCCATGGCCTTGGGTTGGTAAAAACCACATTCCGTCGCCCACAATTCGTTTACATCTTTTCGTAAATTGACTTTGTAATTGTTTACTTCAGTTTCTGGCTCAGCACCCAGAACATCGATATGCACGAAGGGGAAGTGCGACATGTCGAGGAAGTTTTCAATAATCCGCCCCGGTGATGTCTGCACGGTTGCAATGCCACACACGACCATTCGGCGACCTTCTTCGTAGAATTCCGGCATGCTGAAGACTTCACCTTCAGGCGCACCCATTGTCGTCCAGACGTAATCATAACATTCCCGAACAGGCAGTTGCCGCATCTGTTCGCCTGTCGCTGACAACAACCACACTGACAAGCCACCGTCATCAAGTCTTTCAGCCAGGATGTCGCTGCCAAGCAGCCGGGTATGTCGAGGTCGGGTCTGCGTAAGGTCAGTGCAACTCTGAATCACATACCACTGGTTCAGCGTTGCAGAATCGATTTGTTTCATGATTATCAATCTCCAAAGTCAGACAATGACCTGAAAGCCATCACTGGCCAGATCCGCGTTTACCAGGAACCACCGCAAGCGCTTTGCCCAGTTCGCATAATGAAGTCTTCGAAGACGATCTTCCGCTTCTGTTTCATCCGACTGGATCAATAAATGGAGGCCGCAGCGCCCTTCACTAGCCTGATGCCCCGCAATAATGATTTGGTCTTCTACTTTACCAGATGCTGAAATAATTATGGTGTTGTTTGAAAGATCGCTATTTGACCACGTCAGGTCTTGCGCATTTCCTTCGAAGCCGTATGGCAAGAACCGGGCTGTACGCATCCTGGTTATCAGGTCTCCCAGCTCGCCATCTAGAAATATACTTTTGCAAAAGATCAGAGTACCTGGAACTTCGCTATTCAAATCTGTGGGTACGGTATCATCTAGTGCTTCATCGGTGATATTTATCCAGATCAACCCGGCAGTTTCATTGCTCGCCCACGTCTTGGTGCAGGCTGTTGGCGGAGCGGTCATTTGGGGCGAAGCCGGGATAGACTGACATTGTCCTTCATCATCAAAGCCCCAACCGTGGTATCGACAAACCAGACGATCATCCCGAACCTGACCAAATGACAATCGCATACCTCTATGGGGACAACGGTTTTCCCACGCGTGCACGACGCCTGATCTTTCCCGCCAAATCACAACGTCATGATCAGGCAAGACAACTGCCCGTGCACTCGCTGGCAATAGATCACTGGAGCCAGAAACCGGTATCCAGTTTGACTGAGATGTCATTGGGTTTTGCTCCGTCACGATTATTCCGGTCTCAATACAAATTCCCTGGATCTGGTTTCTGAGCTCGCATCCAGATAATTTCGGAAACGCCTTGGCCAACCAAAAAAAGGGCCGCCCGAATTCCGGCGACCCTTTTCCTGATCGTTCGGTATCTTACTTTGGAATACTGCCTTCGACGCCTTTGACGTACCAGTTCATACCAGCCAGTTCGCCGTCAGTCATTGTCTTGCCAGCTGGCACAATGACTTTGCCAGCCTGATTGGCAATCGGGCCTGTGAACGGGTGGAAGGACTTGGCTTTAAGACCAGCAATCAGCTTCTCAGCGCCAGCCTTGATATCAGCGGGAACATTGGCGTGTATTGGGCCAATTACAATATCCCCTTCAGGCATGCCACCCCAGTGATCAGAAGCCGTCCAGGTGCCATCCATAAGCGACTGGACCCGTTTGATATAGTATGGTGCCCAATCATCAATAACGGAGGTAAGGTGCGCATCCGGGCCAAAAGCACGCATGTCAGACGCCTGGCCAACGGCCCAGATTTTCTCTTTCTGAGCAACCTGCATGGCTGCGGGGCTGTCGGTGTGTTGGAGAATAACGTCAACGCCCTGACCGATCATGACTTTGGCAGCGGCGGCTTCCTTGCCTGGATCAAACCAACTGTTTACCCAGATAATTTTCATCTTCATGTCTGGACGAACAGACTGCATGCCCAGCATCACGGAATTAATATCGCGGATCACTTCAGGGATCGGGAACGATGCGATATAGCCAACTGTACCGGTCTTGCTCATTTTTGCAGCGAGATAGCCGGAGATATAGCGGCCTTCATAGGTGCGTGACAGATAGGTCGCAACGTTCTTGCTACGTTTGTAACCCGTAGCATGCTCGAATTTCACTTTCGGAAACTGCTTGGCAACCTTGATCGTCGGGTTCATGTAACCAAACGATGTTGTGAAAATTAAATCGTGCCCTTTTTGTGCGAGGCTGCGAATTACACGCTCGGCGTCTGCACCTTCAGGTACACTTTCAACATAGGTTGTTTCGACCTTGTCGCCAAAATGCTTTTCGACAGCAAGGCGACCCTGATCGTGTTGGTAAGACCAGCCGTGATCTCCAATTGGACCAACGTAAACGAAGCCAACCTTGAGCTTGTCTGCTGCAGTCGCAGACATGGCGCCAAGTGCGACACCAAGACCCAGTCCTGCAGCAGTGAGCAGGCTGAAAGAACGTCGAGTTAGGGACATTGATTTTATTCCTCTGAGATTTTGGGTTAAGTGGTTTTTATTAGATATGCCCGACTAAACGATACCTGTCTTAATTAAGGTAGTGCGTTTCACCTGGCCTCCCCGTATTGATCATCAAATCGATGATAATCGTAACCACTTCCGCTTCCCATTGGAATAGTTTTAGTTCGTTTGCAGGTCAGAATTTTTGCAAACGTCGACGTTGTATACCGTCAGTGACCACCGCCAAGATTTCCGGTTTTGACTTCATAATCCACCGCGATGCCGTAGTCAGGATCATCATCGGAATCGACTATGATTTGTCCGGCTCGGTTCAGTAGACGATGACAATCATGTGTCAAATGGCGCAATTGAAGGGTTTTACCCCTCGCCTCATACTTTGAGGCCAGATCTTCAATGGCCTGCAAGGCCGATTGATCAACAACTCGACTATTCATAAAATCGACAATGACGTTATCTGGATCTTTCGCGGGATCAAAAATCTCGCCAAAACCATCAGCCGAGCCGAAAAACAACAAGCCCTCGATCTGGTAAACTTTTGTTCCCGCTTCGTTTTCTTCGGTTGTCGCGTGGATATGTGTGGCATTACTCCATGCAAAGGCCAGGGCTGAAACGATCACACCAACAACCACTGCTATGGCCAAATCACTCATTACGGTGACAACAGTTACCAAAAGCATCACCAATGCATCCGTGAGCGGAATTCGGCGCAGAATTTTCAGGCTTTGCCAGGCAAAAGTACCAATTACGACCATAAACATCACACCGACGAGTGCGGCGAGCGGAATTTGCTCAATAAGGTCCGAGGCAACAAGGATAAAGGTCAACAAAAACAGGGCCGCTGCTATTCCGGAAAGGCGTGTTCTCCCACCCGATTTCACATTGATCATGGACTGGCCAATCATGGCACAGCCGCCCATGCCACCAAAAAACCCCGTAACGGTGTTTGATAGACCCTGAGCTATACATTCCTGAGACGCACCGCCGCGTTTTCCAGTCATTTCACCGACCAGATTCAACGTCAACAAGCTCTCGATGAGGCCAATGGCGGCAAGAATCAGCGCAAACGGAAAAATAATCTGCAAGGTTTCCAGATTAATCGGCACAGTGGGGATATGGAAAAGCGGTAAACCACCCTGGATGGATGCCAGGTCGCCAACCCTTGGCACGTCGATACCAAAGAAAATTACAATGCCGGCGACAACGGCAATTCCAGCGAGTGGTGCTGGCACAGCAGTGGTGATTTTTGGCATTAGCCATATTACGGCCATAGTCAAACCAACCAGCCCCAGCATTGTCGCAAGAGACCAACCGGTCATCCAGACTTTGATATTGTCGGGCCCGGGAATTTGAAATTGGGTCAGTTGAGCCAGAAAAATCACGATCGCAAGGCCATTTACAAAGCCCAGCATCACCGGGTGCGGCACAAGTCGAATGAATTTCCCAAGCCGGAAAACGCCGGCCAACACCTGCAAAATACCCATCAAAACGACGGTGGCGAAAAGATACTCAACACCGTGGGCGGCGACCAGCGCCACCATGACCACTGCCAAAGCACCAGTTGCACCCGAAATCATGCCAGGACGCCCGCCCATCACAGCCGTTATCAAACCAACGATAAAGGCAGCATACAATCCAACGAGAGGATGAACGCCTGCGACAAAGGAAAACGCCACGGCCTCGGGCACAAGTGCCAGAGCAACGGTTAAACCGGATAGAATCTCGGTTTTGATCCGCGTCGGTGTGAAGGAAATAACCGGTGAATTCCGCCAGTCACCAATAGGTAATCGGTCGGCAAATGCCGCGAGGGTTAGTCGGGTCACGCGCGATACAACTTCGAAATCAGGTTAAACACTCTGGTTTAGCGCTTCGCTGCAAGGTTTGGAGATTGAACGCCGGATACAACAGCCTGAATATCGCTTCGCACTATGCCAATATCTTCAAGCATGTGGTCATCCAGTTTCATCAGCTCCGAACAGGCTGCACGCTTTTCAGAATAGTCGCTCAACTTACTGAGCAAAGACCTAAAAACAGCGCCAATTGAGATCGGCAAGTTGATTTTGTCGAGGTAAACGATGTTGAGTTGATTTGTCATGATATATCTCTCTTCGGACGGTGCACTGAACATTTTTCAGCGCAAAAACACAAAAATGGCCGCAATAAATTCCAAATCCATTGCAGCAGCCTATATGTTGCACTGCACACTATAAATTTCAATAGCTTAGAATAGTTTTATTTTGCACTGCAGCATTGCAGCGCCTGCATAACCCAAGCCGAATAAAGCGGTTCAAAACCTAAATCTCCAGCGTTTATTCTTCTTGTTTGACTTGACGTACAACCGGCTCGCAATCACTCTTTGATTGCCTTGTCCCAAGGGGGGATAACCGGTGGATTTGGTGCGTATTTTACAGGTGTAAATTGATGGTGGGTGGCACGAGCAGGACATCGTGGAACGTTACTATCCGGATTCTATTGTCTGGCCTGTCTATCCCGGTAATTACCTGGCTGATAATCCTTTATCAGCAGGGTCATCCAATCAATCTGAACTCAGTTATCGCAATACACAAAAATCAGATTTTCCTCTATTTTGTCGATTTCGCATCGCTTTTTCTGGCCCTGATGGCGCTGATGAGCATTCGCAAATACGAAAATAGTCTAAAAAATGCCCTGTCTGAAGAACAGGAAGTGCGTAATCGAAACTCGTTGCTCGAACTTGCACTCGACAGCATCGATCAGGGAATCATTGTCAGGGACGAAGCAGGCAATATCAGCCTTTTCAATCACAGGCTGACAGAACTGACAGGTGTCAAAGCGGAAACTTACGCGCGTAACGCTTCTGAGGAAGAAATTTTCAGTCAGCAAGAAGAAGCTGGCATTACCGGCAAGATCAGCGCCGAAATCCAGGTCATGATCGACAAGTGGTCTCGACAAAGAGAGGAAACCGGTTCGGCGGAAAAGCTTACTTATGTTCGCCAGGTACCTGGTGGAACATGGTTGCAGGCAACCCGGCAAGGCCTCTCGTCCGGTCACGAAGTTCGAACATTTCTGGACATTACAGATCAGAAAACAGCCGAAGATGAGGCTATTGCCCACACTGTTATTCTCCAATACACCCTGGACAATATGGGCCAGGGTTTGACGATGTATGACAGTGACTGGAATCTCAGAGCCTTCAACAAACAATACCAGGAGCATTTCGATCTACCAGAAGGTACGTTGGCAAACGCCGATACTTTTGACGATGTCGTTGGCGCCACTATGCGTCGTGACTATGGCGAGGAAGAAGTCGAAGAAAGGCTGAACGTCGTCCGTGACCCCACGCGCATGACCAACTTGTGGCGTCGAGAATTCATGCGGCCGACCGGGCGCTATCTAGATGTCATCAGTAACCCTATCCCGGATGGCGGATTTGTAGTTACTTCGACCGATGTAACTGAACAAAAACAGACAGAAGCGGTAGTTGCACAAAAAGAAGCGTTGTTAAAAACGGTTCTGGACAATATGTCCGACGGCGTTTTTGCACTCGATGCAGACATGACCTTGACCATGTTCAACGAACGTTACCTCAACGTCGCTGAAGTTTCAGATAAACTGATAGATATCGGGAAACCGCTTCGTGAGGTCGTATTAGCCATGGCGATAGATGGTTATTACGGAGATGGAGATCCGGAAACAATTACAAATGAGCGACTGGCCCAATTCGCCACAGATGAATATACCGAAAGCGAGATCGAGGCTCACGACGGAAAGTTTGTCCACATACGCAAATCACCACTGGAAGATGGTGGTGCAGTAGTCACTCTTACAGACATCACAAAGCGAAAAAATGCTGAACTCGAAATCAACCGGGCTATGGCTGAAGCCGAGGCTGCCAATCGGGTAAAAAGCCAGTTCCTCGCAAATATGAGCCATGAGATTCGTACACCGCTGAGTGCGATCTCCGGATTTTTGGAGCTTCTGGAACTCAGTCCGCTGGAGGACGAGCAGCGTCAGCATGTGAAGCGCGCCTCCACGGCTGCGAATACGCTACTTGAAATCATCGGCGATGTTCTCGATTTCTCCAAGATTGAGGCCGGGCATTTTGAAACCTCCCTCAGTGATGTTCCCATCATGCACACTTTGCTGGAAATCGTCTCTGTGCTTTCTCCCCGGGCCACTGCGCAAGGCAACAGATTATCTGTACAGGTCGCCCCCGGCGTCTCGCGAATGATCCGCACGGATGCATTGCGCCTCAAACAAGTGCTGATGAATATTACCGGTAATGCCATTAAATTTACGCACGATGGACTTATACATATCTCGGTAGAACCTGAAACCCTGAATCTGAAAGATGGCACTACTTCAAACTTTATCCGCTTCAGTGTGATGGACACGGGCATTGGTTTCGATGTGTCGAATTCAGGTGACGTTTTTGAAGAGTTTGCCCAGGCCGAAGAAACAACAACAAAACGTTTTGGGGGTACCGGTCTTGGCCTGGCTATCTCCAAAAGACTTGTCGAATTAATGGGCGGCCACATTGGCAATCACGGTGAGGTTGGCAATGGTGCAGATTTCTGGTTCACCTTGCCTGCCGATAGTACCGTCGTTTCATCAATAAGAAAAAAACGTAATGTCGATGCCCGTATCATCGCCTGGCAAGACAACCCCTCTGGCGCGGCTGGAAAGTCGTTGCGCGAAGAATACCAATTGAACGCATTGAAGTTGAACGAGGTTGACGACCTATCTGAAATTGGTCTGTGTACCAGGTTCGATGCAGACATAGTGCTGATCTCAACGCCTTCCGTAGAGCTGGCTTGTGACATCGGTGGAAATTTCAACGAAAACACGCCCTCTATCCGGATGCTGATTTCCTCGTCATCCGATTTCGGGCTTAGGCAACAAGTCTTTCGTGCCGGATATACGCATCTTGTTTCATACCAGAACGCCTCAAAGGGGTTGGATGATTACATTCTTTCTGCCAGCCTGGGATCGATCGAAAGCGACGTCGGCGAGCAGTTGGTAGATGCAAATGTTGACACTTTGATGTCGGAAATAGATCCGGAGCTTGGTCATTTACCCGTATTGCTGATTGATGATCTTGAGATGAACAGGATAATTGCAAGTCGGCAAATTGAGCGGCTGGGACTAGGCTATGAAACCGCAGAGAATGGCGAACGAGGCCTCGCATTAGCAACGACCGGGGATTATGCCATGGTCATTGTAGATTGTTCCATGCCTGTTATGGACGGCTTTCAGTTCACAGAACAATTTCGAAACTGGGAAGCGGAAAACAATCGAGAGCGTCACACGCCCGTCATTGCCATGACCGCAAACGCAACAGTCGGGGATGCCGAGCGCTGCATCGCTTCGGGCATGGACGACTACATGGCCAAACCAGCTTCGTTGCAACGGATCGCTGAGATGGCCGCACGTTGGCTTGCGCCCGGGATTGTTGAAGGTCTGGGTCCAACGCGCTGGACAGTTCCGTCAAAATCCACTCCTTCAGATACTTTCGAAGCACCTGACAAGGTGTCTCCAATTGACCGAACTATTCTGGCAAATGCGATCTCGAGCAATGATCCCGACCAGCATCAACAAATGTTGTTGATTTTCCGCGTTGCCTGGCTGGAAATCCTTTCTGGCATCGACGATGCATTATCGAGGGTGGATTATGATGCTCTTCGAGAACAGGCGCATGCTGGTGTTGGTGCTGCTGCCAATGTCGGTGCCGTTCAGCTTTCTTCTGTTTTGAAAAACCTTGAATTGTCAACGGCACATGCTGATATCAAAATATGCTCCGGGATCATCAACATGGTTCGCACTGAGTCGATGAAAGTTCTGCAGATGATAAATCAATTGAATACAACCGCCTGATAAATCTCATCAATTAGTCTGCATGTCACAATTGAAGACCATTCCGGTTGATTTTGTAAGAATATTGTTTAAATCCAGGGTTCTTTGCATTAGAACTATTTAATATAAAAATTTGGTTGTTATTTCGCGTGGTATTTGTTTTGTCGGAAGTCTTCCCCGACAACTTGTTGCTCGCTTTGGATCCATTAATAACAACAAAATTGTATGTCAAAAGATAATCTCTTACCGAATATCAAGTTTACTGGTGCAATTGAGCGCATACTGAAGGGTCTCACGCGGGCCCTCGATGCGTCAGGCATGGCCGCTGTTATCTTCGGGCCTGATGAAAAACTTGTCTGGTGTACTGATGCCTTTCTACAAATTAATGAAGACATCAAGGACTACCTTATCCCAGGAGCCGAATTTCGCGATCTGTGTAAACGCATTTTTGACGTCAGGGATATTCCTGAAGCTAATCCTGATACCTGGCTGGAGGAGTGTTATGAGCGGTTTAAGAACCCAGATCCGCAATATGTTGAACGACACTTGAACGGCAAGATTTACCGGTCCCTGGACTATCGCACGCCCGAAGACATTTATGTGGGCCTCAGGGAAGATGTAACCGATGAGAACAACGCAGCCGTTGAAAAAGCCAGACTTGAGAACAGATTTGAAACACTTGCCGAACTAACTTCTGACTTTTTTTGGGAAATGGATGCCGACCTGCGCTTTAGTTCTTTCTACGGCAAAAAGGCAGAGCAAGCACACCATGGTGCGATTGGCAGTCAACGTTGGGAGACAGCGACAGAGACCGACTTGCAAGACGAAGTGAAATGGACAGAACATCGCAAGCAACTTCAGAACCGTCTCCCATTTACAGACTTTATCTTTGAGCTAGCGACAGAACCGCCAAAATGGGCACGCGTTTCCGGTGAACCGGTATTTGATGAAAATAACATTTTCAAGGGCTATATCGGAGCAACAACTGTTGTGACCAGTCAAATTCACAACGAATTACGCTTGAAACAAAGTGAATTCAAATACAAAAAACTGGTGGAAGGCTCGGTTCAAGGCGTCATCGTGCATGCTGACAATCGACCACTATTTGTTAATCAGGCTGTCGCGAACTTGTTGGGTTGTTCAAGAGAAGAATTACTTGCACTGGCGTCCCTTGACCAGCTGTTCACGGGAGAGGCCCTTTCAAACCACAAGAGCTATGGCAACGCCCGAATGACTGGCGTCGACGTCCCGGAAGAATATGAAACGGAGTGGATTAGAAAAGATCGAAAGCGGATAACAATCAGACAAATGTCGCAACGCATTGACTGGGACGGCAGACCAGCTATTCAGGCGACGATTGTTGATATTACAAGTCAGAAAAAAGCAGAAGCCAGAGTCGATGAACAAGACCGTCTGTTGAGAGTTCTGGCGGACGGCTTACCCATCAATATTGTCTATGTAGATCAGGAACTCAGATACCGTTTCGTGAACAATGCCTACCTTTCCTGGTATAATGACGTCGCTGAAAATATTCTTGGTCGATATGTTTCTGACATCATGGGACCAAAAGCTTTTGAAGTTGTCCGTGCCAGAATTGAAGCCGCACTCGCTGGAGAGCAGCAAAATTTCGAAACTGAAATTCCATTTTTGCACGCTGGCAAAAAGCTTGTGCAAATAATCTATGTCCCTCACCGGGATGATCAGGGTTCGGTACTTGGTATTTATGGACTGGTGATAGATATCACAGACAAGAAGCAGGCAGAACAACGTGCCAGGGACAACGAAATCCGATATTCTCGTATGCTGGCGATCGCTCCTGATGCCATCGTCGCGACAGACGAAAAATTCAAAATAAAGGTTTTTAACAAAGGTGCGGAAGACGTATTTGGCTTCACTGTCGACGAAGTTCTCGACCGAAATATTGACTTGTTGTTACCCCAACGTTTTCACAATTTGCATTC